>Ga0123337_10001474_pt1 | contig 29998 bp, 30 predicted proteins | sample frozenSSSSmetaG_FD_89792 | JGI IMG/M metagenome (GOLD analysis project Ga0123337, IMG submission 89792) | Glacier valley bacterial and archeal communities from Borup Fiord, Nunavut, Canada, to study Microbial Dark Matter (Phase II) -... | ecosystem: Environmental > Aquatic > Freshwater > Ice >...
GGTGTTGGTTTGGGGGGGGGTGGAGAAAAGGGGCGCCCCCTCTTTTTTTTTTTTTTTCTGCCCCCCCCCACCGTGGTGGTTTTTTCGGGGGGGGGGGGGGGGGGGGTTCAGGCTATTCTTTTGCTGTTTCCTGCCTTCGTTTTCGCGTCATACGAGATCATAGCAGACGATGTAATTTCTGCTGGACAAAGTATCAATGTGACTATTACAGATATTGAACTCTATGATGGCTACACGGACATGATCAACTCTTTCCGGGTCTATCTTGATGCGGCCCCTTCCACGTCGACGCGTTCTCTGGACTCTCAATGTAAGCCAGTGTCGCAGGAAGCTTTAGCATTGTGACTGACATTGCTGTTAGGTTATTTAGTTAATGCTCTGCCCGTGTGTGACAAAACTATCTCGATCAACAGTCAGTCGGTGGAGTTGACCAATACCACTGTGCCCGTCACAATCCCAAAAGACTTTGGGCCTTCGGGTGGCAGATATTCTATACATGCACAACTCTTCCAGACCGATGGGAGAACATATCGCGGCGAGATGGCATCCGCCGAGTTCAAGCTGGAATCTGGTACTGGAAGTTGGGGAAAGGCTGCACTCGCCGGGTACACGCTGTGGAGTTCGGATGGCATATCATGCACCGCTTTTGCGTGCGTACAGGCTTGTTCTGATATATACTTCCACCCGGACTCTTCAGCTTCCTCTGGGCCATACCAAGAATGCGCATCTGCGTGCCCTGGCGTGGATATTGACTGGAGCAGCAAGCCAATCAGCAATTCAACTGCAGCTTCTGCGTGCCCACGTTTAAAGGCCTCTGTTACTCCGACATCCGGTATTGCAGCTACAGCTACAACCTCTGCTATTCTTTCAACTCCTACTTCAGATGCCACGTCCAGCTTCCGATTTCAACTGACATCGGTGGCTGATTGTGCTCTCTTGATGCTTGCGCTGCATCATTGAACTGGCGTTCTGCAAAGGTATCGTGCCTCGTCGTATTGAATATGGCGCATGCTGTAAACGGCATCAAAAAGACCCTCAAGCCCCAAAGCTCGTCAACCAAGACTGATATGATGGCTATCAAAAGCAAACCGATTCTCCAGATCACGTGGATTATTTGTTCGGCCAGAGAAATTGACCAATGGGAAGCACGTTGGGCAGCAATGTATGTATGCATCCCATCGTCGTTTCACATGACCACATCTGCCCTTCATTCCCTGGCTGCTCATCAGCTCCATGCACGCTCTCTACTCCATACTCAAAGGTGCATATAACATCAAATCCAGCTATAGGACTTTTCTCGACATTGACCGCAAACACTCTTCCCAGTCGACGTATGCGAAAGTGTCTGGCATTCCTGCCGACAGTGCCCTGTCAACATGGCCAAGAAGACGTTTACGGTGCTTGGTAACATTCACACATCCCATAAGACTCAAGGTCCAGCTGATACAGCGTAGAAAACAATCCTGAAGTGATGAACAAGCTTGCGTATCAACTCGGTCTCTCTCAAGATCTTGCATTCTATGATGTCTATTCGCTCACCGATCCCGATCTTCTCGCTTTGATCCCACGTCCAGTATATGCCTTGTTAGTCATTATACCTATGTCAGAGAGCTGGAAGGAGTCTCGCGAGGAAGAAGATGGCCGAAAGGAGATTTACGACAAAGCCGGTCCAGAAGAGCCGGTTGTTTGGTTCAAGCAGACTATAGGTCATGCCTGTGGCTCAATCGGACTGCTTCATTCCGTTCTCAATGGCCCCGCTGTCGACTTCATCAAGCCAGGAAGCGATCTTGAGAAGCTGCTACATGACGCTATTCCGCTGAAAATGGCTGATAGGGCGAATATGCTTTCAGAGTCGGAGGCTTTTGAGACGGCACACGAAGCTGCTGCACAACTTGGTGACACCGTACCGCCGAATCTTGGGGCAGCCGAAAAGTTGCATCAACACTTTGTAGCTTTCGTGAAGGCAAAGGATGGCCATTTATGGGAACTTGAAGGATCGAGGAAAGGCCCTCTGGAGCGAGGAGCTTTGAACGAGGATGAAGATGCGTTGAGCGAAAAGGCTCTATCGTTGGGCTTGGGAAGGCTGATGGATATGGAACGAAATGCAGGCGGAGATCTTAGGTTCTCTTGCATTGCTTTGGCTCCCAAATCAGACTGACTGGATGCCAATATTCGATTCGAACGAATGATGGTTTAGAGGCACGCCCTCAAACGTCATCATCTTGGTCCCAACGATTCTTCGAATTCATGCTCTTGTTGCCGACATCGGTAGTCCATTCGGTACCAGAGAAACTGCCTTTGCCAGCTATTCAGTAGGCACTGAACGGTAAATCTTTGTGCTTAAATGTGCGGCACATATCGTGCTTTGAGGCAGGAATGCAAGATGCGTACGAGTATCCATTATTCTCTTTGTGGCATTGTAGGTCCTTTTTGTTTCCATCATCCTCCTACAGTTTCTATCATCTTTCAAATGTGCTCTGTTTTTGTCTTCTAATTGGATTGTGATATGCCATCCAGAGCTAAGCAGCAGTTCTAAGTGGCAGAAAATGGCATCGGCATCCGAGAACTAAATGCGAAGTCATCAACTTCTGAAACCATTAGCTATTTCTTTTGAATGTTTGGTACGGTTCTCCCGAAATGTTTCAGCTGCTCAAAGACATACGCAGAACCAAGAAAAAGGGCGCTTAGCGAGCGCTAAGGGCAAAGTACCATGGCGCAGAACAAAGGATTTCGTAAGCTGGCTTCTCATTGTTCATTCAGTGTGCACTTAGAACTGTATTATGGTATATTTGCATTGATACTGCGACTCCCTGCTATTTCACAATTGGTTTTGTGGCATGATTCGCCATGTCCATTGTTCTAGACCTGACAATGGACGTAGGGATCTCTGTGCGGATGGAGCCGTTCTATAGTGGGCTTTGATTCCACGACTAGCAATTGCACTAAAGAACAATGGAAGACACTAAAGAACAATTGAAAAGACTTCAAACATACTCCTCTCATGGTGCCAAAGGTTTCTTAACGATGCACCTATCGAATTCCACAAGGTGGGGAGATGTCGCGGCATTCACGATTGTCTGTCGAAAGACAATTCGTGTCGTTTCCACCTCCAATGTTTCAGCGATTCTTTATTCTCGATAGATGGTCCGTAGCAAGGAGTTCACCCACTGTGGGATCACATCGACGCCTTCCTGAACTCTGGATCATATCCACAGGTGAAACTCCTGGACTTCTTATATAACAGCCATGTCTGTCCTCTGGGAGTAAATGATATCAGTCAAATCCAAATTTCATTGAAAATGCGTTCTTCAACCATTCTTGTTATCACATCTGCTGCACTGGCATTTGCCAGCCCTATTGAAAAGCGTGATGCTCAGGACGACTATGGGGTTTTCAAAAGAATAACAAATGCATGGGTGGGAAAGAGCTATACAGGTCATCATTGGGGGGCGTCAACCATCTCATCGTCGTCTTCGTCCACTGCTGTTGGTCCGTCGAGTTCTGTCGGTTCAGTTACTTCAGTAATCATTTCTGAGACTCCTGCATCAGCAATTCAACCCTCGATCACGGAGACTCCATCTCCTCAAATCCAGACGAGCACCCAGCCAAGCAGCACCAGCATTCCATCTGTAGCCGTCCCAACGCCGGCGACTTCAGCAACTCCACAGCCAATAGCCTCCGTCGTAGCAACATCATCGGCTGCGTCGTCTCCATCCACGCCAACTGACTATGCCAGCACTGTTGTCCATGCTCACAACGTTCTTCGTCAAAAGCATGCCAACACACCGGATGTGACCTACGATGACAACCTTGCTGCATACGCTCTGACTCTGGCGCAGACCTGCGTTTTCGCCCATGATACGTAAGTTTCACGTCTTACCCTCATTCTTCCATTGCTAATCAATCACAGCTCCATTGGCGGCGGAGGCTACGGCCAGAATCTCGCCAGCGGCGGCTCTACCAGCGCATCCGAGAGCCTTAATGACCCAAGCGCCCTCGCAGCCGATTCCATCACCAGTGGTTGGTACAACAACGAGGTGTCAAGCTTTTTGCCAGCGTACTATGGCCAGGCAACTCCTGATATGAGCAACTTCGCGGCTTGGGGGCACTTTAGTCAGCTTGTATGGAAGAGCAGCGTTAGAATTGGTTGTGCTACGCATTACTGCGCTTCTGGCACTCCGATGTTCGGTGCTGGGTGGAGTGGATGGTATACCGTCTGCAACTATGGCCCTGCTGGTACGTGAATACCCTAATGGTTTTGGTTACGAGTGGAAACTGACTTTGACACAGGAAATGTGGGCGGCGAATATGGAAACAACATCGGCGCGCTTCTTGCCTAGAACACGATCGTTTGCTCGTTTCGGACTCTTTGTTAAAAGCTGGAACTATTTAACATGGTTATTATATTCTTCTGTACATATTTTTAACATCTATCATATACCTACGACTTCTGTGAGGTTTTGTATGGTATCTCTTGTCGAATTTGACTTTGCTCTTGATATGCCTTGATTTTTGATTTTTGCACTACTTAAGAGACTGGAGTCGTCAATCGCCTTGCATCGTGATGCTAATTCATCAGCCAAATACGTCATGTGATGTTGATTCAAGGCTTCGCGGAAGGGCACCCCATTGGCCCTGAATCAATTCGACAACTGGAGGCCAAAAATGAGGCTGCGCTCAGCTTAAATGATCGCAGCACCCAGCCTCACACTTCTTGTCAACCCAAGAGGCTCCATTCAAGATTGTCTATAAATTCTAGCATTCAAAAGGTGGCATTCACTGTTATGCGCCGCGATTCTCGACGAAAATAACAATAATCTTATCCCGGCAGCCGCTCGCCGGTTCCTCTTCGCAAAGAGCTTCGCATGCAATATGGTGCCCTATCAGTACACTCCTCTGGATCATGAGAGCCTAAGAGAACGAGAGTCCTTACGAGGAGTCCGATGAAGGAGCAGATACTGAGAGTCAGCAAAGCGAAGAAATGAAGTCCGAGGCAGGGCTTGGTTCTACGCGCCAGCCTTGCCAAAACTGGAGGATATGAAGTTGATGGCGAGTGTTATGTGCATGGCTATATGGGCGCCGAAGCCCTTTTCGGGCCAGTCCCTAGGCCGTATGAGAGGGCTTCTAGATCCGTTGAACTCATTCAAATTTGTGAGAAAGTATCAAAAATTTCAGAGACTGGAGAAGCTCTTGAGGATGATACAGGGCTAGAACTATTGACGAACGGATGGCATTTGGATTCTGTGTCGCGTTGGCTTGTGAACGATGAAACTGGCGAAGGATCAAGTCATGACCCACGGCTTGCACCAGAAGCCCTCGAAAAGCCTGGAGTCTTCTTGGATGAATTCAATCTTGTCTAAAGGCAATAGTGCTTATAGGCAAATACGCTGCCTCAGAAGACGTGCATCAGGTCTATGCCGGTTCCGTTCCGGTGACGATGCAGACGCAGCCTTTGATTGAAAACAGCTAACTGGCTCGGATGGCTTTCGTTGATGTTATCATGATTATTCCGTAGCGGAAGTGAAATTGACCCTTTGAGGGACCTGAATGCTGCGTGTGGGATGATATAAGGCGCTCTCCAGCCCTGTCGATGGATGCGACTGCCGTAAGTGGAGTCCCTTCTGAGCCGTCAGCAAAATTCCCGTTGCTAACTATGTGCAAGTCCAAAAGCCGGTCCAAGTTCAACCGTCCTTGAGAGACAGAGCATGCAAAGGCGGGGATCAACGTAGCCTTCCAAAAACACAACTCGTGAGTATTGCGACATGATCTTGGGAGCCGTTCAAAATTCGAAATATGCTCGCATTACGGGATCGTTCATCCCATCGACTGTCTACCTTTTATCTATCACAAATAAGAGAAGAAGCAATATGCCACACGCCAAGAACCGTCAATTCGCCATTTCTTGTGTACATCATGATCTCAAAAACGTCTTAAACACCTCTGAATCCGTGCAATCCTCCCAAGGATACCCGATCTTATTCAAAAAGCTATGCAGCTTCCCAACTTCGCTATCCGGGCATTGGATGCCCGTCAGAACCTTGCCGATGTCGCTGCCAGCATTGCGGTACTGGAAGAGACTGATGTTGTAGTTTGTTCGCAGCGTTGCCAGGAAACTCTCTAATGCTCCTGGGCGCTCTGGGAAGTTGAACATGAACAATCTCTCGTCAGCGACATCGGAACGGCCGCCAACCAGGTATCTGATGTGTGACTTGGCAAGCTCGTCACCAGACAGGTCGTTTGCCTTCATGCCACTGCTGGCAATCCGCTCAAGGAGATATTGCAACTCCTGCGCCCGTTGTGCAGCCGGAGAAGTTAAAGAAATGCCGAGAAGCACGTTTGCAACAGCCTCTGTAGCATAGCGGTAGGAGAATTCCGTGACGCTGTGTGGCATAACAGCTTTGATGAGTTCCGAAAAGGCACCGGGAGTTTCGGGAATAGAGACGCTGAGAAGCGCCTCCTTCCCCTCACCAAGAGCAGCACGCTCAGCGACGAAGCGAAGGCGGTCGAAATTCATGTTTGCGCCGGAGGCGATCGCGACCAGTTGGCGGCTAGTATCGCTGGACGGGTTCGCTGCAACGTACTTCTTTAAGCCGGCGATGGCGAGAGCGCCAGCGGGCTCGACAATAGAGCGGGTGTCCTCAAAGACATCCTTGATTGCTGCGCACGTTTCGTCTGTTGAGACCTGGATGATCTCGTCGACTACTTCTTGGCAGATACGGAAGGTCTCCTCTCCTACCGTTTTGACGGCTGCGCCGTCCGCGAACAGTCCAACGTTTTTTAAGAATACTCGTTCTCCCTTCTCTAATGACTGCACCATAGCGTTTGCATCATACGTCTCCACTCCAATGATCTTGACGTGTGGCGCAATGCGCTTGACATAAACTCCAACTCCGGCAATCAGACCTCCCCCTCCAACACAACAGAATATAGCCTCCAGCTTTTGAAGATTTGTCTGTCTCAATAATTCCATTCCGATTGTTCCCTGACCTGCGATAATATATGGATCATCGAATGGCGAAATGTTCGTAAGGCCGTGAAGCTTCTCTAATCTGTAGCATTCCTCCTTTGCAGCATCGAAGTCGGATCCAAAAAGCACGACAGATCCTCCCATCCTTGTAACATTAAGATGTTTGATACTCGGAGTGCCCTGTGGCATGACAATAGTCGCTGGGATCTTAAGCTTGCGCGCAGAGTATGCTACACCTTGAGCGTGGTTCCCTGCCAATGTCAGCCTTTATTCGTGACTTCTGGAGGGTATCTTACCAGCAGAACATGCGACAACGCCCTTCCAGCTCGTTTCTGGGTCTAAATGTGCCATCTTGTTGTATGCGCCTCTCAATTTGAAGCTGAAGACTGGCTGCAAGTCCTCTCTCTTCAGTAAGACCTGGCATTCCAGACGATTGCTCAGGTTGACGGCATGAGTCAACGGGGTCTCGTCGACAACCTCGTAAACGCGCGAGGTGAGGATGAGACGTAAATACTGCACAGAGTCAGCTCGATTCCCGTCTAGATCTCAATAGTAACAAACATCAGGATATCCAGTGGGCAGCAGGAAATCCAACGGCACCGCACTCGTCACTTTGTCCTTGCCATGTTTCGTGCCTTCTCTCGGCGGTGAGAGATTGGCAGTATATTCCGTCAACGACAACGTCTGAATGCTTGGAGTGCGCGGCAGGCTAGATGAGCCTTCGACTCCATTCGGCGTCTCCATGTTGCGCCCCAAAAATGAGTTTGAAATTATTCGAAGCTGAGGGTGGCTGTCTTCATGGTACACCGACAGGATCGGAGGCTTATCGGCAGGAAATTGTTTGTGGGGTTACTGATAGCTGTCGGCTCGGCGAAAGGTTAATCCTAAAGACTATGACAACCCATCTGCATCGTCAAACATTTGTGACCTCACTGCTTCTTCACGATTGCATGACAGCAACCATGTCTTCAACAAATCTGCCTTCATCTTTTGACAAGGATAAGTAGGTTTTTTATTCGTTGATTTGAAATGGTTCTAACCATGCGCAGTGAGTACTACGAGGAGAATGGATGGCAGAAGTTCAGCCGCCGTCTCAAGGAAGAGCCCCTCATTCCACTTGGTAAATCAACTGCCCTTTTGACCAAGACTTGCCTCTAATGGCGACTCCAGGATGTGCTCTCACAGTTTGGGCGCTGTTGAATGCGACGAAGTCAATCCGTGCTGGCGACCACAATCGTACGAACCGAATGTTCCGTGCCCGTCTTTATGCCCAAGGATTCACCCTCGTCGCCATGATTGCCGGCTCGATGTACTGGAAATCCGATCGTCAGAAGCGCAAAGAATTCGACTCAGTGGTAAAAGAGCGCAAGGCCAAGGAGAAGAATGAACTTTGGATTAAGGAGCTGGAGGCGCGAGACGAAGAGGAGAAGGCGATCAGAGCCGAAAGAGAGAGGAAGATGAGGAGGTTAGCACCTGAGAAGGCTGGGAGGGCCGAGCAATTCAAGGCGACAGAGAGTGCAAAATATGCTGCTGCCTTGGACGAGCAGTTGGCAGGGCAAGGGAAAGACCGTGAAGGCGCAAGCGCAAGCTCAATCGTCGATGAGAAGGAAGGAATTCCAAGATCGACATTGGAGTCACTGAAAGAAGTGTTTATGGGAAAGAAATGAGGGGGCGAAGAGGCTTGTATATATATGGGAAGGGAAGGACATGGAATGATCTGGCGTTTTGGCTGGCTGGGTGGAGGAAATTGTGAGGACGGACAGATGCAACCATGTGTGTATAGTAGACTCTCAACACCTTTCTATTAGATATTTCCTCTATATTTATGCACGATCAATGGGACTATTGTTTACATGATTTAGTGACGTCTAAATTTGGCCAGAATTTTGCAAGTGATGTGTGCTTGGATGCATGGCCGATCTGATCATAGCTGAATCTCGGGAGACAAGATCAGTTACAGCGTCCAGTATGTGGCCCCTGATTGCTTAAATTCTTCTTTAATATGCGTCATGATGGCTCTTTACGTACAACGGAGATCCCCCAGCGTTTTGCCATGCTTGTGACTATCATGTTGATACCTGCCTCAAAGAGTATGGCAAAAGGCCAAGTATTTTGCAGTGCTAGCCTAGTTTATAGGCTCCTGTTCGGGTGGCAGACCTGTTTGTTTAGTTGCAGTTTCAGAAGGTAGCTACTGCCCTTACTGTTGCTGAGAGTTCAACTAAGCAAGTCCACAGCCTTTCTGTACTGCGCCTAACGCGCCTATCTCCTGCTTCAGGCGCTAACGATTCCAGACTACACAAGACAAACTCCAATATGTGTGATTCGCTCCTGGACTTCAACCACAACTGAAACAATTCCTTCGAAAAGATGCATAGGTGAATTATAACTACAGAGCTTTATGCGGACAGGAGTCAAGTGCAGCAGGCCGTGAAGGAAGTGGAAAAGACAAAAAAGTGCATCTGTGGGAGTGTCAAGACAGCAAGGGCATGTAACATTTCAAGTGTCAGCGGTGTACTACAGGCTTGCTCTATTTTTTTGCGCGTTTAACTACAACTCTTTCTGCTTTCTGGCCTTTCTTGTGTCATTAGATGGCGACCTGTGTTTGCGTAAGTGTAAGACACCCTCAGGGTATTTCAATTCATTCATCCATCACGAGCATTTAAGAGCAGAGAAGAGCACAGCAAGTGAACTTGACGGCTTTGGTTTCGATCTGTAATCTAACTTTGCACACAGGTGTGGAGCTGACAGAAGTGTATCCCAAAGCTGGTATACACTACCTGCCTCATTGCTGAGACTGTTCCGCACGTCCATTTTCTGTTTTGCAACTCGCTGTTCATGATGTGCGCTGAAACGTGCTCTGACTATTCCATCCATGTAATCCTGTTGCGGAGGTCGCTATTCTCAACATATAGTCAATCCGATATGCTTTCCTTTGGCCAGTTCAGAAGAACGTACAGCAGCAATGACAAAGCTCTTCCAATGCTTATTCTCTCGCAGCGATGAGTCACTGAGAGATCCATCGGGCTTGCTGCTCCTCGGAGATCAACGAGATTCCCAGCCTTAATGAGCAGTCAAGTCTGATTCTTTTCATCATCACTTTCGCTCACTAGACCGACGTCCTTGACCCACTTGACTCCGGTCTCAATATCCTCCATCTCTTCCATATCATATTCGGCTTTATGTCTCGAATGATGCGAGTGCTTGATGTTGATGCGGTCATCTCGGTCGTTCTCCACCTCTTTCAAAATCACCCGAAAGTCCCTCTTCATCTCCCTCTTCGCATCTCGAAACCGACTTATCATCATCATCCTGTCGCTCCGGCGGTCAAATACCATCATCTCATACTGCAGCGTCTGCAAGACGTCCATCACACCCTGGACATAGTTGTACAGGGCGCCGGGCTGGGTGCAGAATGTGGTTGGCGGGATGGTGACGCCAGCGTCGGTGTCGTAGTAGCGCGCGATGAAGGAGAGCTTGATGTGATCGGGGATGAGGGAGAAGAGGCCGCACCACGCGGAATGGCGTTGAGCGGTGCGGAGGAAAGCTGGGAGGCCGAAGGAGAGCGCGGTTCTGAAGTAAGTGGTGCGGAGGTTGGCGTAACCTGGGTCTATCAGCAACACTGCTGATCATGCAATATGAGAGGACTTACCGTCGTATATATCGAGCCAGACGCCCATCATCGGATGCGAATAGTATCTCTGGAGCAGGTAATACTAGAATATGTCAGAACACGATCTCGATCTCCGATCTGACCCCAAACCCGCGTCAGTGAGTGAGAATGAGAACAGCATACCTTGATATGATAACCAGCAGGTCCGCTCCCCTTGTACTTCCAAGGCTTCACCATCTCTGGCAAAGAAGTTATGACAGGTCTGTGCTCAGATAACGGAAAGGGTTGAGGAAACTGAGATTGGAATTGTACATTGAAATGATCGACTTCGATCTGAGGCTGATTGCCTCCATTTGAAGTCAGCGCTGGAGAGGGAGCAAGGCCGAGACTCTCGTCCTCATCGACATCGGCAGCGTCGTCTGCGTGGATGGACTTATTGCTCACTCGAGCGGGGGTAGGTGGGAAGCGTTCAAGCGGGGGAAATGAACCTGGTGTTGGGATGCTGCCTATATAGCAGGAATCCTGATCGAGATTGGGAGACATGAGGTACGGTGGTGTCGAGGGATCTTCTTGATGAGCCATGGTGCGAGGATGTTTGTGTTGAAGGGATTGTGATGTGATTATGTGGAAGAAAGATCAGACGGACAGAAAAGTAAACAAAGATGGGACCTTATATATTTGAGATATATCCAGACACGAGGTGCACATTGTTGTCATGCCAAATTGCCAGCTCGCGCGCACCTGCTAGCGAAGCCAAGGCGTCAATGTCGAGGAAATAGAGGCAACCTGACGTTTCCTGAGCGTGCAACAAAGCATTAGGGCCTAAGAAGAGAAAATACCTACAAGAATCCATCTGCAGATATGTACTCCCGAGTGTCCATTCTCCTTCAAGCCCTCAACCACGACCACATGGTGTAGTGAGGATTGGGGAGCCACATTGCGAAAAGGAGATCTTCGTGGCGTGCAGGCAACGACGGCACCGGCGCTTCAATTGTTTGGGATGAAGGGGGTCTGATTCTAGGAGTTCCTAGGCCCGAAGCTGGGGTGGTATGGCGCTCATGAGGATGATTTCATGATCCTCTCGAGAATGACAACAGCGGGCGGTTCACAACAAGATGGTGATGTAGCTGGCAGACTGACTGCCCAATAGAGATCAAACCACCGTGAAGAATATAAATAACAGGACTAAAAACAGAAACAGTGATTAAGATATGATAAAAGGGACAATGGCCAAAACTTACAATTTAACATAACAATGTAAAAGTAAAACGGCAGTTAAACGTATAGAAGAGAAAGTAAGTTCTAAACGATGTTCTAGATTAACCTCGACAAATCCGGTAAGGAGACCGGGCTGTGAGATACTTTCGACACATCTGGAAGGTGTAAGAACTTAGAGATTCTAACACAATCTCTAACAAGTGTTTAAACAGCTCTCTGTTTTAGACTTGGCATTTGTTTTCTAGTTCTCACTCATTAAAGGCGCATGCTCCTAGAGAAATTTTGTAGCAAATGAGCTATTGAATCCTACATATACGCCATCCATCATTCCATATCCATTTTGCACGCCCTTGAGCTTGTTCTATTTCCCCACCCCTCCCTCTGTCCCTTCACCTCACTTCCTCCCCCTTATAATGCCCCGCAATCAAAAACGCCATCTCCAGCGCCTGCTTCTCATTCAACCTCGGATCACAATAACTCGTGTAATTCGTCTCCAGATCCTCCTCCACCAGCCCCTCACTGCCGCCCATACACTCCGTGACCGCATCCCCGGTCAGCTCCAGATGCACGCCCCCGAGATAACTCCCCTCCTCCTTGTGCACCTGCAGCGTCCTCTGCAGCTCCGCGAAGATATCCCCAAACCTCCTGGTCTTGATCCCCGTCGGCGTCGATCGCGTGTTCCCATGCATCGGATCGCACTGCCAGACCACGCAGCGCCTGTACTCGCTCGACTCCACGGCGCGGATGTGCGCCGGCAGCAGCTCGGCGACCCTGGACGCGCCGTAGCGCGTGATCAGCGTGATCTTGCCCACTTCGCGCGCGGGGTTGAGGATGCGCAGGAGCGCCATGAGGTCGGAGACGGAGGTTGTGGGGCCGATCTTGACGCCGATGGGGTTCGCGATGCCGCGGAAGTACTCGATGTGCGCGCCGTCGATTTGGCGGGTGCGGTCGCCGACCCAGAGGAAGTGGGCGGAGGTGTTGTAGTAGGCTTTCCTGCTCGGGGCGGCTGTGTCGTCAGCCTCTGGTACTGGGATCGTGGCAGAGGTCTGCGTGGAGATTGGAAGCTTCCGAGTTAGACTCTGCTCGTACTCGAGGAGCAGGCCTTCGTGAGACGTGTACAGGTCGACTGTCTGTAGTTGGCCGGCCGTGTCTGCGCCGACAGCCTGCATCATTCTTAAAGTGCCGGTGATGGAGTCGACGATAGCACTATACTTAGCCTGTAGCTCCGGATCCTGTACATGGCCTAGTCCCCAGTCCAACGGGCGATGGAGGTCCGCAAATCCGCTTGCCAGACTCGCCCTCACAAAGTTCAGCGTAGCAGCGGAATGGAAGTAGGCACTACATCAATCAGTCCCATGCGTCCCTCACAGCTTCACGCCCGAACTCACCTCTTCAACCTCTCCGGATTCAACTCCCGATCCTCGACATCAAACCCATTCAAAATATCGCCCCTGAAGCTCGGAATCTCCACCCCCCTACACATCTCCGTCGGACTACTCCTCGGCTTCGCATACTGCCCCGCCATCCTCGCAATCCTCACGACGGGCTTGTTCCCGCCCCAGATCAGCACCAGGCTCATCTGCAGCAGCAGCTTGATCTTGCTCTCGATCGCCGCATCCTGGCAGTAATCGAACAGCTCCGCGCAGTCGCCGCCCTGCAGCAGGAACGCCTCGCCGCGGGCCACATCGCGCAGCTTGCGCTTGAGGCTCTCGATCTCGAGGGGCGTCACGAGCGGCGGCAGGCGCTCGAGGTGCGCCAGCACCTTCTCGACGGCCGGGCGCGAGCTGTAGATGGCGTCTTGCTTGATGGGCTTGGAGGTCCAGGAGGAGGGGGACCAGGTGGCGGGCGCGGCGGAGACGGTGGCGGTGGTTTTCGCGGCGGCGGCCAGTTGGGCGTCGTGGGTGGGTGCGGGGGACCCTGGGGGTTGGGGGACTGAGATCATGGTGGCGGACTGATCTGCTCACTTCTGAGTTTGTCGCTCTAAATGCGAAGAATTGACTGGGAAATGCGGCGGAGAGGGGAAAGACTAGAATAAGAGGACGGAGTATTTACAAAACCAATTGGAGATTTCCAAGCACGTATCGTGGCTCTTTGTACACTTTATATTCTTGCGACTTGATCAGGATATCAATGGGGGAGTCACAGTACAGTCTTGGCGCCAATTGCTCTCCGTAGGCACAGGTACCTAGGTACCTACCTACCCATGGGTCTCCGGTGCCATGGCATCGACCCCGCCGAACCCGAACGCGCCTGACGTACGTGACGGCGGGGTGCGCCGACGCTACCGCACACCCTCCGCACCACATCCCCACCCCGCGGCCACCCGCCTCCCGACCATCCCATCCCATCCGACTCCAACTCCATCCATCCATCCCACCCATCCCATCACATTCACCCCGAACTGCACTGCGCAACAATGGCCGAGAAGCAGCCCGCCACCGTCGTCGAGGGCGCCACGACAGGCGACGTCGAGGACGAGCTCCCGCACGCCGCGAAGTCTGCCGAGGACCGCCGCGCCGCGGCCGCGCTGTCCAGCCTGGACGCGCGCGCGGACGAGGGCGCGCGCGCCGACGTGGATCGCGAGGCGGTGCGGAGGGCGATGGATCGGCTGGCGGGGGCGGGGGCGGGGAGGGGGGGCGAGGAGAAGACGGCGGAGAAGAGGCAGGAGGTGAGGAGGGTGGTGAGGGTGGAGCAGGAGGATGTGAGGCTGCTTGTAGGTTTTCGGGTTGCTTGCGGACGCGGGGGCTGTTGGTGGCGGTGCTGGCTAACTGTCGGGATAGGTTGGGGAGCTGGAGCTTTCGAAGGTGAGGGCGACGGAGCTGCTGAGGGCGCATGAGGGGGATGCGGTGAAGGCTATTAGGGCGTTCGTCGCCGCTTGAGCTGGGGCGAGCGGGGGAAGGAAAGCAGTTTGGGGATGAGGCAACGGAATACCGGTGTGAGGTGCGTGGTGTGGCTCCAATCGCCTGGAAGAAAGGGGATATGAAGAGGGGCTTTGTGCGTTCGATTGGGCTCTCCAGAGGACAGCTGTGTAGCTTGGAGAGCTACAGAGATACATAGGCATACAATCGAGCACTGTGCCTGTCAGATTGTCACATAGCCCATGGCTTGCGCTCTGCACAGGACAGCTGTTCGGAGAGCATCGGCATACAATCGATGACTGCTACGGTTGCTACATAGTCTAGATAGAACATATCACCACGGGATTCCTCAAATCCAGCCATAGTTCCAACAAACCCAGTCCCTGACAGCCATGAACTACCCAGCTCGGCCCAGCCGCCCAAAGCCCTCGCCTCGCGCTGCTCCAGCAACGACCCAGACACCGACCTACGTGCCAGCCATCTTGCCCTAGAGACTACTACGCTGATGTCAGAGCTTCAGGCCACGACAACGAAGACGGGCTGCTGGCTAGCTACCTACCCGTCGTCCAGTGGGGGGCCGAGTGGCTGACAGCTCTGAATAGTAGTCTACGAGTGGTCAGTCCGTGGCTGGAACTCTCGAGATCGCGAGCGACTGGGTTTAATAAACGGGAACCCCTATATCATATCACATGCCCGCCTTGAACATGCTCGTGACAACTGACAAGCTGTGTGTGCAATCCAGGTTGAGATTGAATAATTCTCGCGGCTACTGGGGTATGGTATTAAAGGCGCAACTATGGTCGAAACACATCCCTCCCTCACTCGGACTCGTCATCTGAAAGCTCCTCGAACCGTCCCTCCTCCTGCATCCTCCTCATCGGGTTCTCCGCCGTGATAACGCCGTTCTTCTGAAGCCTGTGCCATCCGTCAGCATCACCACGCCACATCGACCATCCGTACACGCAGGGGACATACCTGTCAAACATCACCATCAGCCTATCCGCCTCCCTCTCCTTCTCCTCCCTCGTCATCTTCGGCCCCTCCCACCGCCCCTCGCTCTCCAGCGTCTGTCCCGTGATCGGGTTGATCGCCTTGCCGCCCACGTGCCCGAAGTTCCTGCTACTGCTGCTGCTGCTGCGCGCCCCCATGCTATTCCGCTCCGTCACGCTGCCGCTGTCGCTCGTGCTCCACGCCTCCATCGCGCTCTCCGGCACGGGCACGTTGTGCTGGAACAGGAACCCGCTCGCGAACCCGTAGCCGACGTTCTGCACGAAGTTCTTGGCGTCCTTGTCGCTCATCTCGAAGAGCAGACTCGAGAGCTCCTCGCGCGCCGTCGGCGCCACGGGAGACGTCGACAGACGGAGGATGCGCGAGGACAGCGTGTCGCTCTTGCCGAGGGGCTGTGCGCGATCCTCCGCTGTTGGCAGAAGGAGGACGCGCATGTGGACTTTGACGGGTCGTGGCGCCATGCCGTAGACCTTCCGCATGAGCGATAGTAAGGGCGAGACTTGCTGCTCCAGCTCCCGCTCTGCATATGCGGCCGTCGACAGATCGAGTAGATTGATCATGCGCTCTGCATAGGCCTTCGGATCTGACCTGGGGAAGAAAACGGCTTCGTTGGGTTCAAGCTCCAGGTTGATGAGCGAGTTGATCAGTTGGGAAGTAGGCGGCTCCATTGGGTTGTCCACGAGGACTTGGCGCTTGAGGAGAAGTCGGAGAATATGAGGTATTGCGGGTGAGAAAGCTTCGCTACGCTGAGGACAGAAATGCGATATGTTGAAGAGGAGTTTGAGGGTTTCGACGAGGGACATGTCCTCCATTGGATCTGGCTCCGTAGACGCGTCTGCCTTGCCCTTCTTCTTGTCCTTGTCCTTCTTTTCCTTGTCCTTCTTCTCCTTCTCCTTCTCCTTCTCCTTCTTCTTCTTCTCCTCTTTCACGGATGATGATGATGATTTATCATTCTCCTTCTTCTCGATCTTCTGTGTCTCATCATATTGCTTGGCATGGCGAGCGATATTGTGGTTGATGTTGTCGGCAAGGTGGTGGTCGTCGATAAGATTCTCCAGATCTACATTGCCACCATATGTTGTGAGAAATATAATTCTTGACACGAGGAACTCGTCCTCTCGATTGTCATTCTTCAGGCGCTGGCAAAGCTTTATTTCGTAGTGTAATTCGACAAACATCTGTCTCGTGGAGGGATTGAGGAGCATGGCATTTGCCAGACACCGGAGCGCATGTCGGGAAGTTGTGAAGGAAGGGCTGTTGAAGGCATGTCGCGTGAGGGTCTCGATTCCCTGGAAGAGTCAAGATCAGCTTCATCGTTGAGGATAATGTATGTGTCGAACTTAGAACATACCCGTCTCGTGAATATGGGTTCTGCATCTTTCGGATCTCGTCCGTATAGCTTTAACTGCTCGAGAGCCGCATCTCGTTCTGCATCTGTTAGTCCTGTCGACTGCTCATCGAGCCCGTCTTGCTCACGATGCGGCAGCATGCAGATCTTCTGGAGATCCGAAGTCAGCTTGTCCAAGAGGCGCGTCACCTCGGCCAGCTTCGCTGCGACAACCTGTCAGCTCGTCCCGTGCAGCGCCAGGACTCCTCCTCAGAGAGCGCATACCTGGCCCCGTCAATATGGGCGGCGCGGCTTTAGCCGGCGGAGTCTTCGAAGATTTCATGTTGAACATTGCGGAATAGGCACAGAAGAGTGCAATATCAGATCAGGTCAATTGCCCATGTTGATGTTCGAGGTCGTGAGGGGGGGTCCAGAGGCTCTGACGCCGTGACGCCGTGACGCCTGACGCTCAGACCTGAAGGACAGCAGTAGCACCAGCACCAGCACCAGCACCAGCAGCACGGGACAGTGACAGTGACAGTGACAGTGCGACAGAGGCCAGGGAAGGTCACTCGAAGGCTGAAAGTGTAGATGCTGTCGAATAGTGGTATAGTGGTGTAGTGGTGTGTGTAGTGGTGTGTGTAGTGGTGTAGTAGTAATGTGTAGGTAACAGCTGTGATTTGATAGAGTAGCAATATTAGTACTGTTAGTACTGTTTTGTACTATATTAGCACTGTATCAAGTACTAATTCGTACTATTCAGTACTATATTCGTACTATATTGGCACTGTACGAAGTACGTACGTAGCTGGCTGTTGGAGTTTGTCCCAGGAAACGAGCAGATGAGGTGAACTTCACAGATGGGTGAGACACATTGAATGGAGGGGTAGGAGGTACATAGGTACCTGGGTAATTTCGTGATGAGCGCTAGGTTACCTGGCCGTCTATCGGCTGTCCCCTCGTGCGGAGTACTCCACAGCCACAGGGCATCCGAACCCGCATTCCACAGAGACAGGAGGGAGCTTCTCCGCTGAGGCTTTTGCTTTTGTGGAGTTTCGTGGAGTACGGAGTATGTATGTACTGTATATATGCATGTTTAGGTACATATATATACCTACAATACAGTATACATACTCGGCATCTCTATTTCGCATATGTACCTTTTACCTTCCACAGTTGTCGCAAAAAGGACCAAGGTAGATTTCTCCCTCTCCCTCTCCCTCTCCCTCTCCCTCTCCCTCTCTCCCTCTCCCTCTCTCTCTCTCCATGGCCATCTCCATGTCCATCTCCATGAAGAATCGAGGGGGAAGCATTCTGCCTAAGGTACCTATTCTACGGAGGTACATACTCCACTCCGTATTGACGGACTTTTGGAGAAGGACAGGCAGGAGGCGGCAGGAGTCCACAAGGGAAAGCGACCAGGCAAAGCGAAAGCAAGCAGTGACAGGCGAGGCGCATATGTACCACAGACCTGCCCTGCTGTACTATATGCTGTATGTATGCTGTTTATAATGTACCTTCGGTCCGCAAATATGGGGTAGCACAACACCACCTCGCACATCAACATCGGATTCTCTGAATACTCTCCATGTACTTTCCATGCATTCTGTATGTCCAGAGGATGTACTTACTGTACTTACTGTACACATACTCGTATACTCGTACAGGCTGATGAACACAACGAACATTCATCTCCACCAAGGGTATCAACCTCACACGCCATGGCTTGCATGATCCGTCACCAGGGTTGAGGTCCAAGCATATCTCCACATATCTCCATATAATAGGTACGGTACATACCCCATTCTCGGAAAACGCTGCAGATATTTTCCAGACGACATGCCTGGAATCGTCTTGTCGGAACATTTCCTCAAAGTGAACCCTGGCACGGCCATTGGCATGGTGGCTTGTGGCGGGCTAATAGTGTCAAACTAAGGTAGCCGTGCGCATGCTGAGGCTGGGGCAGGCGGAGTGCATCATTACCTACTTAGGTATTGTTGATGCGTGCCTGAATAATACATTCATACATATGTACATAGATTCATACATGAAACATATAACATAACATATGACATAAGGAGTACAGAGTACTGAGTACAGACAGACTCCGTGCAACACAGCATATGTAATATGTAATCCATACAATAATAAAACTCCCAACTCTACTGCCACAAACATTGGTTGTCGTACAGTAGTAAATCCTTTGCCCTATCGCTTCCGGAGTCCAGCTCAGGTCTCTAGAAACCACGAAAACACCTCGGCTTGGGCGGACGACGCCCTTCGTCTTCGCGGCCTCGAATCCTGAATTGCTCTGGGGCGCTCTGGGCACTGGCGTGCGGAGGGTCTGTGTCACTAGTTACTGACGAGAAAGCTGAGTGACCTTCGACAGCTGCTCTAGAGCCATAGCATATGTACATAGCATTCATACATACATATACACCAAGTTCTGACTTCACTAGAATATCGCTCTTGACCGCATTGTGAGTAGTGTAGTAGCTAGGTAAGGGAGTGTATATGCGCATACGTTGCAGCATCCGAGAAGTGGCAATTCTGTCGACGTCTGCGTTGCTTCAGCATGCCCTGCCCAGATGTCGAGACTTCTCCATCATTTCAATAATAACGTTATGTGCGCGTTGGTGAAAGAGCAAGAGAGCAAGAGAGCAAATCTCTTGCCGGATCAAAGCCGGCATGGATTGTAACACGAATTCTAAGCCGAGACTCCTAGCCGATATTAAGAAAGGAAAACCGCCTGAAGAACATATGCTGTATATATATTTGCGAAACCAAAGAAAGGCTCTTTCAAAGCCAGTGGAGGCCAGCTCGGGTTTGCAATGAGCCTAAACACATGCGCTCTGAAGGACGACAGTTGAGGGTTAAGAGATCACCAAATTTCTAATAATATATTGAGCCATCTTCAACTTCGTACGCATATACAATCGAGATGATTTTCATGAACAAAAGAGAATTTGCAATCTTACCCTCGCATTCTGCGGATTTTACCCCGTTGTGGTGTTTCGGAGGACTTGGGGTCTGGGCAACCAAGCAAGTCATGACGCGGGTCCCAGGACGCGTAAAGTGCTTTTTGCCGACGCGACTCTCGCGTTTACAAGGCGGAAGGCGCGAAGCGTGACACGACAGTAAACTTCTATACTCGCCAGAAGTGAAAGGCGGCTCTTTGTATCCCATTTCAATCCAACCCAACTCAACGACAACAGTCTGCAGATCGATTTTATTTAGTTTTCTTTGCCTTTCTTTCTTATGATTTCATGACCATCGATGAATTCCTCTACTGAGCATTATATCCCAAGAGCTCTCAGCCATGGTGGTGCCTGGCGGATCTGCCACGCGGATTTTAGAGACTCTCCCTCAAAGACCGCCAACACCGCCTCGTGAATCCGAAAACGCCGAATCTCGACCTTCACTGTTCAGCCGCATCTTCTCGAAGGGCTTGGGCGCTCAGACACCTCCTAATATATCCCCGAAGTCCTCGGCCGAGTCCGTTGGCACCCCTCCTGATCGGTCCCATAAGAAGGTTGGATGGTCAACCTCGACAGATTATAACGAACCCCCAGAAGTTGTTCGGAAGAATTCGTCTTTTCCGAACCAGATCCTCCGACCACTGCCTCCCTCCAGCGATCGAAAACCTCCGAAGTCGATACTGAAACCGTACAATGGTGTTATTCCAGTGAATCGAACTTCGACCCTCAGCACCTCCGCCCCTCCTCACACATACGCCAGCTTTGCCATAATGCTGGAATCAATAACCAGGCAACTGGCAGGAGAAGACCGAATGTCAAAGCTTGACGCATACATGTCACTTTCCGGCGTATTGAAAGCGACAGAGAACATCCCCGACCCAAAAGCCTTGAAGGACAAGATGGGCCTCCTCAGCCAATTCATACAACGAGATATGACAGCTCGATCTGCATTCGGTGCTCCAGATACCATTCTGATAAACAATTCTCTCATATTGCTGGCGAGCCTCCTCTGGAAAGCCGAATCCCTTCCTCACGACTTCTGCGTTTTCGTTCTGGAACACTGCATCGCTTCATTCGAGGATCCATCGGTCTCCAAAGATGTAGCAAAACATCTGATGTTCATTGCTGGACAGCAGGACTTCTCACCGAAGATAATGACGCCAGAACGAGCTCTTCGGCTACTTAAGGCGTCCCACCAAATCGAACAGCACGTTAAAGGGAAAAGCATCGTCCTTGGACGATTGGGCATATACAGAAAATTGTTGAAGCAGGCGAGGCCTTCGATGATTTCAAATACTGATTGGGTGGAGGACCTGTTTGAGGACATGCTTACAAGCGTCAAAGATGTTCGAAATCCCGTCATTGCGTTCGGAATCGAGGCTGCAGCACAACTAGGGACCGAAAGCAAGGTTTCTCGTGCCGTTATGGAACTATTCCAAGCTCCCCATGAGAAGGGCAAATACATCGATTACTTCACGGGAAGACTTAACAGCACGATACAAGCGAAACAAGATGTTGCTTGCGTGCCCCAAATGTGGAGTGTGGTCATTCTATTCCTTCGCTCCCGTTCCTCTCAATTGGAGCAATGGGAATTCTTGAAGCCGTGGCTTCAGATTCTCCAAAAGTGTTTCAACAGCAGCGATCCGGAGGTCAAAGCACAAGCAAACTTTTCTTGGAACAGACTCGTATTTGCAATCCAGCCGGATGAGAAGACAAATCCTATGTTCGTCAAAATGCTTCATCAGCCATTTCTGGGCCAACTCAAACGGAAAAATGTGGGCAAGCACGCCAAGGAAGCATTTCAGGTCACGACAGGTAGCATATGCAATCTTCTATATTACACCATGAAACCGGGCGCACCATTTGCACAGCTGGACTTATATTGGGATGCTTATGTTTCTCCATTGGTTGGAAAGCTGCTGGCTGGTCATGATGACAAACAAAGCCCAGAAAAGGGCTCTTCAGTCAGCGAAGGGCCCAACCAGGCTATCGCAATTCTACAAGCATTACTCGATCCTTCAAGGAGGCAGACCACAACGTCCTGGAAAATCGATCGTGCTATGAGCACCGACCTGATGCAAGCCGATGAGTTATCACCGCTTGATTCGAAATGGATTCGAAAGAATTGCGAACGTGTTCTAGATGTGCTCGAGCCAGTCTTAGCTCAGCGCTTTGCGGACTTGGGTGCGAACCAAAGCCCCGTCAGGAATTTGTGGAAGGCCTTTTTGTTATCTGTGGCTGCCGCGGGTGCAAGAGAAATCAAGGTCTCTAACGAAACAATGGCTTGCGTGGCAAAGATATTTACGCTGCTTAACAAATTTTGGCACAACTGTCCGCAACAAATGGATCTGGCTGGAGATGGAGAGCCCTCCGCATTTCTCGACAGTTGGGTCTACTTGTTAACAGAAAGTATTACTGTACTCGGTGTGCTGCCATTCACGGAGAAGAAACTCTCTATTGGCCAGCAAAATACGTTTGCGGTTGTCGCTACTCCGTCCACGAATTCTGGGAGGACCCCACAGACTGTTAAATCTCCCATTCAATATCTCATAACGTTCTTCGCGGAGCCAACGGCAAACATCCAATACAATACTACGTATATGTTGGCAATTCGACAAATTTTGAAACCATTTCTAGAAGCCCGATCGTCACGGTCGTCGAAGATCGAATTTTGTCAGGATCTCGTGCAGTGTCTTCCGTCTCCTGGTTTTATCACCAATCGCGCGGCATCGGAGGCAGTATGGTGTGTATTGTCTCACTTGTTGGCAACGACGTTAAAGGAGAAGGACGATGCAAATAACCACACCAACGCTAGCAGTGGAAGTCACAGTCAGCCACTCGGTGCTAGCTTTCGGAATCTAGACCGTGTGCTTGAATATGGCTTGATTTCGCTGTTCTTCGAAGCAACACCAGACTGGGAGACTCTTTTCCGTGCACTTTCGGACTACGTCAAATCCGAAGCTGGAGATGGTGGCCAGGCACTCTGCGTCATTGACCCTCTGGCCCGGAGTCTCCGTGACCAATATATCTCTACTGAAGCTAAGTCATTCGTGAGACTATGTTCGACATTAGTCAAAGCGGCGTGCTATCCGGTCGACGCACAGTCTCTTGAGGCAGCACGCCGGAAGCTATGGGGCTCCGTTCCTGCCGGACCTAAATCGTCGTCGTTCGATCCTTACAGAAACCTTTATGGCACAATCAACTTTTATCTGGAGAAGTCTTACGAAGTATGTGACGATGATATTCCAGAGCAGGGTGCTTTGCTGTCTAGCGTGGCTGATCTCGTTCGGCGCTGTCCCGACAGCGTCATTTTGAATCTGTTGGTGACAATTGGAGATGGAGTTGCAATGCGGATAGAAAACGCCCGAGACAGTGCTAAATTTGGGGATCCATCAACCAAAGTGAGTAAGACGAGTGAAGACCAACAATTCACAAAAACTAATAGCGTTTAGTGGACTCTTTCTCTTTGGGAAGTAATATGTTCGAGGATTGCTATGATGCATCAAATAGACAGCAATGTTCTTTTCCAATTGCAGAGCTTAATCTCAGCAGCACTGTGTAGCAAACATAAATCGATTGTCACTTCCGCCATCAACTTATGGAACAGGACCTTCGGCATGCTGTGCGATTTACAATATCCAGAAGAGGTCGCAAAATCTCTGATGAGGCTGCGATCAGTTGCCGACTTAAACTTGCCCAACTTTCCGGATCTTCCTGAGGACCAGGTAAGGCTCCCCATAAAAGATGAAGGCATAAACTAACTTTTCAGTCTGCGTTGCCTGCTCCACAGTTTCTCGACTCGGACGAAGATAGTGAACCGTTCCCTTATAACAGCTCGACGGGTCCCAGAAGTCGTGATGTAAGTCCATATCTGGAGTCGTCACCTCTTCCGGGTCATGGAGGTGGTAAGTCTCCTGATGTCGCTGTTGGGCTATTTCAATCGGCGTCTAAAAAACGAATGCTCGAAGTATCGCAGTCAACAAGGAAGCATAAGCTTGCGAAGAAAGATACGACACCCAGATTACGACACGATGACTCTCAAATCCAGTTTGCGGCCATTGAATCCTCACCAGCTGCGGATGATGCGATTGACTCGCAGCTCCTCACTGAGAGGCAACGTGAGGTGAAGGAGCGACAGAAATCGGAAGCGGCTGCCATGTTCCCCGATCTTCGTTCAAGCCCAAGACCAAAGGCAAAGAAGACGGGCTCTAAGCTCTCTCTGAGCTCTGATCTGCCCGTTTCTACCGCCTCTGAAGAGGGCCAACCAGCTACCCCGTCTATCAACCACACGACTTCTGCATTTGATGATTTTATTACTTCGTCGCCAACACCACGCAGAGAGAATGCGGATGCTCAGTTAGGCAGTGATGCCCTCGGCTTTGATAGCGATGCGGCTGATCCTCCTTCTTCTCCACCAAAAGCAGCGTCCAGAGAATCAAGCCTGTTACTCCAAGATGATGCACATGGAGTGACAAAACATGAGATCGTGTGGGACGGTATAACTTGTACCTCCGACAGTTCTCGCCTCTCATCGCCTGATCCCAGTATTCTCTCTGTGTCTGGGCTGTCAAAAACAACGGATTTGCAAGCGAAAGGATCGGAGATCGAAGAAACTGGAGCATGCGCCCAGAAATCTTCGGCACCTGAGCGAACAAGCACGCTCGCCCAAGCACAAAGCTTGGATGAGCAAACCGGAAATACGCCAAAGGAAACCTTTGTTGATGCACTCTCTAATCCGGCAGATGGAGACGAGGGCGAAGATCCTGCGAATGATACTGTCTACGTGGACGCTGCGTCTTTCCCCCAGCCTGAGGTCCCAGCACTAGATAACAGTTCTCGGAGAAGTGCCAGATCTGGACGGTCAAAGCGTAATCAACAAACGCCTGAAAAGGAAAAGGAGCTCCCAACATCTCAAGAATCGGCAAGTCGCCGAAAACGGAGATCATCCTCCTTAAGTGAACTGGATGAGGATGCTGATGAAATTGGACCTGGCAGTAACGCAACCGCCTTAAAGCTGGATGGCGGCAAAGATTTCCAACCAGAAGCATGTGCCCATGTTGCTGGGACTCCGAGGCCTAAAAAGCTTATCAAAACCAGGAAGAGACGTAGCGCTATCGCTATCCTATTAGACCAGCAGCACCAGTTTTTTATGGATTCTCCTCGATCTGGAGTAGCAACTCGTGGCTCGGAGAAAAGGAATAGCTCGGTGTCTGCAGTTGTCGAGACTTCTCCGTTGATGGAGAATGGGCGTTCCCGTGCCAGTTCTCGGCTAAGACATGAGGCCCCAGCTACCATTCCCGAAACGCCAGTAGTTGCTGAGGCCGGGACTGAGAAGACGAGAAAGCAGCCGCGGCAGTCAGAAATCACTGAGCAGTCTTCGCAATCACAACCAGCGAAACGAAGACGGGTCGAGAGATCCGAATCTCGTGTTGTTGTTGAGGATAGCCAAGAGATCCAACCTGCTTCGATCGAGGATGACGCTATGGCAGTAACGCTGCACAATCGCCCTCCGAGGCGTGGCCGAGTTCGGAAGCAAAAGGCGGCTGGGCCAATTCAAGAGAAGGAGTCGGAGCCCATACCCAAAGATCACACGCCGAGAGTTGGAAAGAGGTCGTCCAGGGGCAGAGGTAGGCCTATTAAGAACAAGACGGTGCAAGTTAAAGAAGAGATGGAAATCGAGAGCTCACCGCTGGAGGTTCCTGATGTGCAGGCCTCGATCGACCTCGATGCGAAGCCTCTTAACCCGGAACAGGACAGCATTTATGTCAAGGATTCATTTATGGGGGTTCCGGATGTGGAATCTGTGGAATCTAGGGAAAAGGATGGGGAGGAAGGAATACAGATATCTTTCGCCGGTCACGTGGACATTGAAGCAGAGGACCGAGCAAATGAACTCCTTAGTGGGACTGAAGGAATCACGAAACCGCAAGGTGCCGAGGAGGACGATGCAGGGAGTGCAGGCGACGCTGAAGCCGAAGCCCAAATTATAGAATTGATGAGCCAGGCTGAAGCTTCGCGGGACCGTGCAACATCGTCGGCTGACGAGCCCCAGCCTTCTATTCTGGTGGTTGAAGAGTCTGCAGATGGGAACTCGCAATACGCTGGGAGCATCGTGCCGACCACGGCAGCGCCTCTTGCAGCAAGAAGTGCTAAAGTCGAGGAGGAATCAGAGGTCTCGCCGAATATTTCTTCTGGGTCTGCACCAGCCGACACCGCCAAGGAGGAGTTCACCGGCGCAACGGCCGTGTCGCGTTTCAAGGAGTTGCTAGAGGGACTGCAGACGACGACGATGTCGAGGGCGGAAGTGATGAAGATGGAGGAGATGATGTGGGATCTCAAGGCTGAGCTGTACGCGGCTGAGAAGCGCGGACGATCGGCTTGAGCTTCATGGGACGGCGATGGGCGTGTCAGCAGGGCGCATGCGCATGAAGACGGGATTTGATCTAGGCGGAAGTGATGTGTGGGCTTGTGGAAGGAGTCGGTGATATGCGATGAGGCTGAAGCAATTGTATTGGAGAGGAAAGGGGAGGAGGTGTCAAGTATGGATTTTTGTTGTTGTACAGATTAGCATTGCATCAGCGAGGGAGACATGATACATGGGAAATATACCCTCAGTCTGGTAAATACATAGCATACATAGGATGGGGGAAGGGAGTGATAGTGATTAGGATAGGGTATACAGTATTGTACAGTATTGTATTGTATTGTATTCTATGTACAATATGATTAGATTGTCTAAAATGGTGTTCTTAATATTCTTAACACATAAATCATAAATGAATGACATGACATCAGCAACTTCAGCTCGCAATTCGAAGCTGAAGATCAAACGAACAAGGTCGTGGTCGTGTTTCACGTTTCAAGTTTCACGTTTCATGCACGGATGCTCCTTAGCGCGTTCCTTTGTGAGCTGTGGGCTGTGAGCTGGGAGGTATTTCGTATGAGCTGTGCTGGAGCCTTACCCCTCCCCTCCCCCGCCATCATAACATAACATCCATCATAACATCCATCATAACATCCAACTCAGCATACTGAATTCTTATATTATCTCAATACCATAATTACCATAATTACTATTTGTCACAGCTGTTGGTGAGCGAGGTTACATATATAGTACGCGAAACACGAAACCTAGCTGACTTAGTCGAAGCTACGCCTTCCTTCGAATTCGAGCACTTCTAGAGCTGGGAATAGCATCATCGAATCTCACTCCTCTCGTCGAATTTCCGCACAACAACCTTCACTCCACCCCCATCCCAGCCGCATACGCATATCCTCGCAGCGCCATGACATCCCGCACCAAGCCCGGGCTCTCCCTCTCCTCCACCCCAGGCATGCCGCCCCAGCCCACCGCCTCCATCACCCACGACAACTCGCGCGTCGTCGCCACCCTGCCCAGCGGCGAGAGCGTCGAGGTCCTCCTCTACGGCGCCACCATCATCAGCTGGAAAGACGCCGCCGGCAACGAGAAGCTCTGGCTCAGCGAGGCTGCCGACCTGAGCGGGTCGAAGGCCGTGCGAGGCGGGGTGCCGCTGGTGTTTCCCGTACGTCGCGTCCCGCCCCCTGCAAACCCCCGTTTCCGAGTCCTGCGCGATGAGTGAGTGAGTGCTGACGTCTGTAGGTGTTTGGCAAGCCGGCCGACCACCCCGCGACCTCGGCGCTCCCCCAACACGGCTTCGCGCGCACCTCGCGCTGGGAGTTCCTCGGCAAGTCGACGACCGAGTCGAATGACAAGGAGGGCGGGGGCGATAACGGCGTGAAGCTTGATTTCGGGCTCGGGCCCGAGAACCTCAGCGCCGAGGCGCGGGCGGCGTGGAAGGGGGATTTCGGGCTCATCTACAGCGTCACGCTGGCGAAGGGGGGGCTGCGGACGAGCATTCTGGTCAGGAATGAGGGGGAGAGCGCGTGGGAGTTTCAGGTGCTGATGCATACTTATTTGAGGGTTAAGGTGAGCGGCACTGGACCATGAGAGGCTTGGCAATGGAGGGGGAAATGCTGATGGGAGATGAAACAGGATATCACGAAGACCACCTTATCCGGCCTCGCCGCGACGCCGTATGTCGACAAAGTCGCCTCCACGACCGCCACCTCCCCGTCCTCTCCCGCGGACCTCGCCTTCACGGGCGAGACCGACCGCGTCTACACGCCCGCCTCGGTGGACACGAAACTCACCGTGGCGGTCGGAGGCTCGCCGACCTTCGAGGTCGTGCGCGAGAACCTCGAGAACGTGGTTGTGTGGAACCCGTGGACGGCGAAGGCGAAGGCGATGCCGGATTTCGAGCCGAAGGAGGGCTGGCGGAATATGTTGTGTGTGGAGGCCGGGCAGGTGGGCGAGTGGACGAGGCTTGAAAGGGGGGATGCGTGGGAGGGCGGGGTGACGGTTAGGGCGTTGTTGTAGGGAGGGGCTGGAGAATGTGTACCTGGATTAAATGAGGATGGGAAGGGGGGAGGTTGAGGGAGGCGCTAGAATTGGTCGTCGAAGTTGTTTTTAGATGCTGAGTAAATGGGATATTATCTGCGCCATTCATTGAGCTAGCTAGGCACGGCCCATACTTGCTAGAGAGGTGGGAATACAGAAGATATCGGATACCTAGGTTTAAAGGGGGACTTCTGATGTTTCATATTTCTGTACACATGCTGTTCGCAATACACACAATCCCTCCTCCCAAACTCCTCCCATCCCGCAATGCCACTACGTCTTCCCTATCTTACAGCGCCCGCCCCCTCTTTTCCTCCTTCCAGCCCTACTTCTGCGCGCCACCAAAAATCGTCGAGAACCGATCCACAATCGTCTCCCTGCCCTCCTCCCTCCTCCTCCTCCTCTCCTCATCGGCATCCTTATAGATATCCTTCAGACTCGCCTTCACCTCCTGTCCCGCCGCCACCTCGGCCATCAGGGCCTTCTCCTGCAGCTCGCGCTCGAGGCCCGACAGGCCCTCTAGTTTCTCCTTGATCTGCGACTGGATCGCGGGCGCGAGTTTGGATATCGGATCCGCCTCCTCCGTCGCTGCTTGCTGCGCTGCCGCGGCCGCGGCCGCGGCAGGAGTCGCAGCGGACGGAGCGTGCTTAGGCGCCGGCGCCGCGACCGAGCCCGCAAGCAGCGGCGTGAACTTCGGCTCCACCCTGCCCTCCTTCTTCGCCTCCTCCACCGCGCGCTCCTGCTCCAGCATGCGATGATACAGCGTGTCGGCGTGCATCTGGATCCTCTCCTCGACGTCCTTGTCCCTCTCGAAGGTGCTCAGGTAGCCGAGGGCCTTGAGGAACTTCTGCTGCATCTCGACGCAGCGCTCGAGGCTGCGGCTCTCGGCCCTGCACATCGTGAGGCGCGACTTCACGCCGCCGCTGCTGAAGCACTCGTTGACCTCCCACTGCTCCAGCGCGCAGTTCTCCAGCGCCGCCCGCCCGATCGCCGCCTTGCGGTACTTGTACCCCTCGAGCACGTCGGCGATCTTCTCCGCGTCCGACTTCGACGCCGCCTCCACGTCCGACTGCGGCGTGTACGTCTTCCAGAGGTGCGCGTACCGGCCGTCCGCGAAGAGGGTCGGGGCCGCCGGCGCGGAGGCGTCGGGCGGCGGGGCGGCTTCGGAGGGTTGCGCGGACGGCGTGGCGGGGGATTGGGCGCTCTCGGGGGTGTATTTTATGGGGGATTCTTTTTTGAGGAAGTCGCGCAGGCCGGGGTCGAGGTCGCGGAGGGGGTCGGAGGAGGAGGGGGGTTTCTTGTCATCGTTGGAGGAGGAGCCCCAGAACCAGCCCATGTTTGCGATTGGGCGATTTTGTCGGAGGGGGAAATGAGGGAGCTTGGTGATGCTGGAGATTTTGGATTTTGGATTTTGGGGATGGAGATAGAGATGGAGACGCGGCCGCATTGGAGGTGGTCGGAGCTTTGGCGGTAAGTGCCGTGCTGGCCCGGTTGTAAGAGTTGGGGCCATTACTCTCCGCCCACCTAAGCGAGACCACGATTTTCAACACTCCCATTTTAATGAACTATTATAATTTAAATATCAATTATTTTAAACTAAAATCAAAAATAGA
>Ga0123337_10001476_pt1 | contig 29989 bp, 24 predicted proteins | sample frozenSSSSmetaG_FD_89792 | JGI IMG/M metagenome (GOLD analysis project Ga0123337, IMG submission 89792) | Glacier valley bacterial and archeal communities from Borup Fiord, Nunavut, Canada, to study Microbial Dark Matter (Phase II) -... | ecosystem: Environmental > Aquatic > Freshwater > Ice >...
CGCGCTGGACATTTTCCAATCTCCTCGAAACCCCCCGTGCTGACCTCTGAACGGACCCTGACTTTCGTGCCTTTTTGTCCGCATCCCCCAAAAACTGGCCGAAACTCGAAGCCCTGCTCGCCTTTTACTGCTTCAACCGCACCCGCCAACCCGAACCTGCCCCTTGAAAAAGAGCCAAACTTCAGGGGCGGCATTCTTGCCGTCCGCAAGCCTTAATCGCGTTCTACTGCGTAACGTCTAATATCTTGCGCAGTTGGATTTCCAGGGCGCGAGTTGCGCAGATAGGCGGCGCTTTCTACAATAGGTTCAACGTTTGACCCGGAGATTGCCGCGATGCTCGATACGACGCTTTCCCGCCGTTTGTCGGTCCTGACCTCGATGCTGATAGTCGTCGGCCTGCTGCTGCTCACGCGCATCGCGTCGTTTCAATTTCAATTGGATACCGCGCAATATCTGCAAAACGCGGCTAGCAACGCCTATCATACGCAGCGCGAACAAATCCCGGACCGGGGGCGTATCTACGACCGCAACGGCGAATTGCTGGCCGGCAACGAGATGTTCTACAACATCGGCGTCAGTCCGAACCTCGTCACGTCCGGCAACAAAACGAGGGTCGCGGATACGTTGAGCAAGCTGCTCTCGCTGGACCGCGCGAACCTGCTTGCGATCCTCTCGACCGACAAAACCTATGTGCCGCTCACGACACGACCTGTTTCCACCGAACTCGCGCAGAAGGTTGCCAAAGAGGAAATGTACGGCGTGCGGCTTGACCCGATCCCGCGCCGCACCTATCCGCAAGGTACACTCGCAGGTCCTGTGATCGGCTTCTTCGGCGCGGATGGCAAGGGCTACGTCGGCGTCGAAGAAAAATGGAATGAATACCTCGCCGGGCAGATCAAATATGCGGATGAAAGCCCGATTCCGTTCGATGTGAACCCGAACAACCGCCCGCCACCCGGCGACGATATTTACCTGACCATCGACCGCAGCCTGCAAGCGCTCGCGGAGCAGATGCTCGCGGAGGGGATGCAGACCTATGGCGCGCCTGCTGGAAGCATCCTGATCATGGACCCGCGCACGGGTGAAATCCTCGCGATGGCAAATAATCCGTCCTTCGACCCGAATAATTATATTGATGCGCCGAAGGAAATACTCAGAAATGCTGCCGTGAGCGACCTCTACGAGCCGGGATCGGTCTTCAAACTCGTCTCCATGTCGTCGGCGCTCGACAGCGGCAAGGTGCCGCGCAACTGGACCTATTACGATACGTCGGTGCTGGTCGTCGGCGGGGCGCGGATTTATAACTGGGATCGCGGTGGGCATGGCTCGCAGAGTTTCGATCAGGTGTTGATTCACTCGTGGAATATCGGCACGACCAGCGCCGCGATTGCGATGGGCAGCGACAAATTCTATGACTACCTCCACATCAACTGGGGCGTCAACGTGCGGACCGGAGTAGACCTCGGCGGTGAGGCGACGGGCGTGCTGCGCAAGCCGGGCGATATGTTCTGGTCCGATAGCAACCTCGCGACCAACAGCTTCGGGCAGGGCTTGAGCGTGACCCCGCTGCAAATGCTGTGCTATGCGAACGCGATTGCCTACAGCGGGCAAATCATGCAGCCGCACGTCGTCCTCAAGCGCGTACATGGCGAGCAAGTCATCCCCTCTGAGCCGTTCGCGATGCGGACGCCAATCAAGAAGGATACCGCCGACCAGATGCGCGACATCATGGTGCGCGTCGTGACCGAAGGCGAAGCGAACAAGGCACTCGTGAAAGGTTACAAAATCGCGGGCAAGACGGGGACCGCACAGCTTTACAACCCCGCAATCCAGAATTACGATCCGTCGCTGCAAGAGGCTACGTTTATCGGCTTTTTGCCCGCCGACGAGCCGCGCGTCAGCATCCTGATCAAGTATGACAAAATCGACGCCTACGCGAGCCAGACCGCCGCCGAAACGTTCTCCAAGCTGGTTAGCCGCCTGGTCGTACTGATGAACATCCCGACCGATGCGCAGCGCGAACAACTGCGCGCTCTGGGTGGCAACACCTGGGCAATCAGCGGCGCGTATACCAAGTGAATACGCCTAACCCGCTCCCCTTCGCGCTCACACTGGGCGGGATTACGTTCTTCTTCACGGTGATCTGGGGCGATCCGTTCATCGAGATTTTGCGGCGGCTGGGGCTCGGCAAGAACATTCGTCCGGAAGAGCCGGAGAGCAACCAGAAAAAGCAGGGAACGCCGACGATGGGCGGGATCATGATCCTCGTCCCGGTGCTGCTGATCACACTCGGCCTGAACCTCGTCAGCGTAATTCGGCAGGTTACGGGCGCGTCGATCCTGCTGCCGCTGTTCGTGCTGGTCAGTCACGGCATCCTCGGCGCGGTGGATGATCTGGAAGGCATCAGCGGGCGGCGCACGAAGGGGCTGGGCATCTCCGCGCGGACCAAGTTCATCGCGCAGTTGGTCCTTGCCTTCATCGCGGCGCTGTTCATGTCGGTGGTGCGCGGCGGGGTCAGCTTCGCAAACGAGATTTACATTCCACTGATCGGCATCACGATCCTGGTTCCGTCGCTGATCTTCATCCCGATTGTGATGGCTGTGATCGTCGCGAGCAGCAACGCCGTCAACCTGACAGATGGTATGGATGGCCTCGCCGGGCTGACGACGGCTACTGCATTCGCGGCGTATGGGATTATCGCTTACCTGCAAGGACAGATTTTCCTCGTGCAGTTCTGTTTCATCATGGTCGGCGCGTGCTTCGCGTTTCTGTGGTACAACGCGAACCCGGCGCAAATGTTCATGGGCGATACGGGGTCGCTCGCGCTCGGTTCGACGCTGGCGACGGTCGCCTTGATGACCGGGCAGTGGGTGATCTTTCCACTGATCGCAATTATTCCGGTGGTCGAGACGCTCAGTGTGCTGATTCAGGTTACGTATTATCGAATGTCGGGCGGGCAGCGCGTATTCCGTATGTCGCCGATTCATTATCATTTCAAACTTGGCGGTTGGAGTGAAAATCAGGTCGTGCAGCGCTTCTTTCTGGTAAGTCTGATCGGGTCGATTATCGGGATCGCGCTGGCGCTGATTGGGCGCTAGTCAGGCTGAAACACCGGGCGGGTCAAGCCCCGCCCCTACACAACACGCGCGATTCTCCGGTGTAGGGGTCGGGCTTGACCGACCCGTCTCCGCCTCTACAGTCATACCAACTGCAAAATCACGCCCTCGTCACCACGCAGCGCGAACGACCCGGCAGCGTCGGCGGTCCCGCGTTCAGAGTGCGTGCTGAGGATGAATTTACCATTCACATCGTTCACGGTCCGCGGCTCGCTCGTGAAATTGAGCAGCACGAGGAAGCGCTCACCGCTGCCGTCATCGGCTTCGCGCGTGTAGCCGAAAACGCCTTCCGGCGTTTCACTCAATGGCGCATAGGCTCCGTGATTGAGCGCGGCGTGTTCGCGCCGCAGCTTGAGCAGACCGCGCGTAAAGTTGAGCATTGAGGCCGGGTCTTCAAGCTGCGCGGCGACGTTGCGTGTCGCGTAATCCGGCGCGATGGGCAGCCATGTCTGCGCGCCTTCCGGGGCAAAGCCCGCATTCGCGCTCGCGTCCCACTGCATCGGCGTGCGCTCCGGGTCGCGTCCCAACCCCAACCCGACGACGCGCTTGCCCCAGGGGTCCTGCACGCGCTCCGCTGGAATTTCGACGTCAAGCATGCCAATCTCATCGCCATAATAAATCTGTGGCGTACCGCGCAGTGTGAGCAGCAGCAGCATCGCGACTCGCGCTCGCGCATGACCCAGCCGCGTCGGGATGCGGTGTTCATCATGATTGCTCAGGACGTAATTCGGCCATGCGCCTCTTGGCAATGCGGCTTCCTGCGAATCAACTGAGGCGCGGATTAGATTGGCGTCCCACTCGATACCGAGCAGACCGAAATTGAAGGGCATATGCAATTCATCATTCGCCGCGCCGTAGTAGCTCGCCCAATCCTTCCAATCGAGGATATGCGTCTCACCGACGGACACGCGCGGGCTGATCGCTTCGAATTCATTCAGAAGCGCGCGGATTTCGCGATAGAGCGGGTGGTTATCGGCGTGGTTCTTGCTGTAAACGTGCAGCAGCGTATCATATTCGCCAAACGATTTGTAATTGGTCGTGCCGATGCTTGGGTTCGGCGGGTCGTCGCGCAAGTCCGGGTCTTTCATCACGAAATGTGCGGTATCGATGCGCAGCCCATCCGTGCCATGTTCCAGCCACATGCGCAGCATATCGAGCATCGCCCGCTTGAGTTCCGGGTTACGCCAGTTCAGGTCCGGCTGCGACTCCAAAAACGAGTGCAAATAATATTGCCCGGTACGTTCGTCGAGCGTCCACGCGGGACCGCCAAAGACACTGACCCAATTGTTCGGCGGCTTGCCGTCCTTGCCGTCGCGCCACATGTAATAATCGCGCTTCGGGTTGTCACGGCTGCTGCGTGACTCGATGAACCAGGCATGTTGGTCGCTGGAATGATTCGGCACGAAATCGATGATGATCTTAAGGCCGCGCGCGTGCGCTTCCGTAATCAGGCGGTCGTAATCGGCGAATGTACCAAAAATCGGGTCTACATCGCCATAATCGGAAACGTCGTAACCGAAATCGGCCATCGGGGATTTCATGAACGGCGAGAGCCAGATCGCGTCGATACCGAGCGTAGCCGCTAGGTAATCCAGCTTGTCGATGAGGCCGCGCAGGTCGCCCACGCCGTCGCCGTCGCTGTCCTTGAAGCTGCGCGGATAGACCTGATAAATTACCCCTTCTTCCCACCAGAAGTTGGTCATTGCTGCACCTTCTCCGCGACGAAATGGGGCAGGATATGCTCCGCGTATTCCGCGAGGATGCGCTCTTCCTCGCCGCACATCAGGTAGATATTGAACTGCGTAACGCCCGCCGCTTCCAGTTCGTGCAGCTTTTCGATGTGCGCCGCCGGGTCGCCCAGCACGCCGAAGCTATCAATGATGTCGTTTTTAATGAAACCCAGGTGGTCGGCGTTGATGTCGGCATGGTGCTTGTAATCGTAGCCCTTGCGCCCCTCGATGTAGTCCGTCAGGCGTTGCGGGATGCCACCTCCACCTTCCTTGCCGTAGCGCTCCACGAGGTCCGCGACGTGGTTGCCGACCATCGCCGGGAACCAGCGCGTCTGCATCCGCGCCTTTTCCATATCACCTACCCACACAGGCGCGGCAGCCATCACACGGAACTTCGACATATCGCGTCCGGCCTGCTTGCCTGCCTCAAGCGCCTGATCGGTGAACCATTTGACCAACCAGGGGTCGGCAAGCTGGATGATCAGCCCATCCGCGACTTCGCCCGCCGCCGCCAGCGCTTTCGGTCCATAGGCGGCGATCCAGACAGGCATTTCATAATTGGACCAGACCAGCTCGACCTGCTGCTCATCGTATTCGATTTTTTCACCACGAACCAGCTTGCGCAGCGCATCCGAGAATTCGATCATTGTTTCGACGTTGAGTGGCTTGCGGCCAAGCACACGCCGCGACGAGTCGCCACGCCCGATCCCGACATCGAAGCGCCCGCCGCTGAGTTTTTGCAGCGTGGCAAAGGTCGAAGCCGCGACCGTCCAATCGCGCACGCCGGGGTTCGTCACGCAGGGACCGAAGCGCATCCGCTCCGTTTCGTGCATACAGACGGCCATCGTCGTATAGCATTCCTGCCAGAGAACGTGCGAATCGAAAAACCAGCAGTAATCGAACCCGGCAGTCTCCGCTTGCTTGACCAGCGAAATGACGCGCTTCGGCGGGATGTCTCCCTTGAAAGTAATTCCAAATTCCATCGTGGGTCGCCTCGAATAAACAGCTTCGCTACGGTTGAAGCCGGGAAGTGTAGCGCGCTTTGCGTAATTACGGAACGCGCGGATTATGCGTAATCCTTCGACTTGCCAGACTCGCGCTTGTTATGCAAGGTTTCTACTTCGCTGCGTTCGCTAAATCCACGAGCCAGACAATCGAGCGGGAAGCATCCGGTCCCTTTTCATACCTGACGCTCGCGGTACGATCCATTTCATCCTGAAAGGCGAGTTCGCGCGCGCTCGTAGTCCACGTATGAAAAGCGACAACCCACACCCGCTGCGCACCAGATGGCGGCCAATTCTCCTGATGAAAACCAAACGCTATTTTGGCAGCCGGTGACAGGGATTGGTAGAGATCGTTTGCATCGGGGTGGATCACTTGCGGAAGGTCTGCCAGATAATATCCAAACAAAATTTGCGCCGCAGGAGATTGAAAATAGACAATATCCCCTGCTTGCCATTCTGCGCGCACGACCCCGGCGGCTTCCTTGCCATTCTCTCGTGGTCCAACTGGAAAAAAATGCCCGGCCAGCGAAATTGTGAGGAGTAGCGTCACCCCTCCCAAATACACGCGCCGATTTGCACGCCCCAGTTTCGAGGCAGCATATGTCCATAATCCAACTGCAATCAGTACGCTTCCCAAAAATGCGCGCGGGAGAAACAGGGGTTTATAGAAGATCGAAGTGACAATCGCGAGTGCCGGAGCCACAAACAGCGCCGCGCCGAGAATGGCTCCCTGCCTCCCCCGGAAAATATCGCGCCCGACAACGAACGCCACCCCTGACAAGGCCAGTACAAGTGGGATTTGCGCAATCTGGAGCATGGCCGGGGTTCGCAGCGAAATCATCAAACTAGACAGTTGTAGAAAGCTCAACGGCGATTGCGGCGGTATCCAGAAGCCGCCAGTTACATTCCGTAGCTGCGTCACGAGGAGCGCGCCCCAGGGAAGCCACAGCAGCCCCGCCGCGCCGAACGCAAGCAGCGGCTTCCACCAGTCCCGCTGCCGCGCTCTGATGGTGATGAGGAGCGACACTGCACCTACTGCAAGTGCATAAAATAGTCCCAGATTGTGCAGGTAACAGCAGCCGAGCGCCCCGCTGAACGCGAGCCACCAACGCGCTTCCAGTGCGCCGATAACTAGTGTCAGCACCGCACAGGCGAGCATTGAATAGGCGCGTGCCTCCTGACTGTAGTAAAGCGCACCGGGCAGCAACGCGACACAAAAAGCCGCGCCAAAGCGCACCATTGGCGCGAAGTTCAGAACGCGGGCAAGATGGTAGACAAGCAGCACCGCGACCACGCCGAAACATGCGCTCACAAAGCGTAGCGCCGCCTCCGACGAGCCGAAGAGATGAACAATGACCCACTCGATCAGATAAAAGGTCGGTGGGTGAACATCACCGAGAACGGCGGCAGGAAATTGACTGAATGGTAGTTTCGCAATCCATGCCGTGAACGCTTCATCGTACCACAGCACATCGCAACCCAGATTGATGAAGCGCAGAATCGCCGCTCCACACACAAGCAGCCAGAAGAGCTGCCGTTCCGTTAAACTTTTAAGAAGGCGCATATGATGAACATCAGGATGCCTCCGAAAACAAGCGCGGTTCGGTTCATACGCATCAGGTCCTTCCGGCGGCGCGTCGCCCACAGCCACCCAATCGCGATGGCAACCAGCACGGCAAACAGCGCATTTAGCGCATCACTCTGCTGAAACATCGCTGCATAGCGGTAGTAGTTTGGGTAGTCGTCCAACTGGTCGCGTTCCGTCGTCCGTTTTCGAGGTCAATTCTTCATGGCTGGGAGTTTAGATTGGAACCAGAGCTAACCGAATCTGGCATCAGGAAGTCTGGCAGAGCTGCCAGCGCGCCGCCGAATCTCTATAGCCCATATCCGAACTCCGTTCAGTTTATCACGCTAACGTTGAAGTGCATAACAGAACCTTCTTCGACATTCATGGGCTACCGGAACGCACCCGGCAGCCCATAACCACGCGCCGCATCATCCAGCACGAGGACCCAATCCGGTCCACTATCCGGCGTCGTGAAGCTGACCTGCGGCTGACGTTTGAGTGTCCCCAGCGCCTGCGCTGTGCCACTTCGCGGGTCGAACCACCACGCCGCCAGCGCGTCCCCGGTAAGCGAAGTCGTATTCACCGTGAACGGTTGGTTCGCCTGCGGGATATACACGAACGCATAGCTCCCATCGGCGGCGCGCGTGGCTTGCATGTGCGACGCGCCGTTCCCATTCGGCGAAGCAATCAGGCTTTGATCGGGGATACGCTCGAAATAGGGGCGCGACTGGAGCAGCGCCGGGAGGTGCTTCATCTGCGCAGCACCGGGACGCTCAATCGCCTGCTGCCAGTGATTTTGTGGGAAGTTCACGGGCGTGCGCTGCGGTGTATAGAATTGCCAGACGCTGTGATGACCGTAGGTATGGCCGCACGCGCCCGCGAAAACCGCGCGATATGCCTGCTTGCGCACATCATAATCGGTGAAGCAGCCCATCTCCGGCGACCAGCGGCGCGTGAACGGATTTATGGCGTGGTCTTCGTAGTTGGGTTCTCCATCCAGCACGGGCTTTACGGGCTGCCGCGCGTAATCCGATGCAATCATGTCCCATACGGGGGTATCGGTCATCGAGTGTCCCGACTGCCACATATTCACATCGAGCCATCTCTCTGCGTGAAAATGCGCCGAGGACGACGCGCCGCCCATCGGGTGGTAGGTCATCAGCGCATCCGCGCCAATGCTTTCACGCATCCCCTGCGCCATACTTCGCCAAATCGCAAGCGCATAATCTACACCGTTGCGCGTCTCTGGGCGGTCGCCACCATTCACCCAGATGATATTCGGGCGGTCGGCATAGCGCGCACCGATCCACTTCCCATAAATGAGTGCGTTCTCGACCGTGAAGACCTGCGGACCCGCGCCCCACAACCGGAACACCTTGTCGCCCCATGTCGGCAGCAGCGCAATGTAGAGACCCTTTTGTGCGGCAAGATCAATAATCGCATCGACATGCCGGAAATAGGCTTCGTTGGGACGTGCTGGATCATCGTCGATCAGCGGCAAGTCACCGTTCGCATTCGGGGTATGCAGCCCATCCATTTCGGCCAGCACGACCGCTTGAATGACATTGAAAGACAATCGTCGGCGGTTTTCCAGATAGTGTTCTGCCTCTGCGAGCGTCAGACGGTGGAAGAGTTCCCACGCTGTATCGCCAAGCCAGAAGAACGGCTTGCCGTCGTCGGTCATCAGGAAGTGCTGATTTGGGCTTACTTTGAGCATATTCACCTCTTGTTACCTCTGTGCGAAGGTTAGCTTCAACTGCACGAGCATTGCATTCGACAGTTGATCGATTGTAGTTTGCATGTATACAATATTCTATGTATCATATGCAAATATTCGTGCAGTCAGCATTTGATGTTCAAATTGCTGCTGCGTTTGCAAGAAGGAGACCGAAACTGCGTTACGGCAGTTGAAAGCACGGCGTTCCATCTATTAGTTCAAGTGCAAAATTTAGCTGTTTGAGAGGTCGAACCATGAAAACTGTTTTTCGTTCTGCGCTGCTTATCGCCATCGTTGCGATGGCATTTACCGGCTTTAGCGCGCCTGCAAAAGCGGCAGCTAAAGTTCAGATCAAGGTTTGGTTCGTTACGGACACGACTGGTTTTGGTGATGACATTGCCAAAGCTTTCAACGCGGCAAACCCCGACATAGAAGCCGTCGTTGAGTCGCGCGCCACCGATGCCCACAAAGAGGCTTTGCGCACGGTCATCAATACCGATGCCGCGCCAGACGTTTACTTCATGTGGGGCGGTATCGGTCTGATGGGTTACTATGTGAACGCGGGTGGAGCGGAACCACTGCAAGCCTATTACGATAAATATGGCTGGGCAAAACGCTTCGCCCCGGCTCCACTGGCAAGCTCGACGTTCAATAGCAAATTGTACGGAATGCCTTTCCGTATCCGCACGATGGGCTTGTTTTACAACAAAGAGTCGTATAAGAAAGCGGGTATCGACAAGGACCCACAAACCTATGCTGAACTGACCATCGCAAACGACAAATTGGTCAAAGCAGGTATCGTTCCGCTCGCGATGGGCGGCAAGAACGATTGGATGACAATGCGGCTGGTCGACTCGCTGCTCGAACTGCGCTGTGGCGCTGCGAAGCACGACGCATTGACCGAGATGAAGCTCGACTGGACGAAGGAAACCTGCGCCGCCGATGCGTTCAAGGAACTTCGTACCTGGGTCGATAAGGGCTGGCTCGCCAAAAACTTTATGGGCATCGCCGCCGAAGAGACGCATCCCCTCGTCTACAAGGGCGATCATGCGGCCATGTACGAAGGTGACTGGGTTGTACCGGGTCTGATCGATGAGGGGTCGAGCCAGGATGCAATCGGCTTCTTCCACTTCCCCGCAGATACCAAACGCATCTCCTTTTTTGGCGAAATGCTATCCATCACCAGCAACAGCAAGCACAAAGACGAGGCCGCCAAATTCCTCGACTTCGTTAGCTCGCCAGAGTTCCAGAAGCAATCTGTCGGCAAGTGGGGCGGCCTGCAACCGACCGTCGATGTGGTCGTGCCTGCCGACGCAGGTCCACTCGTCACGCATGTGAACCAGTTGTTCAACGCTGCGTCAGGCATCTATCTGCCCGGTGACCAGGCACTTCCGCTGGATGTAACGACTGTCTACTGGAAAGTCACGGATGACATCGTTGCCGGTGTCATCAAGCCGGAAGAAGCGGTGACTAAGATTCAAGCCGCAGTTGACCAATACAACAAAGCCAAGAAATAGGCTGTCCCTCCTTGCGCTGCCCCTCTTCGTCAGTTGAGGGGTAGCAGCATTGTTTCCGGCTTTGAAATTTAGAGGTTTTGCCGATGGCGTTTCGCAGCACAAAAATGACCAACTACAGCGCCCACACGCCGAAAATCGTCCGCCGAAAATCGCGCATCAACAATATGGCAGCATTGCCGTTCGTCGTCCCAGCGCTCATCATTTATTTGATCTTCATCATTTACCCGATTGTTTTGGCATTTGTTCTAAGTTTTTTTCACTGGGACGGCGTGCAGCCGCAGCGGGATTACGTCGGCTTGGAAAACTACATTTATTTGTTCACGCAAGACGAAACTTTTGGGCGTGCGCTGCTGAATAGTGCAATCTGGGTTGTCTTTTCGCTTTTCATACCGACGACATTGGGATTGCTATTGGCGCTCGGCCTGAACCGTGCGCTGGTCGGCAAGCTGGCCTTTCGCGCGGTTTTTTATCTACCCGCGACGATTGCATCAATTGGCGTGGCGACGATTTGGAGCTGGATGTACAACCCGAATTTCGGCGTGATCAACAGCTTGCTCAAGCAAATTGGGCTGGGTGGGCTAATTCAGGACTGGCTGGGAGATCGGAAGGTCGCCATCTTCTCGATCTTCGCTGCTTCAGTCTGGTCATCTACGGGTCCGGGCATGTTGCTCTTCCTGGCCGGGTTGCAAGGCATCGCGCGGGACCTGATCGAAGCTGCCAAAGTGGATGGTGCTAATCGTTGGCAAGGGTTTTGGAACGTGGTGGTTCCCGGTTTACGCGAGACCTTCATTATTGTGATTGCGTTGACGATCATCAACTCCCTGAAAGCCTTCGATTTGATCTACGCGATGACGAACGGTGGTCCGGGACAGTCCTCAAATGTACTGGCAAGCTGGAGCTACTTCACGACCTTCAACGCGCGAAATTATGGCAGGGGGACGGCAATTGCGATGGTGCTGCTCGTCATCACGCTGGTGATTATCGTGCCATACTTTCGCTGGGTGAACCGGGGAGAAGACTAACATGGCGAGCCGAACCCTGACCGCTCCGGTAGCCCCCGCTACCAACCAGCGACGCATCGATCCAATCACCATCGCGCTGTGGGTCTCGCTGCTCGTGGCTGCGCTCTTCTGGCTGATCCCGCTCCTCTTCATCATTTTTACTTCGTTCAAAACACGTGCCGATTTGATGCAAGGCTCGCCTTTTTCGCTCCCCAAAACATTTACCTTCGCCAATTATGAAGCCGCATGGAAGACTGGCAAGTTCACGGTGTACGGCCTGAACAGCCTGATTATCAGCGCAACCAAACCCCCTATCAATATGTTCATTGCGGCGCTGGCCGCCTTCGCCCTCAGCCGCTTGCGGTTCCGTTTTCAGAGGGGCTTGTTCCTGTTCTTCGTGATGGGGACGATGATCCCAGTTCAAGTTGCGCTCGGACCCATCTTCACGATGATCCTGAACGCGGGGTTGCTGAGTACATATCTTGGGATTCTGCTTCCCTACATTGCGTTCGGTCTACCCTATCAGATTTTTCTGTTCCATGGTTTTTTCAAAGCCATCCCGCGCGATTTGGATGAAGCCGCCAAAATCGACGGCTGCTCCGCGTTCGGCCTCCTCTTTCGGATCATTCTGCCGTTGTCGCTGCCCATTCTCGGCGCGGTGTTCATCCTCGATTTCGTTGCGACCTGGAACGAATTTGCGATTGCGCTGGTGATCCTGAGTTCATCCAGTTCGTGGACGATACCTCTTGGCTTGACCTCGTTCCAAGGGCAGTTCACAACAAACTATGGCGCTTTGAACGCCGCGATTGTGCTTTCGATTTTACCCGTCATTCTGGTCTATCTCATCTTTCAACGCTATTTCGTCGCGGGACTGACGACGGGTGCAGTCAAAGGGTGACTTGCTTTATTGCGGTATCGCCAGACCAACGGTCTGTCGTCGGTCATCAGGTAACGGTCTGCGCAGAAAGGTCGCGCTTCATCTGCGCTTCGACAGGTTTCCACGCCGCGATGATCTGATCTTCCAACGGATCGGCGTCGCTGTTCGGGATGCGATTGCGCTCATCCAACCACGCGACCATGCGCTTGACGCCTTCGACCCATTGCACTGTATAATGAAAATTCAAATCGCCGTGCGCCGCGCTGTTGTCGAAAACGTTGTTGAACTGAAAATTTTCGGCGCAAATCCCGGCACGTTCGGGCGCGATCCTCGCGAGCAGATCCGTCGGAATGTGGACGAGTGTGGGCTGTGGTGCGCCCATCGCTTCCGCTACTTTCTGATGGTAGACGTTCCACGACATCCACTCTTCGCCCGTGACGTGATACGCCTTGCCGAGCGTCGCGCGGTTGCCCATCGCGTGGATGAACGCCTTGCCTACATCGTCGGCGTGTGCGGAAACCCACAGCGAATTGCCATCCCCATGTACGACAATTGGCTTGCCCCGGCGGATGCGGTCCAGATACGTAAGCGAACCGCCAAGACTATGGATCGGACCGCGCGTTTCGCCGTAGGTGTGCGCAGGCCGGATGATCGTTAGCGGAAAAGCTGCCTCGTCGTGCGCCGCTTTCAATATTTTTTCGATGGCGACTTTGTTGGTGGCATAGGTATTCAGCCCGCCGTAGGGTTCATCCTCGGTATAAGGCAGGCGCGTTGGCGGTTTGCTATACACATCGACGGTACTGCAAAATATGAATTGGCCGACCCTGCCCTTGAACGCACGCACGACGCTTTGCGCCTCATCCGGCTTATAACAGACCATATCGATCACGCAATCGAAGGTCCCGGCTTCTCGCATTTGCGACTCGAACTCCTGAAAATTCGTGCGGTCGCCGACGAGCGTTTTCGCGCCCGGCGGGAAGCGAACTTCCGTCTTGCCCCGGTTATAGAGCGTCAGATCATGATCGCCTTGTTCCAGCAGTCGCAGCGTGATCCATGTGCTGATCAGCCCGGTTCCGCCGATGATGAGTGTTTTCATTGGACTTTTCTCTTGGGATTTTCTCGCCGTCGATAAGCTTATATAGAGAGCCGCCGCTCATCCGAACAAGCGGCGGCTTTGGTGAACTCGGCTACTTCGCTGCTTTCCAGGCGTCGATCTGCTTTTGCAGTTCGGCCACAATCGCATCGATGCCTGCGGCTTTGACCTGATCCTGACACTGTTTCAGGCCAGCTTCGAGATCGACCAGACCCTTATCCACCGGGTCGCAGTATTGCTTGGCGGTAGACGCCAACTGCGCGACCTCATTCTGGATCGGCGAGAGGTCCGGCACGAAGCCGAGGATCGGCGAGATCGTTGCAGTCTTGAGATCGGCAGCGTCGCGGGTGAGGACGCCCACATCATCCGGTGAAGTCAGATAGACCAGCCGCTTGTCGCCGAACTGCCAGTAGGTATTCGGGTTCCAGCCGACGGTGTTCCCGTCCACACCTTCCGGGAAGCCGATAATCTTATTCGTCTTGTCCTTCCAGACCCAGTGCTTGCCCTCGATACCATAGTTGAACAGGTTCAACAGCTCAACATTGGTGTTCATCGCTTCGATGAACTTGACGGCTTCCGTCGGGTGCTTCGAGGTCGCGCACACGCCCTGCACGGAGCTAAGGATGTTTCCCGTTGTGAGGACCGGCTTTTCCTGAATGAACGCCGTGTAGATCGGCTTGGCGTTCCATTCGTTGGCTGCCATCACGCGGGTAGACCAGTTGCCTCCGAAGGGTATCTGGAAGCCAGCGAAGCGGTTTTGCGCACGGAGCGCGATCATTTCCGAGTCGATGGGCGGTGTCTTGAGGAAGTAGCCCTTCTGATACCAGCGCCGCGCGAGTTCCGCCGACTGCCGATATTCCGGCGTGAAGACGACCGGGACCACTTTCGTCGTCTTGTCGTCCAGCTTCACACCGACCATGCCGCGCGCACCGGGCGCGCCGATGCTCTCACTGATCGCGTCATAGCCATAGTAGGCAGGCCACCATTGCCGCCCCCAATACGGGTCGCTGGAGATGAGCGGGATGACCTTGCCCTCTTCGCCTTTCAGGACCGCATCGAAGAACGGCTCCCAATCCGCCCATTTCGTGGCTTTCTTCCAATCAAAGTTGTACTTCTCGGTCAGATCGCCGCGTATCCAGAAGCCCGCTTTGGCGATGCCACCGACGAAAACCGGGATACCGTACAACTTGCCGCCGCGCCTGACGGCATTGAGTTCTTCCGGTCGCCAGTTGCCAAGCGCAGTAGGCGCATTTTTGCTCGCCAGTTCGCTGATGTCCAGCAGGCCGCCCGTTGCAACGGCGGGTGAGAACTGATTGAACTGGCTGAACGACATCACATCGCAGGGGTCGCCCGAATTCAGGATGAGCGAACCTTTGGTCGGAGCATCCGTGAACGTGAGCGGATGGAACTTGACCTTCGCGCCGATCTGTTTGGCGAGGATCGCGTTGGCGGCGTTTTCGACAGCGGTCAGGTCATCCGGTTTGTACGCGAATGCAACGAAATAGTAGTCGAGGGTGGGGACATCCTGCGCTTTAGCGGTGAATGCCGATGGCGCGAGCGCTGTCAACACGAGAAGCGCAGTCAACAGAAACACAGAAAATCGGAACAACTTGTTCACTTTAAAAGACTCCTTTGTGGTCGTTGGTCGGAAATGGCAGGAACAACTTTCTACAATGGACACCTCCCTCACTCCCCTTTGATGCTTCCAAGCGTGATCCCGCGCACGAAGTATTTCTGTACGAACAGGAACGCGACGGCAATAGGACCCACCGCGAGGACGGCCATCGCCATCGTGACCGAGAGATGCGGCACGGGCTGGCCTGTCTGCACTGCAAGGTCATTCAACATTTGCGTGTTGACGAGCAGCTTGTAGAGCGTGAACTGGAGTGGATACAGACGCTGATTCTCGATGAAGAGCAGCGCCTGATACATATCGTTCCAGTAGCCAAGCATGGCGAATAGCCCCACCGTCGCGAGCGCAGGCGTCGATAATGGAATGGCGATGCGCGAAAAAATGCGCCATTCTCCCGCGCCATCGACGCGCGCTGCATCGAACAGGTCCTTCGGCAATGTCGAAAAATAGGTGCGCAGCAGCAGCACATAGAATGGTGAGACGAGATAGGGCAGGATCAATGCACCAATCGAGTCGCGCAGGCCGAGATTGCGGCTCATGTTGATGTAATAGGGGACCAACCCGCCATTGAAGAGCAGCGTGAAGAACACGAAAAAAGTCAGCATATTGCGCATTTTGAGTCTGCGCTGCGCAAGGACCCAGGCCAGCATTGCCATAAGCACGAGGCTCGCGGTGGTCCCGGCAATGGTGACGACCAGCGTGACGCCGTAGGCCGAGAGCAGAAGCGAGGGATCGCGCCATAACCACTGAAAGGCTTCGAGGCTGAACTTCGGCGGGATGATTTGATACCCCGTATTGACGAGCGTCGCCTCTTCGGTCAACGAGCCAGAGACGATCATCAGCAGCGGGATCAGCCAGATCACGCATACAGCGCCCACGAACAGCAGGATTAACGCGCGGTAGCGCTTCATCCGGTTCTGGTAAACCATGCTAGAACAGCGCCTGTTCTTTATCGAAACGACGCACAATCCAGTTTGCGGAAAGGATCAGAATGAGGCCCATGATCGCCTGAAAAAACCCCGCCGCAGACGCAAGATTGAAGTTGCCGAGCGAAGCCAGCGAGCGATACACGAACGTATCAATGACGTTCACCGTCGATAGTAGCAAACTTGAGTCGCGAGTCGCATTGAAGATGAAATCGAAGTTGGCGAAGAAGATGCGGCCAATCGCGAGCAGGACGTTGATAATCACCAGCGGCCTCACCAGCGGCAGGGTAATAAAGCGCGTTTCTTGCAATTTGTTCGCGCCATCGATGCGCGCTGCTTCATAATACTCCGGGCTGATGTTCAACATGCCCGCGAGATAGATAATTGTGAAGTAGCCCAAGCCCTTCCACACACTCAGCAGGACGAGGATCAGCACCCAATATTCCGGCGCGGAATACCAGTTTATCGGCTGCCCGCCAACCGATTTCAACAGCGCATTCACGTAACCCGTATCGGAGTTCAAAAACGCAAAGGTAAAAAACCCGACAAGCACCCATGATACAAAGTGTGGAAAAAACAGGATCGACTGGAATATTTTGGCAAAATAGGTGTGGTAGACTTCGTTGAGCAGTACCGCCATTGTCAGGGAACAGACCTGCGCCGCCACGATAAACGCGGCATTGAGCGCGAGCGTGTTGCGGATAATCTGCCACGCAGTCCCCGAACTCAGCAAAAATTGAAAATTCTTCAGGCCAACCCACTCGCTCCCCCAGATGCCTTTCGAGACTTTATAATCCTTGAAGGCGAGGATAATTCCCGGCATCGGCATGTAGCTCACGATGAATACGACCGCCAGTCCCGGCAACGCCATCAGGTACAGCGCCCAGTGCTGGCGAACTTCTTTGACCATCCCCGCGAGAAAGCGGGAGTGAAAAGATTTGCGAGTCGGTTTTATAACTGCTTGTTGCTGAATAGTCGTAGCCATAGGTTCCAATCGAATGTCGTACTATTTTTGAAGAATAATGCACTCTATGTATTTCATCTATGATACATGAGATTGAATATCCAATCTTTACTTTTTTGCAAGACTTGATTGACTTTTTTCTATGTATTGATTTACGATAAAATCAATCAAGCCGCTTATCGTTCAGGTGAGTTGACGCGCGAGACCGCCCGGCTCTGTGCGCTGTACTGCATCGGGGTCATGCCAGTTCGCTGCTTGAACAAGCGAGAAAAATAGCTGGGGTCGTAGCCGAGTGCGACGCAAATATCAAGCACGGACATATCGCCATGCGCGAGGTATTGCCGTGCGCGCTCAAGCCGCAACTCGATCAGGTATTCGCGCGGTGTTTGTCCGGTCACTTCAGCAAAGAGGATGCCGAAGTAGCTTGGGGTCAACGCACTGTAACGCGCGACATCGTTGACCGTCACCGGCGTCTCCAAGTTTTGTTGCATATAGTCGATGGCGCGTCGCACGACTTCCTGGCGGCTCTGCGCCCGTGCTGTGACGGAGCGGCGGGTCCCTTCCAGCTCGCGTTCCAGCGCCCAGTTGCGATGTGCCAGCGAAGTGATGTTGTTGACGAGTATCCCCATCAGGCTTGCCGCGCCTTCGAGCTGCTCTATCGTCATTTGCGGGGAGCGTTTGAGCGCATCCCGGTAGGCACTCCACGCAATGCCGCACGCCTCGGCATGATGGCGATGCCATTTCAAGTCGAAGCAGTCCTTGAGCAGTACGGGTCCGCTCGTGAGTTCGCCGAGTACCTGATTTTCAACAACGACAGGCGCAACCGCCCGCGCCAGCCTGTTATGAAAGCCGAGACGAACATAGGCGCTGTGTGGCAAGGTCGCCAAATCGTCGGGTTCGCTGTTTTCGAGGCGGCTCCATTCATCCCAACCCAGCGATTCGCCGAGCAACAGCCATAGCTCCGGCTTGCCCTGATAATTGCTCATCACTCGCTGCGACCACTGCTCGTACCGTTCGCGATCCAGATAATATTCCAGAAGCGTCGCGCCGAACTGCAATCCGGTCAGTTTGACCAGACTGGCCGACATATCCCAGATGCTATGCGGTGATATGAGATGGAACAGGTATGGGATCGGAGGTGGCGGCAAGCTGGCCGGATTCCAGCGCGAAAGATCGCGGGAATAAACAGCCAGCCGCGCCAGTGAGGTAAACTGCGCGATGCCGCCCGCCCTTCCGATCACGCGCACAGTGGAAGCCGTCACCGCATCGAAGGTCAGCGCATGGGTTTGGTACGGCATTCGCCCATAAGCCACATCGTTGAATTGATAAGGCGGAAAAACCTTGAGGTTTTCAACCGGGAGCCATGCGCCGTCCGGTCGTTGCGCCTCGACATGCAGAGAGGTCCACCACCCGCCATCGCGGTGTGCGCATTCCATGGTCATATCGATGCAATTGAGCGTCACACGTGCAGGGAAATGAAGCGCGTACCAATCCAGCTCGGTAGCCTCGTTCTGGCCGTCGTAGGTGTCATAGGTGAACTTGCGATATTGCCAGAGTGCCTGCGCGGTTCGGCCATCCAGCCGATAGGCCGTCTCATTCAACAGCACCGCTGGGTCACGCGCCCCGCGCCCGGAGGGATGCGCGACAGACGCAGCAATCCTGACATCCGGCGTTAGTGCCAAGTTGAGATATTCAGTTGCATATTTATTCAGGTCGAAGATATGAAGTGCGTTCACGCCCTTACCAAATATAGATGTTACACAGTTGAGCAAACCAGATGCCAAAAATGGTATCTCTACGCAGACGACACATTTTGTAGTGACGGCAAGAATACCACCCTTCTTGCTGCTCGCAAGCCTGAACTACATAACATCCATTTCTATTTCGTCATGATGGGGTATTGCGTAAATGGGACCTCGCCATTATCATACGGCATCATACAGCGGCGGCATTACACCAGAAATGCGCACTTCCAGCAGTACGGGTCGGTAGTTAAATGGGATAACAGTGCTTTTGCAAAGCACTATTGCGAGTTCGATTCTCGCCCGATCCACAAGGAGCCTGCGTGATGCAGGCTTGTTTGATAGAAGCGCACTCATGCGCCCGGATGAATGCCCACCTGCTTTCCGAAGCAGGCGAGCAAGTACCAGATTGTTATTGAGCAGGCGGCGAAAACGAACAGCCCCGGTACGATAAACAACACGAACCCCAAACCCGTCGCCAGAACTGTGATCATGAGCAGCGCGAGCAGGTTTAGCATCATGCTTGCGGTTGCCTTGCGATGCGCCAGCAACAGCTTTACATTTCCGGGTGCGTCGAAAAGACCCTTCCTTTCAATTGCAAAGCGCACCCCGCCGACGAGCGTTCCCGTCAGGATGATGAACACCAGCAGCGTCAGACCGAACAGCAGCGGCCAGCCGATTGGATTGGCGCTTTGGATCGCTGCGCTTGCATTGTTTCGAGCGTTCACGAACGACGCAACGCCCGACACCACCGACACTGCGACAGCGATTAGCGGCACGAGCGCCAGCAGCTTACCAAGCAATTTGACCACGCGATTGCTGCGCTTCTGCAAGCGGCTGGCAAGCGGCGCGACGATTATGGATAGCACGATTACCACCGGAAGGGTCATCCCGGCTCCACCACCGCTGTTCAACAGGAATAATATACCCGTCAGCAGGATCGGCATCATATACAACAACCCTGTGACCGCCATCCGCAGCCCATCACCGAGCGCGCGCCGCCATTCCATACGCGGCAAATCGCTCTGGCCTGCATATACGGCGCGTACCACCTGCACCCCGTAACCGAGCAAAAGCAACTGACCAATGAGTGGCAGCAGTTGCACTAACGCAAGGATCAGGATGCGGCTAAACCAACCCTGTCCCTGAAAAGGGTATTGCAACGCCCGGTAAAATTCCACAGGTTGACTGCGCGGCAGATACCCGGCAGCAGATGTCGTATCGCTGTGCAACATGGCTTTGACCTTTGTTTATGATGAACGGTGCGTTTGCGGACGGCAGGAATGCCGTCCGTTATGCTCAATTGCGCAGCTTTTACAGGCGCTAGACCGTCACAGGCAGCTTTTCCAACCCGCGCACGATGAACGTACCGCGCCATTTCAACTGATCAGGCGCGACCCCCAAACGCAGGTTCGGGAAGCGCGCGAGCAGCGCAGGAATACCAATCTGCCCTTCGAGGCGTGCCAGCGGCGCACCGATGCAGTAGTGCGCGCCGAGGCCGAACGCCAGATGTTTATTGTTCTCGCGTGTGATGTCCAGCACATCAGGATTGGTGAAGGCACTCGCGTCACGGTTGGCCGAACCAATCACCCCCAACACCAATTCGCCGCGCGGGATCGTCGTCCCGGCAATCGTCACGTCCTCGCGTCCATAACGTTCCGTCGCCATCTCGACCGGGCAGACGTAGCGTACCAGTTCTTCGATTGCGGTTTTTGCGAGCTGTGGTTCGTTGCGCAGTTTGGTCATCTGGTCGGGATGTTCCAGCAGTGCAAGTGTCCCCGTTCCAATCAGGTTGACGGTGGTTTCGTGGCCTGCGCTTAAAAGGAGGAAGATCATCGCCAACACTTCATCGTCGGTCATCTGGTCCGCGCCTTCTCTGGCAAGCACCATCGCGGAGATCAAGTCATCTTTAGGACGCGCCCGCCGCTCCTTGATCAGCCCGCGCAGATAGCTCATGAAGCGCAGCAGTGTCGGGACCAGAACCAACATGCTGTTCGACCCGGCATTGACGAATGTTTTGGTCCAGCGGTAGAACTTGTCGTTGTCTTGTGGCGGCATTCCCAAAATACGCCCAATCATGGTCAACGGCAGCGGCGCGGCATAATCCGTGATCAAATCCGCTGTGCCTTTGCGTTCGATTTTATCCAGCAGGCCGCTTGCGACCGTTTGCACGTCGTCGCGCATTTGCTCGATCATGCGCGGCGTAAACGCTTTATGAATGAGGTTGCGCAGCCGTGCATGGTTGGGATCGTCAATGCCGAGCAAGCCCATTTCGAGCGCCTTGAACATCGCGGGCAGCTTCCTTGCCTTTTTGTATTGTTCCGGTGTCATCGCGTTTTTGCGATCTTTGGCAAATCGCGCGTCTTTGAACAGGGCTGATACGTCTTCGTAGCGCGTGACCAGCCACGCCTTCCCATGTGGGCGCACGCCGTGAACCTGAAAAACAGGGGCTTCCGCGCGCAGTTTCGCGTAAATCGGGAACGGATTCGCTTTGAAAAGTGGGTCGGTCACGTTGAGATCAGGCATCGAAAGTACAGGGATCGATGTTGAGGCGAGCGGGGTTGAGGTCATTTTACGTTACTCCTTCACGTTACTTCGTAGTCCATCCAGAAGCAGGTCGGCCATGTAATCAGGCAGGGTATCCCACCGCGTTGCAAGGGTTTGATCGCCCATCAGGTGCGCCATAATCAGGCCAAGCATCAAGCCCGAAATGGCGCGCAAGGTCAGGTCCACGTCGAGCGGCTTGATCACACCCTGCCCTATCCACCGCTCGAATAGTGGAGCCGCCGCCTGAAGGGTCGGCTCCTGAAAGCGTCGGAAGTATTCGGCGCGTAGTTCCGCGTTGACCATGATCTCGGCGGCAATCACGCGGAACAGGCCGAAGTTATCCGCACGCAGTGCCATCAGTGCTACGCGCAGGTAAGCGCTCAGGAACGTGCGCAGGTCGGTCGTATCCAGATCAAGCTGGCTTGCTTCCTGACGCGCGTTCGTGGTGAGCAGATCGAGCAGACCGAACAGCAGTGCGGTCTTGTTCTCGAAATAGTTGTAGATCGTCCCGTCCGCGATCCCCGCCGCCTTTGCGATGTCGTGGATAGTCGTCGGATGAAAGCCTTTTGCGGCAAAGACTTTCGCGGCGGCGTCCAAAATCTGGTTACGCCGTGCTTCGACGAGCTGTTCCTGAATAGATTCTTTCACTTGCATCACCTTGAATGAATATACATTCATTTGAATGACTATTCATTCAAAGTATAGGACGATATTTCTGCGTGTCAAGAGGTAGCGCTTGCCAGCACCGCACGAATACACTAGACTCTCATCTATGGAACTTAACTTTTTCGACTCCAGTGAAGCACCTAAACCGCGCGATCAGGTCACAATCGAAGCCCTGCGCGCGACCGCGTACCCCGATGGCTGGCGCGTGCGCGTCGGCGTGGATGTAACGCCTTTTCAGGAGCGCCCAAGCCTCGAAATCCGATTACATACGGCGGCAGGACGTGAGGTTGCAGCACTCAGCATCATCGAGACGATGCACCGCGCTATGGAATTCACTATCCACATTCGCGGCGTGAACAACCCGACCGGGCAATACACCCTCTCCGCTGACCTGTATTTCGGTGACGAGCGTGACAAAATACAGGCGCACGCCGAAACGCCCTTCGAGATTGCCTAGAAAGGCTACAGCCATGCCGCTGCAAACCGACGCAGAGATCAAAACACTCCTCGAAAATGCCCGACATATCGCAGTCGTCGGCTACAGCACGGACCCCACGCGGCCAAGTCATGCTGTCGCGCAGCAGTTGCGGCGTTTCGGCTACCAGATGTCGCCCGTCAACCCAACCGTAAAAGGCATCCCCGACGAGACAATTTACCAGACACTTGCGGATGTACCTGGACCTATCGACATTGTGGATATATTCCGGCGTGCAGAAGCGGTCCCGGAAGTGGTCGAAGAGGCAATCCGCGTCGGCGCAAAGGCGATCTGGATGCAGCTTGGCATCGTAAACGAGGACGCGGCGCGCCGCGCGGAAGCTGCCGGGTTGCAAGTCGTCATGGATCGCTGCATCAAGGTCGATTACTGGCGCTTGATGGGCGACCGATGAGCGGCGCAATCCTCGTCACGGGCGCGACCGGAAATGTCGGCAGCGAGATCGTCAGGCTGCTGCCGCGTGAGCAGGTTCGCATCGCCAGCCGTACCGTCACGGAAGGACAGAAGCGCTACCCGGACGGTTACGACATTCGCGAATTCAATTTCGAGCGCCCGGAAACGCTCGCCCCTGCGCTCGTCGGGGTCGAAAAGATTTTCCTGATGCGCCCACCTGCGCTCGCCAACGTTCCCAGGTATTTCGCGCCCGCAATCGAGGCAATGCGTGCGGCAGGCGTGCAGCAAGTTGTCTTCCTCTCGCTCGTCGGCGCGGACCGCAACCGCGTGGTTCCGCACCACAAAATCGAAAAACTGCTCGAAGCTTCGAGCATGGCCTGGACTTTCTTGCGCGCGAGCTTCTTCATGCAGAACCTCAGCACCACGCACCGCGATGAAATCCGCGACGACCACGAACTCGCGCTACCGTCGGGCAATGGCCGCACCAGCTTCATCGACGTGCGCGATATTGCGGCAGTCGGCGCAAAGGCACTGCTCGAACCCGGCCACGAGCGCAAGGCGTACACCCTCACCGGACCAGAAGCGCTGACCTATGGCGAAGTAACCGCGCTCATGACGGAAATTCTCGGCGTGCCAATCCGCTACCGCCAGATCAATCCGCTCGCCTTCGTGCGCTTGCAAATGCGGCGCGGCAACCCGCTCGCGTATGCGCTGGTCACGACCGTGCTATACACGACGGCGCGCTTCGGCCTCGCGGGGTCACTGACGGATGAATTGCAGGCGGTCCTCGGACGCGCGCCGCGCACGGTCCGGCAGTTCATTCAGGATTACCGCGCGGTCTGGCTGCAACCTGAGAGTAGGTAAATAGCGTGCCATTTTTACAACTCAACGATGTTCGCCTGCACTTCACCGATGCCGCGAACGATGCGCCCGCGCTCGTCTTTTTGCACTACTTCGGCGGTTCGGCGCTCGCGTGGGAACCTGTCATCGCTGAACTTCGCGAACAATTTCGCTGCATCGCGCTCGATCTGCGCGGCTTCGGCGACTCGGACACGCCCGCAAATAGGTTTAGCGTAACACACTACGTCGAAGACCTTGTTGCACTGGTCAAAACGTTGGAGCTGCGCGCGTTTACGCTGGTCGGCCATTCGATGGGCGGCAAGATCGCGCTTGCATACGCTGCCCGCCAACCTGCGGATTTACAAAGTTTGGTCCTGCTTGCGCCATCACCCCTCAGCCCGGAACCCATCGCGGATGACGAGCGGCAGCGCGCGATTGAAAGTCACGGGACACGCGAAGCCGCGCAGCAGCTTTTGGAAAAAATCGTGGCGCATCCACTCCCGCCGACGCTCACCGCGCGCGCAATTGATGACAACCTGCGCAGTTCCGGGGCGGCGTGGCGGGCGTGGCTCGAAGTGGGCAGCCGCGAGGACCTCTCAGCGCTGATCTCACGTATTCAGGTTCCCACGCTCATCGTGAGCGGCACAGCAGACCAGACGATCACACCAGAAGTCGTGCGGCGTGAGGTATCGGCACGGCTCACGAATGCTCACATGACGCTGCTGCCGAATGTTGCGCACCTGCTCCCGCTGGAAGCACCGCGCGCCGTCGCGGACCTGATCCGTACCAAAAGTTACCGGATAGTCGAATAATCTAGCGATGTGCTGCTTACTTCCACAGGACAAGCTTAATTGACCACACAGGCGCAGCCGAATAACAATAATGCAGGCCGCTGGGTCCTCCTCACGACGATCCTCGCGTCGAGTATGGCATTTATTGATAGCAGCGCGCTTAACGTTGCGCTGGATGCGATGCAAAAGGACCTCAAAGCCAGCGGCGCGGACCTGATCTGGATCGTGAATATCTATACGCTCCTGCTCGCCTCCCTGATTTTACTGGGCGGTTCGCTCGGCGATCACTTCGGACGCAACCGCATCTTTCGGATCGGGATTATTCTCTTTGCGGCAGCGTCGTTCGTCTGCGGCATTTCGCCAACGGTCGGCATATTGATCGCCGCGCGTGCCGTGCAGGGTCTCGGTGGGGCGCTGATGGTCCCCGGTAGCCTTGCGATCATTTCCGCATCGTTCCCGGAAGCGCAACGCGGGCGCGCGATTGGCACATGGTCTTCCTTCGGCACGATCACGACGATCCTTGCCCCTGCCCTCGGCGGCTTCCTTGCAAATGCGGGGTTGTGGCGCGGCGTGTTTTTTATCAACATACCGCTGGCCGTCTTCGCGGTGCTGGCACTGACGCGCGTCCCCGAAACGAAGGACGACGACACGCCGCGCGAATTGGATTACGCCGGAACCGCGCTAATTGTGGTTGGCCTCTCCGGGTTGACCTACGGCGCGATTGGTCTGGGGCAGGCCAACGAGAGCGGGACATTCGACCCAACGCCGCTGATCGCGCTTGCGGTCGGCGTGGTCGCGCTAGTCGGGTTCGTGCTGGTCGAGGCACGCAGCAAGCATCCGCTCGTGCCGCTTGCGCTCTTCAAGCAGCGCACCTTTAGCGGAACGAACCTGATGACCGTGTTCTTCTACGGCGCGCTATCCGGGGCGCTGTTCTTCTTCCCGCTCAACCTGATACAGATACAGGGCTACCCGCCAAACGTCGCCGGGCTGACGCTGCTTCCGCTCTCGCTCGCGCTGGCAGTGCTGTCGCCGATCATGGGCGGCCTCGTGATGCGGATTGGTCCGCGCGTCCTGCTTACAGTGGGTCCAGTAATAGTCGGGCTGGCCTTCATCTGGCTGGGAAGCGTCGGTCTGACGGCGGGACCGGATGCCTATTGGACGACGTTCTTCCCAGGGATCGTGCTGCTCGGCGTCGGCTTGGGGATCACGGTCGCGCCACTGACAACAGCAGTCATGGGCGCGGTCCCCAGCCATGAAGCGGGCGTCGCTTCTGGCGTGAACAACGCGGTCGCGCGCTCGGCGCAGGGGTTGGCGGTCGCGGCATTGGGCGGGCTGGCGCTGGTCAGCTTCTCGAATGGATTGGCGGGGCAGCTCGCGAACCGCAACATCGCCCCGGACGTGCGGCAGCAGGTGCAGGGAACTGCCAGCAAACTCGGCAACACCGAAATTCCGAAGGATTTGGACGAGGCGACAAGCGCGAGCATCAGGCAGTCCATTCAAGGTGCGTTTGTGGAGATGTTCCGGCTGGTGTTCTACATCGGCGCGGGGCTGTCGTTCATCAGCGCGATTTGCTCTGCCATTCTGATCGAGAACAAACGCACGGCGACATCGAAACCCACTTAGGGAAGATGGGTCGGTCAAGCCCGACCCCTACACAAGATCGCGCGTATTTGTAGGGCGGGGCTTGACCCGCCCGGTAAAAAGATGGGTCGGTCAAGCCCGACCCCTACACAAGATCGCCCGTATTCGTAGGGACGAGGCTTGACCCGCCCATTTTAATATGACAGCGCGCCTTTGCCAGAAGCGAAGCGGCTTGCTATAGTACACATCAAACGCGCGAGATAACCCCCTCGCGCAGGTTTTCCACACTAGAGGACAGTCAACAACATGGCAAAAACCCCAATCACAGTAGCCTATGGCGACGGCATTGGGCCGGAGATCATGCGCGCGTCACTGCACATTATCCAATCGGCGGGCGCGGACCTCGACCTCGAAGAAGTCAAGGTTGGTGAACAGGTCTACCTTTCAGGCAACCTGACCGGCATTGAAGAAGGCGCTTTCGACAAGCTGCGCCGCACGCGCGTATTCTACAAAGCGCCGCTCACCACACCGCAGGGCAGCGGCTTCAAAAGCGTGAACGTCGGCACGCGCAAGATGTTCGGCCTCTACGCCAATATTCGCCCATGCGTGAGCTATTCGCCCTATGTCGATACGAAGTACCCGAAAATGGACCTCGTCATCGTTCGCGAAAACGAAGAAGACCTGTACGCAGGCATCGAATATCGCCTGACGAACGAAGTCTATCAGGCGCTCAAGCTGATCTCGCGCCCTGGCAGCGAGAAGATCGTGCGCTATGCCTTCGAGTATGCACGCGCCAACAACCGCAAAAAGGTGACATGTTTCACCAAAGACAACATCATGAAGATGACCGACGGCCTGTTCCACAAGGTCTTCGATGAAATTGCGGCGCAATACCCGGACATCGTGAATGAACACTGGATCGTGGACATCGGAGCCGCAAAGATGGCCGACTCGCCGGAAATGTTCGACGTGATCGTGCTACCGAACCTGTACGGCGACATCCTCTCCGACGTGGCCGCGCAGATCGCCGGGTCGGTCGGGCTGGCCGGGTCCGCGAATATCGGGGACGGCTTCGCCATGTTCGAGGCGATTCACGGCTCCGCGCCGCGCCGCGCCAACCAGAACCTCGCCAACCCTTCCGGGCTGCTGCTCGGCGGCGTGATGATGCTCGTTCACATCGGCCAGAACGAGATGGCCGAGCGCGTCCATAACGCATGGCTGCGCACGCTCGAAGAGGGCATCCACACCTATGATATTTATCAGGAAGGTGTGAGCAAGCAGAAGGTCGGGACCGCAGAATTCGCGCAGGCAGTTGTCGATAATCTTGGTAAATCGCCGGAAAAGCTGACGCCCGTGACGTATGTTCGCAAGGACGCGCCACCCACCAAAGCGCAGGTTCCGGTCGAGATCAAGGCCGAGCCGAAGATCGAAGTCGCGGGCGTAGACGTGTATACCTTCAACAGCGCGCAGCGCGACCCCGATCAATATGGTCCGATGCTCGAAAAGGCCAATGGCGACGGCTTAAAACTCAAGCTGATCAGCAATCGCGGCCAGAAGGCGTACCCGGATGTGCATTCGCCGACCTTCATGAGCGACCAGTGGCGCTGCCGTTTCCTCGCCACCGATGGGACGGTCACGCACGCCCAGATTTACGAGCTGCTCAAGCGCGTGACCGATCTTGGTCTGGATGTGGTCAAGATGGAAATCCTGCGCAGGTTCGACGGCGTGAATGGCTGGACCCAGGCGCAGGGCGAATAGGCACGGGGCTGAAGAGCGGTTGTTCAAGCCCGGTTCCCACACCGATGTGCGAATGTATGAATGTATGTGTAGGGGCTTGACCGGCCTGGTATAGATCAAAAAAGAACGGGACCGGATTATAGGAAATCTGGTCCCGTTTTTGTCGTCAGGGCGTGGATGTGGGCGGGACTGCGGTTGGTGTAGGAGGCAGTGCTGTTCGCGTCGGCGGAATTGCGGTCCTTGTCGGCGGGACTGCGGTTTGTGTAGGCGGCAGTGCCGTCCGCGTGGGTGGGATTGCCGTCCGCGTCGGCGGCTGTGCTGTCGCACTTGGCGCGGCTGCGGTCTGCATCGCGCTGATCGTGCCAGCAACCGAGGTTTGGCGACCCTGCGCGGTCGCGGTCTGCGCGACGGACGTGGCGATGATTTGACCCTCGGATAGCGTCGGAATAACAGGCGCGGTCGGAGTGCTGGTCGATGGGATTTGCGAAGGCAGCGGCGCTGCTGTCCGTGTGGGCGGGATCGTCGTCGGAGTGCGCGGCGGCGGGACCGTGCTTGCGACGCGCGTTGCGGTTGGCGTCGGTGTCACATAGGCGCGGATCACCGCGACCGCCTGTTTTGCCGCTGTCGCGAACGCCCCCTGTGCATCCAGCCGAATGTACCCGTTGTAATCCTTGATCGCGTCATCCCAGCGGCGCAAGCCCTGAAACGCCTGCGCGCGATAGTAGTACAGGATCGACACTGGGCGCTGCCCGAACAGGCGCAGCGAGAGCGACAAATCCAGCACCGATTGCTCGAACTGATTGCGCAGCAAAGACAGATGCCCGCGAGCCAGATACCCATACGGCGAGGTCGGGTCCAGATCTATCGCGCGGTTGTAATCGTTGAGCGCATTATCGAGCTGGCTGAGGTCCTCGTAGACGGCTCCGCGATTTTCATAGGCCAGCGCATAGTTCGGGTTGAGTTCAAGCGCACGGTTGTAATCGCTCAGGGCGGCGGGCAGGTTGCCGAGCCGGTTATGAATACCGCCGCGCAGCGCAAACGAGACGAAATAGACCGGGTAGAGGCTCACCGCCCGGTTCATGAGCGTCAGCGCGGTCGGATATTCGCGCGCCGCACGGTAAATTATTGCTTTGCTGATAATCGCATCGACAAATCGGTTGCCATCAGCGGCCAGCGCCGCATCCAGATTCGTCAGTGCGGCGTCGAGTTCGCCTGCCTGATATTGCAGCCAGCCGCGCGAATTGAGAACGAACGGATTGTCTTTTTCAATGGCGAGCGCGGCATCGAAATCGGTCAGGGCTTGCTGCTCCTGCTGTTGCAGGTACAGCGCGATCCCGCGCATGTGCAGCGCATGAACAGAATTCGGGTCGAGTTTGAGCGCCGCGTCGAGCGCTTCTATTGCTGTTTGTAGCTGTCCTGCATCGATCAACACCGCGCCCTGATTGGCGGCAGCCAGCGCTGCTAACTCGGTCGGGACGTTGCTACGCTTCACAACGCTGTCGAACAGGTCGAAGGCCGCGCGTGTTGCGCCGGATTGCCCCGCCAGATAGCCGCGCGTGAAATCCGCAACGGCGGTCACTTCGTCGGCGCGGTCGATGTCCTTGTTGGCGGCGAGCGCGCTATTCAATGCCGTGAGCGCGGTCTGTGCGGCGGCATAATCCGCGAGGCCAATGTAAGTCTGGGTCTGCACGAACGCGCGCAACGAAGCAGGCGTCATCTTCGCACTGACCGGGATACTGAGGCTTGTCGGATAGCTTAAACGCCCGCCCAGCGTGACATTCACGCGCGTTTCCGGGCGGTAGCTTTCCAGTTCGCGTTGGCGCAGCAGTTCGATATGCAGGTTGATCGTCTGGGTTTGCGGATCGAGCGCGTCCGCCCACACGACTGCGATAGCGTTACGATTCGTTTTCGCGGCATCGCGTGCGGAAGCCGCATCGGTAATGCGCGCGCTCACGGCTTGCACTGTCGCGCGGTAGCCCGTGAATGCAGTGGACGTGAACGCAGTGCGCAGTGTCCTGGCGAGATCGAGTGTCCCGACGCGCGGCAGAGTCGCC
>Ga0123337_10001477_pt1 | contig 29964 bp, 21 predicted proteins | sample frozenSSSSmetaG_FD_89792 | JGI IMG/M metagenome (GOLD analysis project Ga0123337, IMG submission 89792) | Glacier valley bacterial and archeal communities from Borup Fiord, Nunavut, Canada, to study Microbial Dark Matter (Phase II) -... | ecosystem: Environmental > Aquatic > Freshwater > Ice >...
AATCCTGCCACCCCGACAACTTTTAGTTCATCTGGATGCAAAAGCCTCTAAATATCAGATTTAGAGGCTTTTATTTTCTTAGCAATTCTTTTCAGTACATACTATTTGTAGAAATTCAGGCAAGAGAAGGGCTCTTTAAGACAAGAGCAAAGACTTTTCAAGATCAGCCTGTGAACGGTAATTAAGGGTGGTTCTTCACCAATTTTGATGCACTTAACAATTCTTCCAAAAATCTACTTAAATATCTAATTTTTAGTAAAATAGCATCAGTAAATGGTTACTTTATTAGTTTTTCTTTCATAAATTAATACATTGATAGTTTATTTAAAAAGACCTAATTATTTGATAATGAGCTGCTTATTTGATAAAAAATACCGTGACAAAGATGTTTATTTCAATTACATTTTTTTTGTTTTGATTTCTAAGGTTCATTCACAAACAGCATTGGGTGACTTTTTTTGAAGCTTGAATTCAAGTACTTGTTTCTGTATTCGATTGGCGTTAGACCAGTATTTTTTTTGAAAATAGTACGAAATGCTTTTGTATCGGTATAACCGACATCATACATAACTTCATTAATATTTTTACGACTTGTTTCAAAATATCGTTTGGCAGACTCAATTTTCACTCTGTTGATATATTCCAAAACAGAATTATTTGTGGCGACTTTAAACCTTCTTTCAAAACTCCGTCTGCCCAATGACACTAAATCAGCCAACTCATCAATCGTAATCTTTGCTTGAATGTTATAATCAATAAATTCTTGTGCTTGTTTTATAGCATTATCATTATGATTTTTTTGACCTTGAAACATTGCAAAAACCGATTGACTTTCTCTCTCAATATCAATAGCAAAATATTTGGAAGCCAAAATAGCAGTTTGCCTATCGGTGTATTTCTCAACCAAATGCAACAATAAATTCCAGTAGGAGTTTGCACCACCACTTGAATAAATGCGATGTTCTTCTGTAATAATACTTCCCTCAACTACCTCTACTTCAGGAAACATTTCACGAAACTCGTTTTGAAAGCCCCAATGTGTAGAACATTTTTTGCCATTAAGCAAACCCGTAGAAGCCAAAAGGAAAGCACCAACACATAACGAAGCTATTTCTGCACCGTTATTGTATTGTTTACTTATCCAAGGTAAAAGTTTTTTATTTTGGGCAATTGCATTTTTCATATCTCCAAACAAAGCGGGAATTACCACCAAATCCGTTTGCTTAACATCTTTTAAAAGTTGCGAAGTATTTACTGAATACAAACCACCATTCAGTTTTATTTCTTTCTTTAAACCTACCAATTGGATATCAAAAAATGGTATTTTACCTGACACTGCCATAAATTGATTAACAGCGGAAAACAAATATTGTGGGTCGGCAATGGCTTGCAAAACCGAACATTCAGGAACAAGAATGCTTACACGTTTCATTTTTTTCTGAGATTTATTTGCCTTGCTAAGATAAAATAAATTTTGTCGTAAATAGCCCCTTTGTTGTCATTTTTACACACTGCATGTTTTAAACATCCTTGCATCTTTGTATTGTTAATTCAATTCAGGGTTAGCATTAAAAAATAAAAAAAATGGCAAAGAAAATTTTCATCAATCTGCCTGTTGCAGATTTACAAAAGGCAATGACCTTTTATACAGCAATCGGATTTACAAATAATCCAATGTTTACCGACGAAACAGCTGCCTGTATGACTTTAACAGAAGAGATTTATGTGATGTTATTAACGCACCCAAAATTTAAAGAGTTCACGAAAAAAGAAATTGGTAATACTATTAAAATGGCATCAGTTATTAATTCATTGTCGGTTGACAGTAATGAAGAAGTAAATACGATGATTGAAAAGGCAATTGTTGCAGGTGGTACAGAGCCCAACGAAGCAAAGGACTTTGGTTTTATGCAGCAAAGAAGTTTTGAAGATTTAGATGGACATCTTTGGGAAGTTCTTTATATGGATTTAAGTAAATTTCCTCAACAGTAATGACTAATTTGAAAAGGAATACTAATGAAACAAATCAATTCTTATCTATTATTTCACGGTAATTGCCGTGAAGCGATGACATTCTACAAGGAATGTTTGGGTGGCGAACTTGAATTTCAAACAATTGGCGAATCGCCAATGGCCGGTCAAATGCCTCAAGAAATGAAAGCATGTATTTTACATTCCACACTTACAAACCAAGGTTTTGTAATTATGGGTTCAGATATGACACCCGAAACGGGTCTTGTAAAAGGTAATGCAGTTTCTTTAATGCTCAATTACAATAGTGAAGAAGATATTAGAATGTCTTTTGATAAACTTTCTGATGGTGGAACAATTAAGCACCAAGTTGAAAATACTTTTTGGGGTGCTTTGTTTGGCGATCTTACTGACAAGTTTGGGAACAATTGGATTTTAAATTTTGAAAAAAGGAATTAACCACTAATAAATTACGACAATGAAAAAAGATAAAATTATATTTTGGGTAGCGACAACAATCATCGCTTTATTTGAAGGAGTAATGCCTGCTTTGACTTCACAAACCGAATTGGCAAAAGAGGGCATTAGACACTTGGGTTATCCAGAGTACTTTGGAAACGCCTTAGTTGTTTTTAAAGTTTTAGGCGTATTAGCATTAATTACTCCTAAAGTCCCTAAACTAATAAAAGAATGGGCTTACGGAGGATTTGCGTTTGACTTTTTATTTGCCTCAATCAGTTATTTTGCAGTGGAAGGCGTTGTGTTTCTGTCTTTTTTCCCATTTATATTTTTAGGAATTTTGGCAATTTCCTACATTTACTATCACAAAATAAATAAAAACAAAATTTGAATTATTATGTCGTTTAAAGTATATGCGTTGGGTTTGACGTCCCCCTAAAAACTTTGCAATTTTGATTTAAATTTCTATTAATACATCTGCTAGAGCTTTGAAGTTTAAATTCTGATGAGCTCGATGAGTGCACTTCTCCAAATTCAGATCAATTAAAACAATTCTTCAATATGCTATTTTATTTTTTTATAGTTTTCCTCGATGTCTTGCTTGGTTACTTTTGTAATTTTGATACGGACATTAAATTTAAACAAAAAAACACCTGCATCATTAATGGGTTAAAGTTCTGTCAAAATGAGAGTATTGATTATTTTAACAATTTTAATAGTCCAGATTCGTCGAGCGATTTTTCGGGGTTAAAGGTTTCACTAGAGGCATAATCCATAAGACTCGTACGGAGCTGTTGGGCTTCGATCCTTTGTTGAAGGTTTTTTTTGATATCCATACTGCAAAGAATAAGCTTTCCATTACCAACTTTGCATTCAATGATGACTGCCATTTTCCTGTTCTTAAAAAAGTTATCAATTACTGAGACGATAGGAGTATAGCTTCCTTCCAGTCCGTCGAGCACCATTGTTTTTGAATTTGTGATTAAGTCCCACCACTGCCAGTTGGAATGAAAATTAGTTGGAAATTTATTTAAGGCTGGATGTTGCGGATTGCAAAGTATTCCCATTGTTCCTGGTTGATCAGGAAAATGTACAGGACTCCAGAAAACAGAAGTAAACCTACCCGCTACGCCATTTATTCCGGAGCTATCAGGATTAAGCAGAACGGTCCTTCCATCTTTTAAAGCCTGAAGCGCCTGTTGGACTGAGCTTGTAAACAAAACTTTATCTTTTTGCTCTGATGGAGCTGCTGGATAAACCCAGAAATCCCAGCTGTTCTTGTATGATGTGTTCTCGATCTTCAAAGTAAAAGTGAGGGCAAGGGGCTTTTTGATTGAAGAAAGCGAAAAGCTTACGTCACCCAGTTTGCTGGTACCTAAACCTATTGATCTTTTGTCTGTTGTACCTGAGTACAGGACATGCTTATTAGCATCAGTAACTTCCCAAACCGCTCTTTCGTTTATCCAACCTTGGCCAAAGTTTGCAATCTCCATACTGCCCGTAAAATTTTCGGTATTCAGGAACGACGCTTTTTTATATCGTAAAAGCGGAACAACCTCAGAACAGAATTCTTTGAAACCGCTAGGCTCTATCAAGCCCTTGCTTTCCCAAAAAGCATCCAACAGACCTACTAAAGCTGTACCTTGTCCTGGAAAATCATGTAGGTCAAGCAATTGGAAACCACTTAATGAATTAGTCTTAAGCGCTCGTTCAATTTCTTCCTTGTATAAAATAACGGCAAATTTCCCGCTTGCCAGTTTAAAAGAATCTGCGAGGTCTAGTAGGCCTTTCTTTTTGAGATCATATCTTACTGCTTTGAAATTGAGCGGTTCAAGCACGCCTTTATATTTTTTAATTTCGCCAAGGTTTGGAAAAATAGAATATTGACCTACCTCATGCGCAATTATAGGAACGGGAATACTATCGGCTGTTATGCGGTAATCTTTATCAAAGTTGGGCACTTCGGCATTGAATACACCTTGACCCCTGATCCAGCCTTTTTTGGTATATTGAGTAATAAAAAAGTCATCAAAAGGTTCCGGTTCAAGTCCATGCCCTTTTTGGAAACTAAAAGTTGTTGCGGTATAGAACCGCCTATTATCCTGTTTTTTTAATTGCTTGACTAATTCATTAAGCCATTTAAAATCTCCTTCAAGTTCATTACCCATACTCCAGAAACAAAATGAGGGATGGTTTCCATAACTAGAGATCATGCGCTGGCTTTCCTGTTGAAGAAACGTAAGGGTCGGTTTGTCACTACCAACTTTGATACTCCATAACGGAAGCTCAACTTGAAGATACAGGCCGAGAGAATCTGCAACCTGAAAGGCTGCTTCAGGCGGGCACCATGAATGATACCTTACATGATTGAGCCCATATTGTTTAATGGTATTAAATACCTTAATCCATCCTTTCTTTTCCATTGGCGGATGACCTTGATCGGGGTAAATATTACAGTCAAGTGTCCCGCGTAAAAAGATTCGTTTATTATTGAGTGTTAAACTACCATTGTCATTTCCTATTTTTCGAAAACCGAAACTCGTTTGATTTGCCGCTAAAATTGTAGATTTACTATCAACAAGTTCTACGATGAGTTTATACAGATTGGGATTAAACTCATCCCAAAGCTCAACATTTTTCAGGGATATTTTTCTTAGGATATTTTTGAGTTTGGCGTCGTCTTCTATTGGAAATACTTTCGATGCCAAAAGCTTACCTTTTTTAAAGATTTTATACCTTATTTTCTTTCTTGCTAAAGGGACTATGCCATTTATACCAACACTGATTTCGACAGATTTAGTTGAGGGGTCTGTATAGACTTGAAGTTCATCCAGACGAAAATTTTCGGATGGAATTATTTTCATTTCACCTATAACACCGTTCCACATGATCTGTGTTCCATCTGTATAAGCATGGGCAAAGTCATTGAAACTGATATCGAACTGTTTGGAATTATCAATCCTCAAGACTATAGTATGTTTACCTGATTTGAGGTTACTCAGTTCAAACTGGTGCGCTGTACTCAGACTATGAGCACTGCCGAGATAAACTCCGTCGATCCAACAGTCGGTCTTCCATATCACCCGCTCAAGAAGAATACTTCCCCTGATAACCGCTTTAGTTAAAGTAATTTCTTTTTGGTACCAGGCGACGCCGATATACCTGTGTTTGCGGGAAAGGGAAATAAGCACAGCCTTGTTTATTGAAAGCGTATCAAGATTATTTGTCTTCCCAATACCACCTTCATCCATCGTTCCTGGCAGATTTAGGCTTTGTCCTCCGAAGAGTTCATTCTGCCACATTTTTTTTTTACCAATGTCGAGGGTGTCCAGCCGGACAGACCATTTACCGGCGATAGAGATATCTTGCGCATGAAGGGACAACATGGAAGAAAGAAATATTAAGGAGAGAAGAAGTCTTTTCATTATGATAAATTATTAATAATCACCGACTAAGGTAACTACGGATTTTGCAGGAATATTTATTTTGTTAGCTTTTAATTTAGACATTGCAAGGTTGCTGGATGCATTTGTTGTGTATGCAGTAAGAACCGTTGAACTATTTGCAGGAATCACTCCCTCCAGTAAATAGTTTTTTTCCGAAGACTCCATATTGACGATTACGATAACTACTTTTTTATTTACCTTATCCTTATAAGCGCTAACCATTTGAGAGTATGCAGCGACAGATTCTTGAGTAACAGAACTTAATGAAGCGTAAACCCTTACCATACCGGGCCTTATAAACCTGGAGTAATTGCCAAGGCACCACAGCTGTTTGGAGTCCGAAACAATTCCATCGCTTTTTGTTGACTCTAGATTAAAACTGTTGGAGGCATCATTTACGTAAACCAAAGCGTCGCTATAATTATAAGGACTAATGGCAAGCCACCAGTGCCATGCTGTAACATTCGCTATAGAGAGATCATGGTGAATCACTTTTGCTACATAAAGGCCATAATCAATTCCTGTATTCTTAGGGCCTCCGTTGATCTGGCCACAAATATCCCCTAAAATGCCAAATTCCGTCTGCCACAATCTAAGATTGGGAGCGATCTGATTTTTTGCCATAAACGCATCTTTCCTGAATTTAATCAATGCATCCACCGGACAAGTAGTGTAGTAGCTGTGTGCTGAGAATATGCTGGCTAACTGTGGAGTTGAGCCTACATAGTTTGCTGATGCGGGAGTAAAAAATTCACTTAACTGATTGCCCCGTCCATCGGTATTTAATGAATTCAGAAAATTCCATTGTGCTGCTTCCCCTAGGGCAATTTGGGTCGAAAGCCCTGCACTTTTAATTTTAGGCCCAAGAATTTTAACCATATCAGAAATTTCACTATTGGTTGCGCCTGTACCTTCCTGTGCTTTATTGTTCTTTCCCCAATCCCATTGAGGTTCATTAAATGGACTTAGGTAAGACATGTTATATCCTTGGCTTTGAAAATGGTCAACAACCTTTACCATGAAGTCTGCAAAATCATTTTTATATTCACTCTTAAGGTTAAGCTGGGGCGTACCAAGCCCATAAGCCTTGCCGTTTATTGTATATTGCACAGGGGGTGATATTGAAAATGCGAGAAAATTATTGAGTCCCCGAGCCTTGGCCGCATTTAAAAACCATTGCTGCCCAGACTGTTTTGTCCAGTCATAGGTGCCATCTTGTTTAAGAAAACATTCCTCACGTCTCCATTCATCGTTGATGCCGCTTTGTTGCCCTTGTTCAAAACTTCCCGCGCCGAGATTAAACCTCCAGATGGAGAGACCGATTCCCTTTGGTTGACCATTAGCAAGGGTATCTAGGCTAAATAGGTAATCCGCTATCTGGTTCTTTTTCTGCTGATTGCCCCAGGTTCCGATAAATTTTGTCGACCAGCAGTCGGAAGCACCAAAATGTTCGATAGTCTGATTTTCTTCATTTAAATTAACAATTAGTTTAGACGTTTTCTGCATGCAAGTATCAATACCATTTACCAAGCAGGATGTGCTGCTTTGCGTACTGTTTACAAAAGGGCGTTGTTCAAGAAATGATTTTTTATAGCCGAATAGGATAATGGATGTGAATAGGGGAATATATAATGAATTTTTCATCTTGTGTATTTTTAAAAATTAGCATTTAAGCCTAGACTAATAAATTTCTAAACTGGATTTTGTCCTTTGTCGATACCATACGTAAAAGATGGATAATGTTATTAATGCATTATACAAAATACATTAGACGAGGAAAGTACATTGGAAACAATTCACGAATTTTAAATAATCGGATATCAATTTTCGATTATTTCGTAACGGGATTTTCCTGCAAAATAGTCTCCAAATGTATCTTTGATCCATAATTCACCTTGTCTATCTGCAACAACTCCTCAAAAAGTACAATTGCCTTATCAAATTTACTTAGCCCCATATACCCGAGAGCGGAAATATATTTACAATGGACAATATTGTTTCCGGATAGGTCACTTTCAAATATGAGAAGATCGGGAAGTGAAACTGCAAAATAATCCAAAGTAACAGCATCTGCGATGTGGGCTTCACCATAGTCTACGAGTCGCTGAAAGATATGCGATGCCTGTTCAACTTTTCCCAACTTTATCCATGAACACCCCTGATAGAAAATTTTGTCGGGCTGTTGATCATTATAAAAATGCGCCATTCCTGGTTCACTGGAACCAGCTGTAGCTTTCGTCCAATAATTGGTCGCCTTTTCTAAATCACCTAAACCCTCATAGGCACATCCAAACCAATAAAAGATATCATTTTCAGGTGTCCCAACGAGTTTTCCTTCACCCAGATTTTCAGGATAAGAACGCGTCATTTCTAGCAGATCAATTGCCTTTTGGAAATTACTGGATTTCAACTCTCTTTTCGCATTGGCAATAAGCGAATTTTTGTATTGCTCTGAAACTTTACCTTCACCGCCTTCCCAAGGGTGAAATTTATGGGACATTAGTTGATCAAAGGCATCCTTGGTATTCCCCAGAAAATTATTCAATGTGATCATTTCAAGGTAAAGGTCATCTCTGCTCAGAATACCTATAGAATTCTTGGTTAAAAAGTCAAGTCTAAAATTTGGTTCCTTATTTATTTTTTTATAAAGCGAATCCAGTTCCATCAAAACTCTGGTATCGGCTTTGTCTAGTGAATAAGCAATTTCATAATATTCAAGGGCTTTAACGGAATCGTGCATTTTGTTGTAATATGCCAGGCCTAGGTTTCTAAAAATCGTAGGAAATTTTTTGTCCAGTAGCGAGGCCTGTTCCCATAAATCAATGGCAAGCTCATATTGTTGTTTGTCATAAAAAAGGTTACCTAGATAATAAAGCGCTCTTGAATCAGTTTCATTTGAAGTAATTGCCCATGTTAACACAACAACATCAAATAAGCGGTTAGGAAAACAATATTCAGTAGCGGCCTTAAATGCTAAATCAAGGTAAATCATTTTAAATTTTACGTTGCCAAGCTTTGAATAAGTGTATGCCAGATAATAATTTACCAAGGGATCTTTCTGGTTATCACCCAAAATGAGCCCGATAAAATCAATTGCTTTTTGGTATAGTCCTGACTGGATGTAGTCGATCGCATACTCTATAGCATTATGAGCTGTTCCACCGCTCAGTTTTAGTAATTGCTTTTTTACTTGCCCGGCTTTAGCTGTCTCTCCGGCTTTAAGGAGAAAGAGAAATTGTTCATATACCACGCTTAAATTGAACATATCGCGTTCAAGTGCAAGCGCACAAACAGCTTCAGCTTTTTTAAGCTGTCCTAATTTTTCCAGCGCAAGTATTTTGATGTGGTAAGCTTTGCCGTTTCTTGCATTTTTGTCTAACGCCCAATCAATATGTTCAAGCGATAAGGCTGCATTGCCTCGGAGCAAATCAATCTGGGCAATTAAATAATATGCTGTATCTTGAAAGGCATTGTCCCATGTGGCTTTGAAAAAAGCATCATAAGCGGCATTTATATCATTAAGAAAAAAATGTGACTGACCAAGATTGAAATAAGGCTCACAGTTATACGGATTGGGGTTTCTACTGGTAATCGTAGAAACCGCCTTTTGAAAGAAGATGATGCTTTTCTGGAACATTCCTCTCTTCAGGTACCATGCCCCTATGGCATTATTGCATCTGATATCATTCGGGTCCCTTTTTATCCCTTCCAGATAGTATGGCATGGGTCGGTAGGTTGCATGCCTGTACTGTTCAAGGTGCTGACCGGTTAGAAAAAGTTGCTCATTATTTTCTATTTCATGGGGCAATAGGGCAGGTTTGGCAGGTTCAGGAAGGGGCTGTTCGGCACTGTCATCCATCGGATCGTAACTTAAAACTGCCTGACCTTGATCATCAAAAAAGGATACGCTGAAATCGTTGAGCTGCCGGTTTTCCATCACTGGAATTTTTATTATATAAACATCTTCGGGAACTAAGTGAAGAGATTCTTCCTTGTAGAGGATACCGGAGCAGAAGGTACACATTTTAAGATGTTGATTGGAAGACACGAATACTTTCAAAACAATTTCCCCATCAATCTGGTCCAAACTTAATAGAATGTCCTTGGAAGCATTTTTAACCACCCCCAATTCCCTGTAGGGCAGAAAGTACTGTGTAAAGGTTTTTTCTTCAAAAGGTTTCAACCATGCGAAATCTGGCTGATTGTCCGTAAAAACTCCCGCCATGAGCTCAATATATGGACCATCCTCATCTGTCAGATTCCTGTCCCAAGCGAGTCCGAAGTCTCCATTGCCCCATGTCCATTGCTTCTTTCCCGGAGATACATGGTGATCCGCAACATGTAACATCCCTGCCTGGATGTCATGCTCATATCCTCCAACAAAATTATATTTGGAATTTATCGCCATATAGGATGTAGGGACAGGTATGTTTTTGTATTTAGATATGTCGGTTCCGGGAGAATAATCTACTTTATAATAAGTGCCCTTTGCTATCGGGAAGCTTGAAACATCACGCTTTCCATGGTCAAACACAGCATTGACATCAGGAGGGAAGACAGACTGATAATCATCATGTACTTTAACTGCAGGATTTGCCCACCATAAAAACGTCTGTGGAATACTGGTAAGGTTGATAAGCTTCGCCTTGATCTCCAGATATGCTTTGTCGGGATACAAAGTGAAACCCGCCATACCCTTTGTGTGGAACATCTTTTCGATTTCGTTTACCCATATTGTTTTGCTGCCGTCCTCATTTTCACTAATTGCATATTCAACAGGATCAAAGGTACTCGGCCTGTGGTGCTGAGGCCAGTTGAATTCAATACCCCCAGAAATCCAGGGGCCGCATAGACCTACAAGTGCCGGTTTTATCACCTGGTTATAATAAATAAAATGCCTATCCTTCAGTTTATCATACGCCATTTGCACCCTTCCCCCAAGTTCAGGAAGGATCATGATTTTAAGGTATTTATTCTCAAGAAAGACGGCCTTATATTCTTTATCGACTTTTTCGTCGTATATCTTTTCGATAATCGGATTCGGGTAGACCATACCACTACTTCCCTGATAAACGCGTTTTTCAAAGAACATAGGGTTTTTGTCCGGCTTACCAACCTCATAGGTTGGTATAGTAACTGTTTCTGCCCAAGCTTTAACACTCATAATATTTTATGCTATAATTTAACTGTGATTTTAGTGAGATACAAAATTACTTTCCAGCTCTTCAAGAGTCTGTCCCTTTGTTTCCTTAACCTTGAATTTTATAAAGATGAAGCCAGCGAAGCAGATGGCTGAATAGAGATAAAATGGCCCGTAGGTTCCAATGACCTTGGCGAGGATAGGAAATGTAAAAACGAGAACAAAGTATGCTCCCCATAGACTCACGATAGATATAGAGGAGGCGATACCGCGTATTCTATTTGGAAATATTTCTGAGATCAACACCCATGTTACCGGTGCGATTGAGGTTGAATACAGGGCAATTGCCACCAGAATGAACAGAGAGATCAGGTTAGCACTCGCATGAATATTGAGAAGATAGGCAATCACCAGATAAGCAACTGACAGTCCTGCGGCACCAATAAGCATTAGCGGCTTTCTCCCTAATTTGTCAACCTGAGTCATCGCTAAAATGGTAAACGCAAGATTAACGATACCTATGGCTACGGTCTCAAACAACTGTCTATCCAGGTTTGCTCCAACCGATTCAAAAATAGTTGAAGTATAGTTGAAAACTACATTAATTCCGCATAACTGTTGAAATATGGCAAGGGTAATTCCTACCACAAATGCAGGGCGCACGCTTTTTTCAAAGATCATACTCAAGGTCGGTTTTGTAGCAGTACCAATCGATTTTTTCACTTCTGCTATAGTGTTTTCCGCAAAAGCCTCCGCTCCAATCTTGGAAAGGGTTTTAAAAGCTTTATCTAAAAAGCCTTTCTGTATCTGCCACCGGGGACTTTCAGGCAAAAAAATTACGCCTAAAAAAAACAAGAGAGAAGGAACTACTCCTAGGCCGAACATCCATCTCCATGCGTCTGGACCATTATCGGCAAGAAAGTAGTTACACAAGTTGGTAACCAAAATACCGATAACGATGGTAAGCTGATTAATTGCCACATTGCGGCCTCTGACCTGTGCCGGTGAGATTTCTGCAATATAGAGTGGACTGAGTATGGATGCCATACCTACGCCTATCCCGGCACTAAATCTCATGATGATAAACATGGTTAAGGAGCCACTTAAGGCCATTCCAATAGAGGAAACCGCAAATATCAAGGCGGAAAACATCAGTCCGGGCTTGCGTCCATAGGTGTCCGCTGACCTTCCAGCAAGTAGACATCCCAGCATACAGCCCAATGCCAAAGAGCCGGTAAGAAAGCCTTCCCACCATTCATTTAAGCCAAATTCATTTCTTAGAAAAGGTAGGGCGCCGGATATTACGGCAAAATCAAATCCGAATAGGTAGCCGCCAAGTGCTGAGATAAACGATATAAAAACAATGTACCTCCCGTTAAAGGAATTTATTTTATTTGTCATACTTACAATAAATGGTTAGATTTTTGAACTAGTTTATTTACAATCTTATTGATTTTTATTGCTATGACCAATGGACAGGAGTGTTAATATGATAGACAAAATTATGATTGCAGAAAAGCTAAAAAAATGTTTAATCAGGTAATAAACAGGATATATTTGTTTCAAAGACGGAATTTATTTAGTATTGCTTAATGATGCTGCTTAGAGGAAATTTTAAGAAAGATGGTTTTGATGGACAAAGAGCTATTGTCATACCCAAGTCTTTACTAAATAAATCCTGCCTACTCAATAAGGTAATAAACAAGGCTTATATAACAGATATAGGTTATTACCCACGCGCTAAATTCCATTATCGTGAAAGAGCAAACGGATCTGAACAGAATATTCTCATTTATTGCACAGAGGGCGAAGGTTTAATCAAAATCAACAAGATAAGCTATCCAATCCGTGGAGGGGATTTTGTACTGATTCCCAATGGCACCCCACATTCTTATCAAACTTCCCCGGAAAACCCCTGGACAATTTATTGGTGCCATTTTAAGGGTGAACAGTCTGATGAACTGATCAAGTTATCTAAAAACAGCTATTCCTCGCTCAAGGGCAGTATTCCTTTTTCTGAGGCAAGGATAAACCTTTTCAATTCGTTGTATGATACCCTTGTAAATGGATATAGTTTTGAGAATCTGACCTCTGTAAATATCATTTTCCCTCAGCTTCTTTCGTCCTTTATTTTCAAAGATCATTTCAAGCCTGACCTTGAAAACTTAGTTAAGGATATGATAGAACTTTCATTCGAGTTTATGCAGGAAAATCTTCATGAGCAGTTGACTCTGAGTATGATCGCAAAACACGTAAACAGTTCGACAAGCCACTTCTCTTCGGTTTTCAAAAGAAGAACTGGATTTCCACCCATTGAATACCTGAACCACATGAAAGTGCAGAAGGCCTGTCAATTCCTGCAATTCACCAACCTCAGAATAAAGGAGATTGCTTTCAAGCTGGGAATTGACGACCAATACTACTTTTCAAGGCTTTTCACCAAAATAATGGCAGTTTCACCGACTGATTATCGGCTAAATCGTATTTCCGGAAAGTGAGCAACCCTGTTAACTTAAATATTTTACCTTTCAGTAATCATTTTTTTACCTAGCCTTTGAAAATAAATTTTGCAAGCAGCCCCTTCGCTGTAGATTACGGAAAGCTGTAGAACCGGGTACAAATCCTAAGTTCTTGTACCAGCAATATAGCATGAGGGATGCTTTGGTTGCAGCATCAACTTTAAATATTTTTAACAACCATTTTTTAACTATTGCTATGCCTAACTTAATTTTTAAAAGATTATCTAATAACTGCTATTTAATGATGTGCTTGCTGCTGATTAATGCTCCATGCATATATGCTCAAAATATTAACGCAGGCATAAGCAATATTCCCCCTGGTACTATTGTAGCTTATAGTCCGGCATCATCCGGTTTATTTATTGGTTCTCCAAGTATAGCTGTTTTACCCAATGGAAATTATGTAGCTTCTCATGATTTTTTTGGTCCAAATGGTACTGAAAATAGCAGAGGAGTGTCACGTATATATAAGTCAGTTAATAAAGGGAAATCATGGCAAAACATAGCAGAAATTAAAGGTCAATTCTGGTCTAAGCTTTTTTTACATAAAAAGGTACTCTACATTTTAGGCACCTGGAAAGAATATGGAAATATTATTATTCGTAAATCTTTAGATGGGGGCAATACCTGGACAGAGCCCATTGATAACAAAAGCGGATTATTATTGAAAGGTGCCTACCATTGTGCGCCTATGCCAGTAATAAACTATAAGGGGAGGCTTTGGAGAGCAATGGAGGATGCTATGGGACCAATGAAAGGCTGGGGAAAAATGTTCGGCTCTTTTATGATGTCTGTTTCAGAAGATGCAGATCTTCTGGATGCTGAAAACTGGATAAGCAGCAACACACTTAGGTATGATTCCACCTATTTGAGCGGTTATTTCGGCGGATGGCTGGAGGGCAACGCGGTAGTTACAAAGGAAGGAAATGTGGTGAATATTTTAAGAACTGCCTATGACCGTGATGGAAAAGAAAAAGCAGCGATTATTAAAATTAGTGAAGATGGAAAAAACGCTACTTTTAATCCTGATAATGGATTTATAAATTTTCCCGGAGGATCTAAGAAGTTTGCCATTCACTATGACCTTAAAAGCAAATTATACTATACCCTTTCAAATTATATTCCTGATAGATATAAGGCAGCTTATATCGGCAATACTAGAAATGTTTTGGCGCTATGTTCATCTGCTAACCTTAGAGAGTGGCAGGTAAAATCTATTATTCTTGAACATCCTGATAAAAAAAAGCATGGTTTTCAGTACGCAGACTGGCAATTTGAAGGTAAGGATATTATAGCAGTATCCAGAACTGCCTATGATGACGGAAGTGAAGGGGCAAGAAATTTTCATGATGCTAATTACCTCACCTTTCATCGAATCAAAAACTTTAGAAAGTTAAAATCTAAAGATAATTTGAATAAGGACGAAACCATAGAAATACTGGAATTGCATTAAAGAAAAGTTATTGTTGAATGATGAATTCAGGGCATTGGAGTTAAGCGGAGATTTTAAAGCTCCCACTGCACCAGGCACATGGCCCGCATTCTGAATTACTTCCATAAATTGCTGGACAGCCGAAAGTGATATTCCAGAATAGTGGATTCTGCCGGAAAGCCTACCTTAGATGCGAAATGTGAATATTTTATAGGTGGTCTACTAAAGGGAACACATACAGGTTTCAAGTTTTACAATAAAGCTTACCACGTTATTATCAATATGCAAATGGAAGGGGATAGCGGTAGTGAAGGGCCAGAAACTGAGACCCATTATCAGGCTAAAAATATAATAATCAAAAGAGCTTCTTTAAAATAAATTGCCATTACAAAAAAAATATGAAAGTATTAATTTAGATCTAAAACAAAGAAGCGTAGGCGGAGATGAAAGCCGGGGGGCATTGGCAAATAGCCAATATCGTTTACTGAATAATCAATATTCTTAAACAATACAATTGTTTAATAAATAACCTAGCTCATGAAAATGAATGTCATAAATACCTTGTCCTTATTTATTTTTTTTAGCTTTATTTCATCTGGTACTTTTTCACAAATTGTATTACGCTTTGTTTTTACATAGGATATGGTTTTACAGCAAAAAAAGAATGCTGCCCTATGGGGGGAATTATCGTCAAACCGTGAAGTAGGCGCAATGGTGGATGTAGATGTAAAAACCCTATTAGAAGACAATATTGTGTTTGAAGAATTTAAAGGTGCATTAACAGAACAATTTGTGTTGCAGCAATTGGTTGTGAATAAAGAATTGGCTACCTATTACTGGTCTGCCGAAAACGCGACTTCGGAAATAGATTTTTAAGTACAGTATGCTGGTCAGGTTGTACCTATAGAAGTTAAAGCGGAAGAAAACCTGCAAGCCAAAAGTTTAAAGACATTCTGCCAAAAATACAAGCCGTTGACGGCCATACGGATGTCCATATCTGATTTCAGAAAAGAGGACTGGCTAACCAATCTGCCCTTGTATGCCATCAACGAATTGACCAGGGTTATAGGTTAAATGGCATGGAAGTTTCTAAGCTAAAGCAACTGAAAGAGCAAAACACACATTCTATTGGTATTTTTCAGCCACACACATCAATGATAACGCGCTTTCCTTAGCCGCGGGATTTCTTCCCGACAAAATGTTGCCTAATTTGTATTTAAATTCGGACTTTCCAATATTCCCATTCAAAACCTCAGCTCCGACGTCATGGTTGTGCGGGAAAACATTAACCTTGAATCCATGAGGTTCGAGCACACTATAAAAAAGATTAGGCGTTACCCCGTCACCGGGCTTATGGTGTATCTCGCAGGCTAATCCCCATTTCTGTTGGTCACTTGATTTATGAAAACTATGACCAATTAACCGGTAGTACAAAAGACGGAAATTCCAAAGCAATTTTGCTACACCTTTGTAGTTCCAAGCGGAGAACTGTGGATCATGGTCCGTTATCAATCGTCCTCCTGGCTTTACCAGTCGAGCTGCTTCCTTCAGCACGGAATCCATATTTTCACAATGGTGAAGGGCTGCATTCAAGGTCACTATATCTGCAACGCCAGATTTAAAAGGAAGATGGTGGGCATCTGCCAAAACACCTATATATCCCGACTTTTCGGCAAATGTTAAAGAAGTTTTGGCTACGTCAACGCCAATCAGATATTCCGGTTCTCCGCCAACGGTTGCGAAAATATTTCCAGGACCACAGCCAATATCTATGACCGTTTTGCCAGTCAGATCTCCTAATGCCGCTTGCCACCTGTCTTTAAATGTGTCACTACGGTGGCAAAATTTTAAGTATTCTTCTGACCATTCAGGACTGTTGAAATAATAAGCATTAGCTTTTAAGGCATCCGAATTTCTTAAAATTGGGAATTCGTAATAGTCTTCATGTGCGATAGGTTTACTTCCTTCAACCAGTAATGGGGAAATGTCTTTCATGGTACGGATATTAAGGGATTTAAAATAATGAGCAGCAATAAGTTGTGAAATTTATTGTTACAAACATAAAGAATTATTGACCAAATATTGCTGTCGGACATTGTTTCAAACAATAATATTTTTTTACCAAAAAATCATAAACTTCAGTGATGGTTTGCGTCAGGTTCCAGGCCAGGTGTACAGGGGACCTTACTTCCTTATGACCACGCGCAGTCAGTTTCAAATCAGTTAAGGCTAGTCTATAATACCTAACTAATATATTTAGCTTTATAAATTTAAATAACAAATAAATTACTAATATAATTAGTTTTTTGTTTGGACTATGCTGCAATTTGACCTAGCTTTGTAGCAGTAACCTAATGTTATTTATCATGTCAGCGGAGAAACAAATCATCCATATGGACCAGGATGCTTTTTTTGTGTCTGTAGAAGTAAAGAAAGATCCCAGTCTGATCGGAAAGCCTGTTGTTATTGGTGGGACTTCCGATCGGGGAGTGGTTGCCTCCTGCAGTTATGAAGCCCGGAAGTTTGGCATCCATTCAGCGATGTCCTCCCGCATGGCCAAACAACTTTGTCCGCACGCCGTCTTTATCAGGGGGAATATGGATGAATACTCTAAAGCTTCACATGAGATTACTGCGATACTGAAAGACCGTGTTCCGCTCATTGAAAAAGCCAGCATCGATGAGCATTATATCGACATGACCGGCATGGACCGCTATCATTCAACTAATAAATTTGCACACGAACTCAGAGCTCTTGTCATCAAAGAAACCGGCCTGCCGATCTCTTTTGGACTTTCCGTAAATAAGACGGTTTCCAAAATGGCAACCAATGAATGCAAACCCAACGGAGAACTGAATGTCGCCCAGCTCGATGTAAAACCTTTCCTAGACCCCCTTTCGATCCGTAAGATCCCAGGGCTTGGCGAGAAGACCTTTATCAAGCTTAGTGATATGGGAATCAAGAAGATTTTTACCCTATCTCAGATTCAACCCGAGCAAATGAGCTTCCTTCTGGGAAAATCAGGATTGTCGCTCTTACAGAAAGCCAAAGGGATAGATAATAGCCCGGTGATACCGTATTCCGAGCAAAAGTCCATTGGTACGCAGTATACTTTTCATGCGGATTCTATAGACATAGAAATGATCAATAACCTGCTGGTCGCCCAGGTGATGGACATCGCTTTCCAGCTCCGGGAAAAGCAAAAACTATGCGCTTGCCTGACGGTAACGATCCGGTATGCGAATTTTGAAACGGAGACTAAGCAAATGGTGATTCCATACACTTCTATGGATATTTTGCTGATCGCAACAGCTAAGGAACTTTTTAAGAAGATGTACAATAGGCGAATGCTATTGAGGTTGGTGGGCGTGAGGCTCAGTAACCTGGTTAGCGGTTTCGAGCAGATCGATATATACAACGAATCCCAGGAACAGTATAGTCTTGTACAAGCCCTGGACAAAATCCGCAAGAGATTTGGTCAGGACGCCGTAACCCGTGCGGCCGTGATGGACATTAAATTGTAGTAGCATGTACCTGAACGTCCATTCCCAATATAGTTTGCGCTACGGAACCATGTCTATCAAAACTTTGGTTGAAGAAGCCAAAGCACGTGGAATCACGCAAATGGTATTGACGGATATCAACAACTCTACCGGGGTAATGGAGTTTATGCGGGAATGCCGTAAGCAGGGCATCAAGCCTATCGGTGGGATGGAGTTTAGAAGGAATAAGAAACTCTTGTATATTGGCATCGCCAGGAACCGGGAAGGGATGAAAGAATTGAACGATTTTCTGACCTTCCATAACCTTGCGCAGAAAGAACTGCCCGATGAGCCGCCAGCTTTTATTAATGCTTACACCATTTTTCCTTTTGGCTATAAATCCCTACTGAAATCAAACGAATATGTCGGGATCCGCTTTGACGAACTGCATCAGTTGTACAACCGGGAAGTTCAGCAGCCAGAAAAGATGCTCACCTTACAGCCAGTATTTGTGTCCAATAAGATCGGTTACCGATTGCATGAATACTTGAGGGGAATTGATTTAAATACCCTGATTACCATGGTAGAAAAGGAAGATAAGTGTAAGGAAACAGATCTCTTTCTGAACCCTGGGGAACTGGACAGTAAGTTTGTCAAATATGCCTATATTCTGGACAATACCCGTAGGTTGATGGACAGCTGCCAAATGGATTATCCGGATGGGAAGGTCAAATTGAACAGAAAAAACTTTACTGGCAACAAAAAAGACGATAAAGCACTGCTGGAGAAGCTTGCAATGGAGGGCATGCTTTATCGCTATGGTGCTAAAAATAGGGAAGCATTGAAGCGTTTAAAGAAAGAGCTGAAGGTGATCTTCGAGTTGGACTTTTGCGCTTATTTTTTAATCACTAACGACATTATTCAGTATTCCATGCGTAGGGGATATTACCATGTTGGTCGGGGATCCGGAGCCAATAGTATCGTGGCTTATTGTCTGAGAGTCACAGATGTTGACCCGATTGACCTAGATCTTTACTTCGAGCGTTTTTTAAATGCAGAGCGAACTAGTCCGCCGGATTTTGACCTGGATTACAGCTGGGATGAACGGGAAGATGTGCAGGACTACATTTTTAAGCGGTATGGCAGGGAACACACGGCCTTACTGGGCACCATGTCTACATTTAAAGACCGCTCTGTGATTCGTGAAATCGGTAAAGTGATGGGATTGCCCAAATCCGAAATCGACGGGTTTACAGACCAAAGCCGTGTCTCGTTTAACACTGACAATGAGACTTTTAAGAAGATCATGATGATCTATCAGTTGATGACTGATATGCCCAACCAGCGGAGTATTCATGCGGGAGGTGTGCTGATCTCCGAAGAACCGATCACCTATTACACGGCACTGGATCTGCCCCCTAAAGGAATGCCAACTGTACAGTGGGACATGTACGAAGCGGAGGCGATCGGCTATGATAAATACGACATCCTTTCTCAGCGCGGCATCGGTCACATTAAGGAGGCCGTAAAACTCATAGCGCAGAACCAGGGGCAGCGGATTGACATTCATCAGGTCAAGGATTTTATGAAAGATCCGAATCTAAATGCGCGTTTGAAGACTGGGAATACGATTGGTTGCTTTTATATCGAATCCCCAGCTATGCGCCAGTTATTGACCAAACTAACCTGTGAGAACTATTTGACACTGGTCGCTGCAAGCTCGATTATCCGTCCGGGAGTAGCGCAATCAGGCATGATGAAAACTTACATTCAGAACTTTCATAAGCCAGATCAGGTGGTTTACCTGCATCCTGTGATGGAAGCGCAAATGAAGGAAACTTTTGGCGTGATGGTCTACCAGGAGGACGTGATCAAGGTTTGTATCCATTATGGAGGGATGGATGGCACAGATGCAGACATCTTAAGGCGTGGTATGAGCGGAAAATACCGTTCCCGTGCTGAATTTGACAGACTGGTGGAGAAGTTTCATGAAGGGGCTAAGGTATTGGGCAGACCGGAGGAAGTCACTAAAGAGATTTGGCGACAGGTTTCCAGCTTTGCCGGCTACAGTTTTTCAAAAGCGCATTCCGCAAGTTTTGCGGTGGAGAGCTATCAGAGTCTGTACCTGAAAACCTATTACCCAAAAGAGTTCATGGTTGGCGTATTGAATAACTATGGAGGCTTTTACACGCGCTGGCTGTATGTGCATGAGCTGAAAAGGGCAGATGCGTTGGTGCACTTGCCTTGCGTTAATCGCAGTACTGCTGTTGTATCTATTTCCCGCAATGATGCCTTTCTTGGATTTGTTGGCATCCAGGGTCTGGAGAATAAGTATATGGAGGTGATTCCTGAAGAGCGGAATCATCACGGTGATTTTTTGAATCTGGAAGATTTTGTGAAGCGAACAGAGATCAGCCTGGAACAGGTGATTATCCTGATCCGTTGTGGCGCTTTGCGTTTTACAGGAAAGAGTAAAAAGACACTGCTGTGGGAGGTACATTCGCTATTGGGCCAGAAAGCTAAGCCCAATAACTATGCAGAACTGTTTCAACTGGAAGCTAAAAAATTTGTGCTCCCAGAACTGGTCAACACCAAACTGGAAGATGCCTATCATGAACTGGAACTTTTAGGATATCCATTAACACTATCGATGTTCGATCTGCTAAAAACAAACTATAGGGGAGATGTCATGACCAAAGATTTGTCCTCATCTATTGGTAAGGTTGTGCGGATGGTAGGGTTGTATGTCTGCGAGAAAACTGTGCGTACCAAAAATAATAAGAAGATGTGGTTCGGAACCTTTATCGATGTGGAAGGGGATTATTTTGACACGACGCATTTTTCAAATGCTACACCTGTTTATCCATTTCGTGGTACAGGCTGTTATTTAATTCAGGGCAAAGTTGTTGAGGACTTTGGTTTTCCAAGTATAGAGGTTCAGAAGTTTGCGAAGCTGGAGATATTGGGAAATCCGGTGATGACTTAATAAAATTTGGTTTGTATATTGCATATGGATCGGATCAAAATTGATAACCAAAGATATGGCACCTAACCTATTTCAAATAATCTACAATCATCCGCTTATTAATTCTAGCGATTTGCAAGAAATTATTTCGCTACATGGAAAGATCATCGTGCAGAAAAACGAATTTCTACTGGAAGAAGGAAAAATAGCTAATGCTTATTATTTGGTAGAAAAGGGCTTAATACGTTTCTATGTAAATGATTTTAACGGCAATGAAATCACTACGCAATTTATCTGCGAAAATGAAATAGCTAATGAAGTCTCGTCTTTGTTCCAGCGTATTCCGTCGGTGCAAAACATCCAAGCGGTTACGGATGCAGTGGTTTGGAAGATTGATTTCAATGATTTTCAGCATTTATACCATAGCCTGGAATGTGTAAGAGAATGGGGGCGCGAGTGGATGTCGGCACAGCTCTTTAAAACCCAACAGCGTTCTATCGAAATGATTACTCAATCTGCTTCTTTCCGTTACCTGTATCTAATGGAACATAGGCCGCAAATTATCCGACAAGCACCGCTAAAGCAAATAGCTTCCTATTTGGGCATTGCAGATACATCCCTAAGTCGGATCCGTAAAGAGCTGGTGTCTTCGTAGTATTTCTTGACCTATGTAAAGTGGCTTTGGCGTTTCTATTATTACTTTCGATAAAGCAAAATAGCCGAGAAATGAAAAGCTTAAAAGCGATATCGTTCTCCATTTTTATCGATTCGGATAGAGAAAAAATATGGAGGGTTCTCTGGGATCCTGAAAACGAGCAAATGGTTTTCGCCCATCAAAAGGAGCTGAAAGCTGGTGTGGAAACCGAGTCAATGTGGCAAGGTGCGAAAGAAACTTAATCATTAACTCTAAAAATTACATCATGGAAACAGCATCAAGAAAATTAGACATCATCATTCCAGCATACCGGATGCATTCCCAAAGTTTTAAGAATGCTTTGGACGGTATCACAGAAGAAACCGGTTTAAAACGAATTGACAATAAGACCAACCACGTGGTGTGGATGACGGGCAACTTAGTTAACTGCCGTTATTGGATTGGCAACTTGTTGGGTATAGAAGATAAAGATCCTTATGAGGACTTGTTTAAAGAAGGCAGGGCATGGGACGAAAACCTGGATTACCCCACTTTGGAAGAGTTAAAGAAAAATTTTGCGTACATATCGCCAAAAGTTTATCAAAAATTATTATTGGCAACAGATGAACAACTGAATAAGGCGTTTTCATTTGGTATGAATATTCCTTTTGTGCCAGAAAATGTACTCAACATGATTGGTATGTGCATTAGCAGGGAAGATTATCTTTTTGGCCAAATAGGTCTGATGCGGAAAATGCTTGACTTAAAAGGGATGAGTTATGATATAGACTTCAGCATAAGTTATTAATTTGTGGCAACACGCTCAACTAGTCGGAGAAGTGGTGCAGTATGAGAATTTGTGCCGTGTATTTAAAACAGTGAACATTTGCATTTGCGAGTTATAGTTTCTATATTATCGGTAACCAAATGCAAACCTGAATTCCATGTTAAAATACGTCTTATTATTCATTCCGCTATTATTTATACTTTTGTTTGGTCCAAAATATTTGAGCTCTGGAAAAGCCGATGATGTGACACTTGAAGCTGTCCAGAATGAAGGAACTGGTACTATAACTATTCTTCGAACAGATACAAAAGCAGTCCTGCTGACACAAAATGCAGCTGAGGACTTCCGCCCATATATCCACCCTATTGCTGCACCGGATGGCAAGGGCGTGCTTACGGAACTTAGTCCATCGCATCATAAGCACCAAACAGGTCTCTATTGGGGGCTCACCAATGTGAACGGCCGCAATTATTTTGAGAATCCCGGTGTGGGTTTTTGGAAGCGTGTAGCGGTTCGTATTCTAGAAAAAACAGGTACTGTAGTTAAATGGCAGACGGTATACAATCTACTGGACGACAAAGGGCAGGCGACAATGACGGAAACTCAGACCTGGAGCATGGAGCAGGACAAAAGACGCTTTTTGCTTACGATGGAATGGAAAGGTGAAGCGAAAACGGACATCACTGTAGGTAAATATCCCTATGGAGGCTTGTTTCTGAGAATGCCCTGGAAGCCAGGTATCAACGCTGAGTTGATCAATACTGCAAGGCAAAAAAATGAGAAAGCGGAAGGACAACCTGCTACCTGGGTAGATTTAGGAATACAGGTTGATGGTCGCGACGACAAGGCGCACATCGCTATACTGGATCATCCGGAAAACAAGGGCTATCCACAGAAATGGAGGGTAGACACGCAGCTGGGTTTTGGGCCGACAAGGAGCCGTGACACTGACTGGATGATTAAAATGGGTGAAACGGAAATAGTTAAACATCAATTGGTGATCTACACTGGTGCCTTTAACGATATTGAAATGAACAATACCTGGGCTAAATTTGCAGGTAAAGATCCCAACTGGGCCAGTGTAGACATGTGGGCAGTGGCCAAACAGGAAGGAAAAGATGCCAAGTTCCTGAGCCCAGAGGAAGCTGTCAATGCAATGACCTTAAAAGATGGTTTCATGGCAAATGTTTACGCAGCTGAGCCTATGGTTACGCAGCCGATGGCATTTTGCTGGGATGACAAAGGAAGACTTTGGGTGGCAGAGAACAGAGATTACGAATCGCGTTCGTACGGCTTCTCCAATGATGGGAACAGCCGCATCCTGATTCTGGAGGATACAGACCACGATGGCAAGGCAGATACCAAAAAGGTATTTGCAGATGGAATTCCTTTCCCCGCAGCGATGGCAGTTGGTTTTGATGGGGTATTTATTGGTGCTCCACCTAATTTATTATTTGTTCCCGACCGCAACCACGACGATAAGGCGGATATGAAGGATATTGAAGTTCGCCTCACGGGTTGGGGGATCCGCGACCGTCATGAAACGCTTAACAGTTTTCACTGGGGGCCAGATGGTTGGCTGTATGGCTGTCAGGGTTTCGCGACACCTTCGCGCATCCGCAAGCCTGTGGGCAAGGGCAAGCTTTACGGTCGCCAGGAGCCCTTTCCAGATGACGAGATCCTGAAAGGTGAGGGTGTGAATATCAATGGCGGCGTTTGGCGTTACCATCCTTTAAAAGATAAATTTGAAGTTGTTGCGCATGGTTTTAGCAACCCCTGGGGGATTGATTATGATGCTAAGGGACAGATCTTTATTACTGCATGTGTGATTCCGCATCTCTGGTATGTGATTCCTGGCGGCATTTATCACCGTCAGGGTGGGCAACATTTTAATCCGTATACCTACACAGATATCAAAACAATTGCAGATCATAGCCATCGTTCTGCACATGGAGGGGCCAGTATCTATCAAAGTGATGCTTTTCCTGAAGACCAGAAAGGCCGGATCTTTATGGCCAATATCCATGAACATGCAATCCTTACAGACATTTTAAAACCTTCAGGTTCTGGTTTTACTGGCGCTCATGGGGATGACCTAATGGCGGCCAATAATGCACAATGGGTAGGTTTCAGTACTTCTGTTGGCCCTGACGGAGATTTGTATGTACTGGACTGGCACGATGCAGATATCTGTGGTGGATCGGTATTGAATAAGGAAACAGGTAGGGTATTCAGGATCTCGCCAAAGATACCTTTGTCGCAGAATTTTAAAAACAGGTATTCGGACCTGAACAAATTGAGCGATAAGCAGCTGGTGGATTTCCAGTTAAGCAAAAGCGACTGGCATTCCCGGCGTGCAAGACTCATCCTGCAAAACAGAGCCTATAAAAAGGAACTTAAAAAAGGCACATTGGAAGCGCTTTCAGAGATTTACTTAAAGAATGCGAATGGCGACTATCGTTTACGTGCCTTATGGACGCTATATGTATGCAATGGTCTTTCTTCTGCTCAGCTCAAAACTGCGCTAGATGATAAAGATGAATATGTCCGAGGTTGGGCTGTACAATTACTCTGGGAAGATGGAATACCTGCTGATGCGGTGATCGAAAAGATGGCTGTTATGGCCAAAGCGGAGACATCTGCTCCTGTACGGCTATACTTGACTTCGGCAATGCAGCGCTTGCCTCTAGAGAAAAGATGGGCACTTGCTTCAAATTTATCTCAGCATGGGGAAGATGAAAACGACCATAATCTACCGAAAATGCTTTGGTATGCTATTGAACCTATGGTAGCAAAATCACCGGAGCGTTCGTTTGAATTGGCTGCTAAAAGTAAGTTAAGCTTGATCCGGAAATTCATCGCCCGAAGGGCAATTGATGCAGATGTGACGGACGCGCTGGTCAGTTGGATGGCTAAGCAAAACAAGATTGATACGGCGATGGTGATCGGCATGAGAGATGGACTGGAAGGCCGGACAGATCTTAAAACCCCTCTAAACTGGAAAGAGGCCTACGTAAAGTTGCAAAGGTCTGGTGAAAGAAACAAGCAATTATCTTTGGAAATCGCGCAGTATTTTGGTGATACGGAAGCTGCATCGGCTTATTTTCGTACGCTACGTGACAAAAATGCAAGTATTGAAAGCAGGCGTAAGGCGTTGACAACACTTTCTGCTCAGCAACGTTTGGAGCTGGTAGCTGAGCTCCCAAGACTTCTGGACGACCCCTTACTTCATAATGATGCCATCCGCGCCATGGCGAGTTACGACAGTGAGAAATTGGCGCAGGTATTGCTTTCGCGGTATCCGAAACTGAATGAAAAGGATCAGCAATCAGCCATCGAAACATTGGCTTCGCGATCCAGATCGGGCTGGATGTTGACTCAGGCTATAAAAAATAAGACGATTGAGAAACGAGATATTCCAGCCAGTGTGGCACGTCAACTGAGACGTGTAGTGGGCAGCGGTTTTGTAGAGATTTGGGGGCCAATAGATCAGTTGCCTTCCAATGAACTGGCTTTTAAAAGATACCGTGACCTGCTCAGTCCGACTGCACTCGACAAAGCGAACTTAAAAAAAGGGCAGACCATTTTCATGCGTAGCTGCGGCAGCTGCCATAAAATGTATGGTGATGGTGGCAATATTGGACCGAACCTGACTGGCTCTAATCGTTCTAAAGTAGATTATTTATTGTTTAATGTGCTGGATCCGAGCGGTGAGATCCAGGATGATTACAAGCTGGTGGTAATAACTACACGCGATGGACGGACGTATTCTGGTAATATCAGTTCGGAGAATGACCGGCAGATCACCTTGAGAATCGTCGGACAGGATACCACGGTGATCAACAAATCAAATATCCAGTCGCGGGAAGTGATGCCAGTATCCATGATGCCGAATGGATTGTTTGAAACACTCACCAATGCAGAGATCATTGATTTAGTCGGCTTTCTGAGCAGGTCTAAATAGAAGGAAGAAAACAATTATCTAATTATGGAGTCAGGTTCGGAAGTTTAATTATTTTTGACTTCTAAATAAGGTGATTGTGTTTATTTTCTATTCCAACGAACGTTGACAATAATTTCATTTTTTCTTCCTAAAACCTGATATGGCGCGTTGTAACCTAGAAAACGAAAATTTCCATAGTAATCGATCTTACTGGCTTTCAAAGCACTTTCTAGTTTCCCAGCATAAGTTTTGATTTCGTCGTCGTTAGCGTAGCCACTAAACTGGATAGCTGCAAGGTACTCTTCTGGGGTGGTCTCAATTACTACAGATGAATCGTTTGGTTTTGGTAAACTCTCTTTGTTGTAGTCGGCCGGCATTACAAAACTCATAGATGATTGGTTCTTATTGATGTCCATGTGCACAGGGCTGGTCATGGCAATGCTTTTATTGGCATTATTTCCTCCAAAAATGTATGATGCCAATTTTTTAAAACCCGCCGAGGATAATTCTTTATAATTTTTTGCATCCATAGAGATAGTAGCCATAGTAGCAGGAGGATATAAGCGTATCTCAAACTCTTTTTCGGTTTTTATAACCCTGTAAGGTTGCGTTTCTGTTTTTGCCATCGTAAAATATAATTGGGAAATGACTAATAAAGTGGTTAGAACCGCTGCCATAATTAAAGTTAATTTCATTTTTAATGGTTGATTACTATTAATATAGATACGAAAATGTGAATGTTGTGGATGTTTTTTATTTCCCAAAAATGGCTAAAATGTTCACGCTAATTAATATAGGATTTGTTGTGCTTTCGTAGGTGTTAATCCTTGTCCATCGACCCACTTATTACCCTTGATACAATTTCTTTTTGATTGGTAAATTCTGCGATGAATACACCTGTCAAATGGATTGCGATGAATGCTATTAGGTAGTAACTTCTTTAATTCTTTAAGCTGTTTTTCCCATTCTTTCTAAGTTTTTGATGATTGTATTTTTATAACCATGGCATAAAGATGATTGCATTGTAAGAAGCTAAATGGCCTGCGTTAATTAATTAACATTACCAGAGTCGCTATACTTCAAATTTTCTAAAGTCATTTACGATATTTTTAATCACCTTTTCCGGAATCTAAAGTTCTGTGTCAAACCTTTTCCTATTCGGTTCTTGGATTCTGGCAAGCTGAAATTACACCTTTCTGAATTAGCGAACATTACGTTAAAGACCATTCGTCTGAATAGTTGATCCACCTATGCATGTGGAAGCTACATTTTTTGATTATCTTTAGTCAGCTGTAAATCCTTTTTAGGAGGCGCCGTTAACCAGATATAATTATGCATTTTAAAATATATATTCTATGTATTTGGGTTTTTTCCATCCCTGCAGGCCTGTTTGCACAGAATAATAATAGCTACCAATTCTCCCATTTAGATATCACAAACGGACTTTCTGATAACCAGGTTAATTGTATTTATAAAGATAAAAAGGGCTTTATGTGGTTTGGTACAACATCTGGGCTAAACAGGTATGATGGCAACAAGTTTAAAATATTTAAACGAGATACGAAAGATCCAAACTCGCTTGCTGAGAATCATGTGATGAATATTGCTGAAGGCCCGGATGATAAATTATGGATTTTTACGCACAACAATATCAGTATATATGACCCTTCGATGGAGCGGTTCTCTAACGATATTACAGCAGAACTGGCTCGCTATAAAATACCGGCAAGCCCCATAACCCGTGTAAAGAAGGATAAGGAGGGAGAGTTTTGGTTCGCAACCCATAAAAGGGGCCTTTATCGTCATAATCCTAAAAGTGGAAAGACTATTTATTACAGCAATTCCCCAAGCTCAACTGCAGTTTTACATTCAAATCATGTGATTAGCATTGTGACTTCTCAGCATGGCTATTTATGGCTAATTTACAGTGATGGTGTAATAGAACAATTGGATACAAGAGCTGATAAAATTATAACCCGGTTTGATGGACTTGCTAAGGAAATCTATAATAAGCCGCGGAATTTTATCATGACTATGGATAATAAGCAAAATCTTTGGATATGCTCTGATGATGGGCCTATTGGAGTTTATTGCTATGGGACACTTACGAATAGCCTGCTGCACTACGGTAAGGACAGTCCGATAGGTAGGCTCAATTCAAATGTACTTACCAGCATTATCCAAACAGATGATGATAAAATCTGGGTTGGATCTGACCATGGGGGTATCAATGTGATCGATCCGACAACTAATAAAGTTAGCTATATACTTAGTCGGGCTGATGATCCCAGATCGTTAAGTGGTAACAGTGTTTACCTTTACAAAGACAATACAGGTATTATTTGGGGAGGTACGTTTAAACAAGGTATAAGTTATTATCATCGAGGTATCATGCAATTCCCGCTTTATAAACGGCTTATTATCAATCCCAAGAGCTTGCCTTTCCAAGATGTAAATAGCTTTGAAGAAGATGATAAACGTAACCTATGGATAGGTACAAATGGCGGCGGACTTATTTATTTTAACAGGTCCACTAACACGTACACGCAGTTTAAACATGATCCTAACAATCCTAATAGCCTTACCAGCGATATCATAATAAGGTTATTTATCGACAGAGAGAAAAAACTCTGGATAGGGACCTACTTCGGTGGCTTGGATTGCTACGATGGTAAAACATTTACCCATTATCGCCATAACATCAATGATCCGAATAGCTTAACAGACGATCGGGTTTATACGATTACTCAAGACGCCAAGGGCGAAATTTGGGTAGGGACATTCGCAGGGGGACTGAATGTTTTGAATCCCAAAACAAATAGTTTCCGACATCCTAAAAGTCCTGGAATCTCTGAATATACTTCCGAAATTTTTGTAGACAAGGATCAAAACAAATGGATTGGCAGGGATAAAGGGGTAGGTGTTTTATTTCAAGGAACTAATAAGGTAAAAAACTATTTATCAGAACCTAAAAATCCCAATAGCCTTATAGGTAATGATGTAAATATCGTTACACAGGATAGGAGAGGGTTAATGTGGATAGGTACAAAAGATGGATTAAGCATATTAAATACCAAAACAAATAAATTTCTGAACATTGAAGAAGGGCTAAACCTGCCTGCAAATAACGTGTCTAACATTATCGAAGATTACTCAGGAAGGATGTGGGTAAGTACTACTAATGGT
>Ga0123337_10001481_pt1 | contig 29940 bp, 27 predicted proteins | sample frozenSSSSmetaG_FD_89792 | JGI IMG/M metagenome (GOLD analysis project Ga0123337, IMG submission 89792) | Glacier valley bacterial and archeal communities from Borup Fiord, Nunavut, Canada, to study Microbial Dark Matter (Phase II) -... | ecosystem: Environmental > Aquatic > Freshwater > Ice >...
CACCGTGGTCGCCGTCCTCCAGCCCGGCTGGAAGGTCGGCGAGCGCGTCGTCCGTCCGGCCCGGGTGTCGGTCGCCGACCCCAGCTGATCCCGCCGCCCGAGCCGACCCCCAACTGCAAGGAGCACCATGGCGAGCCAGGACTGGCTGGAGAAGGACTTCTACGCCACGCTCGGCGTCTCCGCCGACGCCGACGACGCGGCCATCAAGAAGAGCTACCGCAAGCTCGCCCGACAGCTGCACCCCGACCAGACGGCGGGCGACGCTGTGGCGGAGAAGCGCTTCAAGGAGGTCGGGGAGGCCTACGCCATCCTGTCCGACCCGGAGCAGCGCAAGGAGTACGACCAGATCCGGGCCATGTCGCGCGGTGGGGCACGCTTCACCTCCGGCTCCGGCAGCGGCGGCGGTTTCGAAGACCTCTTCTCCACCTTCGGCGGTGGGGGCGGTGGTCGCACCCGCTACTCCAACGGGGGGACGGGTGGTGCCGACCAGCCGGACATCAACGACCTGCTCGGCAGCCTCTTCGGCGGCGGTGCCGGCGGAGCCGGCTTCCCAGGGGCCGGTGGTCAACAGGGCTACGACCCGTACGCCGCGACACGGGGCCCTCGCAAGGGCACCGACGCCCAGGCGCGCACGACCCTGTCGTTCCGTAACGCCGTCGAGGGCTCCACGGTCACCCTCTCGTCGTCTGGCCAGAAGGTGACCACCCGGCTGCCCGCTGGTGTGAGCGACGGCCAGAAGATCCGGCTGCGCGGCAAGGGCAACCCGGGAGACCCCGGCACCCCTAACGGTGACCTCATCATCACGGTGACCGTCCAGAAGCATCCCGTCTTCGGCCGCGACGGTGACAACCTCACCGTCGACCTTCCGGTCACCTTCGCCGAGGCGGCCCTCGGTGCCACCGTGCAGGTGCCCACCCTCGACGGCACTCCGGTGCGGGTCAAGGTCGCTGCAGGCACCCCGAGCGGGCGTCAGCTGCGGGTCAAGGGTCGCGGGGTCACTCGCGACAAGAAGACCGGCGACCTCATCGCCCGGGTGCAGGTCGTCGTACCGCAGCGCCTCACGAAGGCGGCTCGGGCTGCGATCGAGCAGCTCCAGGCCGACGAGGCGGAGGTGGACCCACGCGCGGAGCTCTTCGACCGGGCGTCGTCGCCGTGACCGCGGGAGGGGGGTCGGCTGCATCGGGGGCGTTGGGCGGCTCGGCGGGCTTCGGTCCCGACGACGACACACCGGTGTTCGTGATCTCGGTCGCGGCCCAGCTCGCCGGGATGCACGCCCAGACCCTGCGCCAGTACGACCGGATCGGCCTCGTCTCGCCGTCGCGCACGCGCGGCGGCGGTCGGCGTTACTCCGGCCGTGACGTCGCGCTGCTGCGTGATGTGCAGCGCCTCTCGCAGGAGGAGGGTGTCTCGCTGGCGGGTATCCGGCGCATCCTCGAGCTGGAGAACCAGGTCGGTGCCCTGCGGGCGCGTCTCGCCGAGGTCACCGCCGCCCTCGAGGCGGCCAACGCCCGCACCCTGCCCGGCTCACGGGTCTTCGCCGCCGGCACCCGCGGTGAGATCGTCTCGCTGCGTCCCGGTGAGCGGGGACCGCGCCTGCTGTCGCGCAGCACGGCCCTCGTGGTGTGGCGGTCCGGCCGATGACCGAGCACCTGCTCGTCTTCGGAGAGCGCGAGGTCGCCGACGCTGTCGCCGACGGCCTCGACCGTCACGGGTATGCCGTGCGCGTCCTGCGCGAGACCCTCGCGGGTGAGGACGACGGCGACGACGCTCAGTGGCTGGTCCACGTCGTCGACGAGCGTGACCTCTCCGCGGCCGAGTCGGGGGCGGAGCGACTGCGGCTCACCGACCTGGCCCGCGACAACGGCGGCTGGTACGACGCCACCCAGGCCGCCGAGGGTGACGAGGGCGCCGAGGGCGCCGAGGGTGACGAGGGCGCCGAGGGTGATCGGGGCGGGGGCCCCGTACGGCGGCCCGCGGCGGGGGACTGAGCCCTGGATGCCCTGTGGTGGGAGCGGCGCGAGACCGCGTTCTCGTGCGGCTTCGACCCCGAGTCGTTCACCCGGCGGTCGGCCCGTCGCCGCACCGCGGAGGCCGGGTCCGGTCGTGAGGTGGTCGTGCCCGTCTTCGCCCGCCGGGACGCCGGCGTCGGCCTCGCCCCGGTGCTCGTCGGTCTCCCTGTGCGGCTCGCCCCGGGCCGGGCCGTCTCCGGCCTTCCCTTGCTCTACCCGGGCACGCTCGGCCCCCAGCGTCAGCTCTGGTCCGCTGTGCGTATCGCTGCCGGGTCCCCGCAGACCGTCGAGTCCGAGCAGGGGTGGACGCGGGTCCTCGTCGCGGGAGTGCCCAGTCCTGGCGACCAGGTCTCACTCGTGATGCGCGACGACGACTGGCTTCTGCTGCGGGCGGCGATCGACGCCCGGGCCCACGACCCGGCTGCACTGCAGGACGCCCCGGTCGAGCAGGTCCTCGCCCACCACCTCGCCCGCCTCGACGGCCTCGACGGCACGCCCGGCGAGGGGTGGTGGGGGCGGCTCGCGCTCGAGGTGGTCTCGCTTCGGGTGCCACGACGGATCGCCGACACGGTGTCGTTGCGGTGGACGGCGTGCTGGGGCCGGGCCGGCTTCGGCGCCGGGTCCGACGGCCGGACCGCGGGATCTGGCGACCGCCAGACTCTCTCTGACCTCGTGCAGCACCGGTTCGCCCTACGGGGCCGGGCCTTCAGGGTGCGCGCTCTTCCCGACTGGGAGCGTGAGCAGGCGGCGCACGACCTCGGGCTCCCGGTGGGACGCCTCCTGGCGTGGCCGGTGATCCCCTTGCCCACGCTCGTCCAGCACTTCGACGACCGCGTGCCGGCCCAGGCTCCTGACGGGGCCTGGCCCACCCCAGGTCCTGTCCTCGGCCGCCCACAGGACGGCCGCCCCCGAGATGCCGACCCGGCGCCGGACGCGGGGCCACAGGATGCGCGTTAGCGTGGGGCGATGACCGACCTGCAGGAGCGCCCCGCCGCCGAGGGCACGTCGTACGAGCACATCCTGGTCGAGCGCGACGGCGACGTCGTGACGATCACCATGGCGCGGCCGGAGCGGCGGAACGCGCTGTCGGAGGCGCACCTGCGCGAGCTGCTGCGGGCGGTGACCGAGACGGCCGGCGGGGACGCGCTGGCCATCGTGCTGGCGGCGCGGGGACCGGTCTTCAGTGCTGGCCACGACTTCGCCGATGTGGTGTCGCGTGACGTCGGCGGGGTGCGTGAGCTGCTGCGCCTCTGCACGTCGGTGATGCAGGCCCTGGAGGCGGCGCCCCAGGTGGTCGTGGCCCGGGTGCATGCCTTGGCCACCGCCGCGGGGTGCCAGCTCGTGGCCTCGTGCGACCTGGCCGTGGCCGCCGAGTCGGCAGGGTTCGCGTTGCCGGGGGGCAAGGGCGGCTGGTTCTGCCACACGCCTGCCGTGCCCGTGGCTCGCTCGATCGGGCGCAAGCGGTTGATGGAGATGGCGCTCAGCGGTGACGTCGTGTCAGCGACGACCGCGGCGCAGTGGGGGCTGGTCAACGAGACCGTCCCCGACGACGAGCTCGACGCTGCCGTCGCCCGGCTCGTCGCGCGGGTCACCCGGGGGAGCGCCTCGGCCAAGGCCTTTGGCAAGCAGACGATCTATGCCCAGCTCGACCGGCCCGAGCGCGACGCCTACGCCATCGCTGTGGAGGCCATGGCAGGGGCGAGCCAGTCGGCGTCCGCACGGGAGGGGATGGCCGCCTTCCTCGAGAAGCGGCCCGCCGTCTGGCCCCACTGAACGAGCACGGCTCGAGCCGAAGATGGTCGAACGGAAGGTGGTCGAGCTGAGCCGGGGGGAGCTCACGCCACCTGTGGTCAGCTCAGGCCCTAAGTCCCTCAAGGGCTTGTCATCGGCCTCGACTCGCCCCGACTGCGGCTGGGCTGACCTTTCGAGGCCCGACAACGGTCCTTCCGGCTCTTGATTCACGACCTTTATGCACTTAATGTCGGTTTCAGCACGTTCGTAGATCGCGGTCCCTCACGACGAGTTCCCTCCTCGCCGCCGGCGCGCGTGCCCCTGCCCACGGAGCCCTCATGCCAGATCTCGACTCCCGTCTGCCCTCCGGCCACGATGACTCGTTCGGCGACGACTCTCTCGGCAGCGCGGAGGTTGGCGATCGGAGCGAGGCGTCGGAGCCGGCCCGGCGCACCGTGGTCGGGGGTGTGGTCGGCCTCGGCGTGCTCGGCCTGGCCGCGGCCACGCGATCGACGCCGGGCGCACGCACCGCGGTGGCGGCACCTCTGACCGAGCCGGGCCTCGGCCCTGCTGCCCGAGCCGGGGCCGAGCTCCCGGCGGTTTCTGCATCACCGGTGTCCCCCGCGGGTCCAGCGCCCCGACGGCAAGCGGCACGCCGTGCCTCCTCGACGCGGCCCTCTGCAACGACCCCGCCGGCTGCCGCGGGCTCCGTTGCCGTCCCGTCACCGCTCGCGCCCGCCATCGACGACGGCCCGACACACGTGGCCCCCAGTAGGCCGGGGCCGGCCGCATCCGCCTCCGTACGGCGCGCGGCCGTGCCTGACGCACCACAGGCGCAGGCCGCCGCACGGATCGCCCCGCGGCTCGCGGTCGCTCGTGCGGGCGGGGAGCGGCAGGCCGCCGCAGCGACCGCGCAGGCGCAGGCCACGGGTAGGCGGGCCGCCGCTGTTTTCGCCTCCTCGCCGCGGTCGGCGTCGGTTGCGGTGCCAGGCGTGGTCATCTCTGTCGCCCGGGATGCGGCTCCGAAACGAGTCGTCGCGACGAGCACGTTCGGCGCAGGGTATGCCGCCGTCGCCGCCACGGCCAGACCCACGAAGCCGGGCATCTTTTCGACCGACCCGGTGCTGCACCTCGCCCGTCGCGCGACGTTCGGGCCGCGCCCGAGCGACCTCGTCGACCTGCGCACCCTCGGCATCGACGCCTGGCTCAGCCGCCAGCTGACCCCCGAGACCATCCCCGACGGCGCCGCCGACCAGGCGTGGGCGCTCTTCCCCTTCGCCGGCGCCAGCTCGAAAGCGATCCACGCCGGGTTGCCACTGTATTCCTGGGATGCCGAGTGGCAGACCGCCCAGGCCACCCTGGCCCGACAGATCCTCTCGCAGCGCCAGCTCTACGAACAGGTCGTCGACGTGATGGCCAACCACGTGCACGTCGCCGTGCCGTGCGAGGCCTGGGACTCGGCGCCTTCCTACATCGCCGAGGTCATCCGACCCCACGCGATGGGGCGCTACCGCGACCTGCTCCTCGCCGCGATGCGCCACCCGGCGATGATGCAGTACCTCAACAACGACGTCTCCTCCAAGGCCCTGGTCAACGAGAACCTCGGGCGTGAGCTCCTCGAGCTGCACACCGTCGGCCTGGGGTACACCGAGGCCGACGTCGTCGCCAGCGCCAAGGTGCTCACCGGTCGCATGGTCGAGAACGGGAGCTTCCGGTACCGGCCGGAGTACCACTGGACCGGGCCCCTGCGCATCATGGGCTGGGCGTCCGCCAACCCCACCGCGGCGGAAGGCCTCGCCGTCGGTGACGACTACCTCACCTACCTCGCCGGTCACCCGTCCACGGCCCGGAACATTGCCCGCAAGCTGGCCGTGCGCTTCGTCAGCGACTCGCCGCCGGCGAGCCTGGTCGACCGCATGGCGGCAGCGTACCTGGCCCACGACACCGACCTGCGGGCCGTGCTCGACTGCCTCTTCCGCAGCCCGGAGTTCTGGGCGTCGACCGGCCAGAAGACCCGTCGACCGCGGGTGCCGGGGCCGGGCCGCAGGTCATCGAGACGCTGTACTGGGTGGTGCGCAGCAACGGCCACGCGCCGCTCGGGTGGGACCCACCCAACGGCTACCCCGACGTCGCCGCCGCGTGGACCAACGCCGGCAGCCTCGTCAACCGCTGGAGCATGCACCGGGCCCTGGTGAACAACTGGTGGCAGGGGATGACGGTCACCCTGATGGTCGACGCTGTGCCCTGGCAGGGGCTGACCGCGGGGCAGTGGGTCGACGCGCTGAGCCTGCGGCTGCTCGGCCAGACGATGACTCCGGCTCGTCGGGACGTCGTCGTGGCGGTCGCCAAAGGGATCGGGCCCTCGGCTCCCGCGGTCGAGGCGTCCTGGTGGGCGTGGACGCTCATCCCCCTGATCCTCGACTCGCCCTACTTCCAGCTGCGCTGACTTTCAGCAGCCCGCCCCCACCAGCCTTTGGAGCCAGCGATGACGACCATCCCAGACCTGACCAGCGCGCAGAGCGCACCCCCGGCACCGCTCGGTCTGCACCCCGAGTGCCCCGACTGGCGTCGCCTCGGGCCGGCGCCCGTCGATGCTGCCCTGCGGGCCGCCGCCGCGGGCCACGAGGCTGAGGCACTCGAGCGAGAGACGCTGTGGAGCAGGGGATTCAGCCGCCGACGGGTTCTCGCCGGTGGTCTGGGGGTCGGCGTCGCCGCGCTCGGCTCGCAGCTGGTCACCGCTCGGGTCGCGTATGCCGCGACCGGCACCACCACGGGGACCGTGGTCGTCATCTTCCTGCGCGGTGGCATGGACGGCCTGTCGATGCTGGTGCCGGGGGCCGACCCCGACTATCGGAGCGCCCGCGGTTCGATCGCCGTCCCCGCGTCGACGCTCATCGCCCTCGACGGCAACCGCCTCTTCGGCCTGCACCCGGCGATGGCCCCGTTGAAGCCGCTGATCAGCAAGGGGCAGGTGGCGGCGGTGCCGGCCATCTCGACGCCCGACCTGAGCCGCAGCCACTTTCAGGCGCAGGAGTGCCTCGAGCGTGGCGGCGCAGCCACGGGAGCGCAGACGGGGTGGCTCGACCGGGTGCTGCAGGCGAGCGGGCCTGGTACGACGTTCCGCTCGGTCGCGCTCGGTGGGCTGACACCCCGGTCGCTCGCGGGGACCAACGGCGCGGTCCCCTTCGGGTCCCTGCAGAACCTCAAGATCGCTGGCACCGGCGGTGACCTCGCCACAGTGGAGAGGACCAACGCTGCCATCGCCGCGCTCTACACCGGGCTCGACGACCCGATCGCCGTCCAGGCCGGCATCGCCGTCGACGCCGTACGGACGGCAGCGCGACTGAGCACTCCGGCGACTCCGGTGCCGACCTATCCCACCGGCGACCTGGGTGCAGCCCTGCGGGACATCGCGACGCTGATCAAGGCGGGCACGGGCGTGCGGGTCGCGACCGTCGACGTCGGTGGGTGGGACATGCACACGGGCCTCAGGACGGTCGACGGGGGCGACATGACGCAGGGCGTCGGCGCGCTGGCCGCTGCCCTGGCCGCATTCGCCGCCGATCTCGGGTCACTGCTCGACACGACGACCGTCGTCACCATGAGCGAGTTCGGCCGGCGGGTGACGCAGAACGCGAGCAACGGCGTCGACCACGGGCACGGGGGGGTCAGCCTGGTGCTCGGCGGCGGCGTCCGGGGCGGCGTCAAGGGGACCTGGCGGGGTCTGGCACCGGCCGTGCTCGACCAGGGCGACGTGCCCGGCACCAACGACTACCGCGACCTGCTCTCCGAGGTGGTGGCTCGACGGCTCGGCCTGACGTCCGGCGCGCTCTCGACCGTCTTCCCGGGGTGGACCCCCACCCCGCTGGGCGTGATGGCCTGACCCCCCTGGGGTCGACTCAGAGTCGTCGGGCTCGGCTCATGCTCTAACGGCAGCCGAGCGCAACGACTCTGAGTCAACCTTGTCTGCGGGCCGAGTCGAGCCCAACGACTCCGAGTCGACCTCACCCCACGCTCGCCCTGGGCTCGGGGCGGACCCGACAGTGTCAGTGGGTGTCAGTGCCTGGCCGACCTCGGGTAGCGGTGCCGACCCGTGGCGCGGGCGGAACTTCGTACCGGTGACGAGCCCGACGTGCGGGCCTCGTACGCGAGTACCTCGGGGGTGTCGCGCCGGGGGGAGGGGACGCCGGTGCGCACCTCGTGCTCGACCGCCTGGGCGCCCGCCTCTGCGGGGTCGACGGTCTCGAGCGTGGCCTCGGCCTGGGTCCAGGCGCCACTGCCGCCCGCCGCCCCGACCACGGACTTCGCGACCAGCTCCGCCGACCCGGCCTCCATCGAGACCGAGGTGCGCAGGGGCACCTCCTTGATGAAGAGGACGGCGACGAAGGCCAGGACGGACACGAGTGCGGCGATGAGGAAGATGTGGCCGGTGGCGTCGCCGTACGCCGAGCGGACGATCGCCTGGACCGGTGCGGGCATCGACCCGACGTCGAGCGAGCTGGTGCTACCGGACCTGCTCGCCGCTGCGGCCGCCTGGGGGCCGAGCGCGGTGATCCCGGAGACGACCGAGTCCTGCACGCGGGTGGCGAGCACCGCTCCCAGTACGGAGACGCCGATGGCGCCACCGAGGGTGCGGAAGAAGGCGATCGCGGCCGATGAGGCGCCGATGTCGCGCACGTCGACGGTGTTCTGCACGGCGAGGACGAGGTTCTGCATGAGCGCGCCCATGCCGAGACCCATGACCCCCATGAAGACCTGCACGTGCCACACGGTGGTGGTGTGGTCGATGGTCGCCAGGGCGCCGAGACCGGCGAGCAGCAGGGTGGCGCCGACGACGAGGAACACCTTCCACCTGCCGGTGCGCGTGATGATCTGCCCGGCACCGATCGAGGAGACCATCGCCCCGGCCATGAGCGGGATGGTCATGAGGCCGGCCTTGGTGGGGCTGTAGCCCAGGGCGAGCTGGAAGTACTGGCCGAGGAAGGTCGCGCCGCCGTACAGCACGATGCCGACGGCCGCGCTGGCCACGATCACGAGGATCGCCGTGCGGTTGTTCAGCACCTTGAGCGGCACGAGCGGCTCGGCCACCCGCATCTCGACCATGATGAAGGCGATGACGCCCAGCAGGGTGCCACCGAGGTAGAGCGCGGTCTGGGTGGAGACCCAGGCGAAGTCCTTGCCGGCGAAGGTGACCCACAGCAGCGGCAGGGAGGCGCTGATCGTGATCAGGACGGCGCCCCAGACGTCGATCGAGACGTCTCGCCGAGCCGTCGGCAGGTGCAGCTGGGTCTGCAGGACGCCGAGCGCGATGACGGCCAGCGGCACGCACACGTAGAAGGTCCAGCGCCAGCCGAAGTTGTCGACGATGATCCCGCCGAGCAGGGGGCCGCTCACCGTCGAGACGGCCATGACGGCGCCGAGGTAACCGGAGTAGCGGCCCCGCTCACGCGGCGAGACGATCGCGCCCATGATCGCCTGGGCCAGGGCGGTGAGCCCGCCCATGCCGAGGCCCTGGATGACGCGGCACCCGATGAGGAAGGGCACCGTCTGGGCCATCCCGGCCGCGACGGATCCGACGACGAACACGAGGATCGAGCTCTGGACGAGGGCCTTCTTGCTGAAGAGGTCAGCCAGCTTGCCCCAGATCGGTGTGCTCACCGTCGTCGCGAGCAGCGATGCGGTGATGACCCAGGTGTACTGCCGCTGGTTGCCCTCGAGCTTGCCGATGATCGTCGGCAGCGCGGTGGAGACGATGGTCGAGGAGATGAGTGCGGTGAAGAGCGCCGCCATCAGGCCGGTCATCGCCCGCAGGATCTCGCTGTGGGTCATCGGGGTCGAGCTGGTCGAGCCGGTGGGGGTCGGTGGGCCGGCGACCTGACGGGTGTGGTCGGCCTTGCGGAGGGTGGGGTCGCCGGTGAGGATGTCCTCACGGGTGGCGGTGGCGGTCATACGGAAGCCTTCTCGTGCGTCGTGTGGGGCGTGCGGGTGGAGGTGGCGACGACGCTGTCTGGCACCGAGGGAAGGGATGGGGTGGGGTGTACGGCGCGCCGTACGGCGGCGTGCGAGGTGGAGCGTCCGGCGTCCACCGTGGCCGCCAGGGCCGAGCCGAGCTCGTCGAGCAACCGGGTGAGGGTCTGGGTCTTGTCGTCGTCCCAGCCCTCCAGGGCGGTGGAGAGGGTGCGGGCGTGCTGGTGGTGGAGCCGGACCAGCTCCAGTGAGCCGGTCGGGGTCAGCCCCAGGCTGCAGGCCCGGGCGTCGCTCGGGTCGGTGGTGCGCTCGAGCCACCCCTGCTCGACGAGCGCGGCGGTGGCCCGCGAGACGGCTGACGGGGTGACGTGCAACAGGAGCGCGAGGTCGCCGGGGCGCAGCGGGCCCTGTCCCAGCTTGACCAGGATGCCGAGGGTCAGGCCCCCGCGCCCCAGCTGCTGCTCACGCTGGTGCGCGTAGGTGCGGGTGGTGCGCATGACGCGCGACACGCTGGTGATCAGCTCGACGGCGACCGACTCGGTGACGGGCATGACGGGACTCCGGACTCCTGTTGGTTTGGTTAAGCAACCATATCGGAACCAGTTGTCTAACGCAACCAAAAGGACAGGGACTGCGGCCCATTGGGGAGTCGTCGGTCGAGGTCGTCGGTCGAGGTCGTCCGGGCGTCAGTCGAGGTCGTCGTTGAGGCGCCCGAGCAAGGAGGCGAGGGCGCCGAGGTCGTCGACGCTCCACCGGCTGAGGGCGTCGGCGATGCGGGCCCGTCGGGCCGAGAGGGCGGCGGTGAGCAGCTCACTGCCGGTGTCGGTGAGGTGCAGCAGGCGAGCGCGGGCGTCGCTGGGGGACGGGAGGCGCTCGAGCAGGCCGATCCGCTCGAGCACCGTGATGTTGCGGCTCATCGTCGACTTGTGCAGACGGAGGCGCTCGGCCACGTCGGCAGCGCGCACCCCACCGGTGAGCGTCTCCGACAGCTCGACGACCGTGATGAGCACGGCGTAAGAGGCCGGGTCGAGGGCGGGGTGCACCTCGGCGGCGATGGCGCCGGACGTCGCGCGTGCGCGTCGTAGCAGCCGGGTGAGCTCGCGCTCGACGCCGGGAAGGCCGGGTCGGTTGGGCACGGCAGACCTCTCGTGGGAGCGCCTGCGCTCGGCCAGCAGGCGGCGATACTTCGGACACCGTAGCGAACGACGCTGGGCGGTGTGGCCGCCGGGGTGCGTCAGCTCCCGCCCTGGCGGGGATCGCTGACCCGGCCGACGAAGAGGGGCGCGCCCGACTGCACGTCGTGGACGACGAAGAGGAAGGGCCGGTCGAGCACGAGCTCGCGCGGGCCCATGATCGCGTCCGTCACCAACGCGACCGCGGTCGCCGCCGCGGCTTTCCGTGCCCTCCTCGTCGACGGTGATCGTGGCCTGGTGGGCGACGTCGTCGACGTGCAGCCGCTCGTCGTCGGTCATCCCTGTGAAGTCGGCATCGTCGGTGAAGGTGACCCTCAAACCCATCTCCTCGAGCACGTCCCTCAGCGACGTGGTGCCCCACCGCAGGTTGAAGCGGGGCAGGACGACGCGGGGGAGGAGGACATCTGACGGCTGGCCGAACGAGTCTACCTCCGTCGACAGGCCGGTCGAGAGCCTGGTGATCAGCTCCTGCTCGCGCCCGGCGTCGGGGAGCAGGAGGGTCATCGCCAGCTGCTGCCCGGCATATGGCAGCTGCGCTCCCCGCCAACCCTGCCCTTCGGCGTACGACGACGCGACGTCGGCAGAGCTCATCATGGGGACCTCGGCCACACTCCCGTCCGCCAGGTGGAAAGCCCTCTGCGTGGTCGAGGCCTTCTCGAACGCTGGGTGCCATGGAGCCTTGAGGTGGAGGGCGTTGACGAGGACGAGCCTTGTGTCAGGTCTGACGAAGCCCTTGGGGAGCAGGTCGTGGATGAGACCGGCCGTGTGGTCCGCGGTCCAGCTGTTGATGCGCAGACGGGCCGGCTCTGCCGCCTTGACGTAGTCGACGAGCTCGAGCCCGGCGCCGTAGCCGGCCGCCAGCTCGTCGAGGAACGGCTCCTTCCAGTGGAGGCCGGTCTGGCCGAAGAGGGTGCTGGCCACCTCGAGCGCGACTTCGGCGTCCTTCCCGCTTCCGTTCTTCTTCGTGCCGGCCAGGGTGGCGAGGTGCTGCGCGACCGCGTCGTACCCACGGTCGAGCCCTGCGGCCGAGGACGACCCGAGCGCGGCGTCCATCTCGGCGGCGGTCCTGCCGCCGGCGCCCGCACGGGTCATGGCCAGGGCCAGGGCCACGGAGTACGGCGAGCACACGAGGTTGCCTTGGGTGCTCGCGAGCCGGCTGACGAGGGCGCCGGCGAAGGTGGTGAGCATCCGGCTGCCAGCGGTGAGGTCGCCCGGCCCCATGGTGCGACGGGCCAGGGAGGATCGGGCGCTCTGGCTGGCGCTCGCCGTGGAGCCGCAACCCGCCAGGGCGGTGAGCAGGGCCGGACCTCCCAGGCCGAAGGCGGCGAGGGCCGTGAGGACGCAGCGCCGGTAGGGGCCGGCGGACGCGGTCGGCAGCTCGAGGCTCATACCCGTTGTGACACGGCCGGCCCCTCGATCGTTCCTGGAGGCCTCAGCCCACCAGCGCGTGCTCGTGCGCGAAGACCACGATCTGCACCCGGTCGCGCAGTGACAGCTTGCGCAGGATCGCTCCCACGTGGGTCTTCACAGTCGACTCGCTGGCGAAGATCCGGGCGCCGATCTCGGCGTTGGACAGCCCCCGCGCCACCCCGGCGAAGACCTCGCGCTCCCTCTCGGTGAGCCCGAGGTAAGCCGCAGGTGTCGGGGTGGGGTCGACGAACCTCCCCTCGAGCAACGACGCCAGATCAGCCGGTGCGAGCACGGCGTTGCCCGCGTGCACGGTGCGGATGGCGTCGCGCAGCAGGATCGGGGTGGTGTCCTTGAGCAGGAAGCCACTGGCGCCGTAGCGGATCGCGGTCGCGGCGCGGTCGTCGAGGTTGAAGGTCGTCAGCACCACGACCCGGACCGGTGTCGACCGTCGGCACACCCGCTCGGGCAGGAAGATCTGCCGGGTCGCCTCGACCCCGTCCATCTCCGGCATCCGGATGTCCATGAGCACCACGTCGGGTGCGAGCTCGTCGACGGCGCGCACCGCCTCGACACCGTCGCCCGCCGTCGCGACGACGGTCATGCCGTCCTGGGCGTCCACGATCACCCGGACGCCCTCGCGGAAGAGTTCCTGGTCGTCGACCAGCAGGACCCGGATGTCCCTCACGGTACGAGGCTCCTCACCGGCACCCAGGCCGTCACGGTGAAGGTCGGGCCGTCGGGCCCCACCCGGCGACGGACGTCGAGACGCCCACCGACCGAGTCGACCCGACGTCGCATTCCTTCGAGGCCCTGACCGGGAGTCCGGTCAGGCAGCGGCACCGCCCGGGGCTGAGTCGGCCCGGTCTCGGCCGCCTCGGTTTCGGCTGCCTCGGTTTCGGCTGCCTCGGTTTCGGCTGGCGCCGCCTCCGGGACCAGCTCGACGTTGCTGACCTCGATGCGCAGGTCGCGCTCGAGCCCATCGCCGGGCCAGTGTCGTTCGACCCGGATCGGGCGGCCGCGCTGACCGTGTCGGACGGCGTTGGTGAGCATCTCCTGCAGCACCCGGTGGGCGACCACCTCGAGCTCGGGAGGCAACGGTGCGGGCTCGCCGACCTCGTCGACCACGACCTCGCGGCCGGTGGCTCGGACTCCCTCGACGAGTCCTGCCAGGCCGCCGGAGGTCTGGCCCTCAGGGGTGGGGGAGAGCACGCGACGTACGTCCTGCAGCGAGGTGCGAGCCGAGGTGGCGATGGTGGCCAGGGTGGTCTTCAGCTTGTCGGCGTCGTCCGGGAGGTACTGCGCCGACTCGGCCTGGGCCAGGATCACCGCCAGCGAGTGCCCGACCACGTCGTGCACGTCGCGGCCCAGCTGCGCCTGCTGCTCGCGCAGACGGGCGATCTCGCGAGCCTGCTCGGCCTCGATCTGCGCCTGTCTCGTCTCGGCCTCCGCCGCGACCTGCGAGTCGTGGGACCGACGTACGGTGTCCTGAGAGTGGAGGGCGAGTCCGGCGACGTAGGCCACCGCGAAGGTCAGCAGGATGGCGAGCATCGGTGCCACGTAGCTCAGGAGCGGGCCCACTCCGCGGATGAACGAGACACCACCGTAGAACGCCAGGAGGGCGACCACGCTCACCGGGAGCGCGACCAGGGACGCGCCGGCGGCCACCCGGGTGGTCCGCGATCCCCATCGACCGGAGGCGAAGGCTGCCCAGGTCAGGGTGAGCTCGACCGGCAGGGGGCCGACGGCGACCAGACCGTGGATGACGACGAGTGCCCAGGCGATCACGAGGCCGACGGACGGGTGGCGGCGCGCGAGGGTGACCGCGCCGGCGACGGGGAGCGTCATGAGGGACGACACGTCGGTCAGTGACTGGTAGGGAGCGAAGCCGCCGACCGCCAGCGTGAGCCCGCCTGCGAGCAGGTCGGGCCACCATGAGTCCCGCCAGGTGGCCTGCTGACCCGGCGACCCCCCCGCCTCGGCCCTGACGGGTTTCACGCCGGCACTGCCCGGGTGGTCATGGTGGCCAGTCTGGTCGCCACGCCGACCGGCCGCCTCGGCCCGAGGTGCCGATGGCCCGGCTCGAGGTACCAGACCCGACCTCCGAGGCTGTGCGTACGCAATGGTCAGCTGTCGTCGATGGGGTCGATGGGGTCGATGGGGTCGATGGGGTCGATGGGGTCGATGGGGTCGACGTCGGGAGTGCCGAGTCTCAGGTGCTCGGCGTGAAAGACCGCCTCGTCGAGCAGGGCCGCGACATGGCTGTCGAACAGCGCGTAGGTGACGGAACGCCCCGCGCGGGTCGAGGTCACCATCCCCATCATCCTTAAGAGCCGCAGCTGGTGCGAGACCGCCGACTGCTCCAGCCCGACGGAGGTCGCGAGCGCGGTGACCGTCGCCGGCCCCTGACGCAGGTGCGAGAGGATGAGCAGCCGGCTCGGCGCCACCAGGGCCTGCAGGGTCTCGGCGACGGCTGCCGCGCTCACGCTGTCGAGGGCGGCGACGGGTGTCGCGCGGGTGTCGGTGCCGTGTCCCATGCCCCGACCCTAGATCAGGATGTATGAAGAGGTCTACATGTGTGCTCTCATGGAAGCATGTCGTCCACGCTGACCGCGCCCGTGCAGCCCGCGCCCACCCGAGCCGTCTCCCGGCGAGTCTCATCCCTGCTCACCCTCCCCGAGGTGCGCTGGGCCGCGTTGGCCCTGGGCCTCTTCGCCTTCGGGGGCCTCTTCCAGCTGGTCGGCGCCCCGGCCTGGACGTGGTGGACGGCCTACCTCGCCTGCTACGTCGCCGGCGGTTGGGAGCCCGGGCTGGCGGGGCTCCGGGAGCTCCGGGAGAAGACCCTCGACGTCGACCTGCTCATGGTCGTCGCCGCCATCGCGGCTGCCGCCATCGGTCAGGTGCTCGACGGCGCCCTGCTCATCGTCATCTTCGCGACCTCCGGGGCGCTCGAGGCCCTGGCCACCAAGCGCACCCAGGACTCCGTGACGGCCCTGCTCGACCTGGCACCCGACGAGGCGACCCGGGTGAACCCCGACGGCACGACCGGTGTCGTGCTCGCACGCGATCTCGTCGTCGGAGACGTCGTGCTCGTGCGCCCCGGCGAGCGCATCGCGGCCGACGGGGTCGTCGTGCAGGGGAGCTCCGACGTCGACCAGTCGAGCATCACCGGCGAGTCGATGCCGGTGGTCAGGGGCCCGGGTGCCGACGTCTTCGCCGGCACGATGAACGGCACCGGTGCGCTGCGCGTGCGGGCGTCGGTGGCGGCTGCCGAGACGGTGGTCGCCCGCATCGTCACGATGGTCGAGGAGGCGTCCGCGACGAAGGCTCGCACCCAGCTCTTCGTCGAGAAGATCGAGCAGCGCTACTCGGTGGGCATGGTCACCGTCACCGTCGCCCTGCTCGCGGTTCCCCTGCTGCTCGGAGCCGAGTTCCAGCCGACCCTCCTACGGGCCATCACCTTCATGATCGTCGCCTCTCCCTGTGCCGTCGTCCTCGCCACGATGCCGCCGTTGCTCTCGGCCATCGCCAACGCCGGCCGGCACGGGGTGCTGGTCAAGTCGGCGGTGGTGATGGAGCAGCTCGGTCTCACCGACACGGTCGCCCTCGACAAGACGGGCACCCTCACGCAGGGCCACCCCGAGGTCGTCGAAGTCGTGCCCGTGGCACCTGTCGTCGACAGCGCGTCGTACGGCGACAGCGCGTCGTACGGCAACAGCGCGTCCTACGGCGAGGCCGAGTCGAGTCGAGCCCTCGCCCTCGCCGCCGCTGCGGAGACCTCGAGCCAGCACCCCCTCGGTGCGGCCGTCGTGAGGGCGGCCGGAGTGCGCGGGCTCGAGCTCGTCCCGGCCACCGACTTCCAGTCGGTACCCGGCCGGGGTGTGCGCGCCACGGTCGGCGGCGTGGTCGTGGAGGTGTTGGCACCGAGCGCAGCTCCGGCGCTCGATACCGTTGCGGCGCGAGCGGTCTCAGCGATCGAGGGGCAGGGAGGCACCGCGGTGGTGGTCGTCCTGGACGGTGTGGCGAGCGCGATCCTCGGGCTGCACGACGCCGTACGGCCTGACGCTGCACAGGCTGTCGCCGACCTGGCGGCTCTCACCAGCAACCCCCCGCTGCTCCTGACCGGCGACAACGCCGCCGCAGCCGCCCGGCTCGCTGAGGGCGTCGGCATCGCCGAGGTCAGCGCGGGCCTGCTCCCCGATGAGAAGGCCGACCGGATCTCCGACCTCCAGTCTCGCGGCCGGCACGTCCTGCTCGTGGGCGACGGCGTGAACGACGCGCCGGCCATGGCGGCGGCCCACCTCGGCGTCGCGATGGGTCGGCGCGGGTCTGATCTCGCGCTGCAGACCGCCGACGCCGTCGTCATCCGCGACGAGCTGTCGGCCATCCCGAAGGTCGTCGACCTGTCGCGTCGGGCGCGTCGGGTGGTCGTGGCCAACCTCGTCCTCGCCGGGTGCGTCATCCTCGCCCTGAGCGTCTGGGACCTCGTGGGCACCCTGCCCCTTCCGCTGGGGGTCGCCGGCCACGAGGGGTCGACGGTCGTCGTCGGGCTCAACGGCCTGCGGCTGCTGCGGGCGCAGGCCTGGGAGCGCGCCGGCCGCGGCCGCGCCTGACCCAAGCCCCGTTGCGTCTGCGCGGCGTCGGCGGTGGGCCGCGATCGACGTTGCGCATCCTGCCGGCGAGCACGCACGATGAGTCCCGTGTTGACGACTGACCGGCTGCTGTTGCGTTCGTGGCGTCCCTCTGACCGGCAGCCGTTCGCCTCGCTGAATGCGGATCCCGAGGTCATGGAGTTCTTCCCCGCCCCGTTGACCCGCCAGGAGAGCGACGCCTTCGTCGACCGGATGGAGACGGGCTTCACTGAGCACGGCTTTGGGGTGTGGGCAGTGGAAGAGCTCAGCACGGGCGCGTTCATCGGCTTCACCGGACTTCTCCACCAGACGTTCGAGGCGGCCTTCACTCCGGCGTTCGAGATCGGCTACCGGTTCGCCAAGCAGGCCTGGGGCAACGGTTACGCCACCGAGGCCGCCCAGGAAGCCGTGAGGTTCGGCTTCGAACAGGCGGGCCTGCGCGAGATCGTCTCGATGACCGCCGTGGGGAACGTCCGCTCACGCGCCGTGATGCACAGGCTGGGCATGACTCATCGCCGCGACGACGACTTCAACCACCCGCGCATCCCGGACGGCCACCCGCTCAGACGCCATGTCCTGTACCGGCTGTCGACCGAGCGGTGGCAAGGACGGCACCTGGGCGACAACGGCTACGCGGCCAGGTGACGCAGGCTGCGTTCGTCTGCCCAGGCACCTGGTCTCGCCGAACATGCGTCATGACGCCGGACCGGGTCGTATGGCGTCTCGGGGGTCACCGCGCATGTCCGGGTCACCGTCGTCACCTGCCCGAGCTCGACTGCGGTCTTCCCGTCGCCGGCGCCCAGCACGGCCGCCTTCGAACATGCGCCACGGCGGCTGAGCACGTCGTACGGCGTCTTGAAGCTCAGGGCGCATGTTCGGATGACCGCCCAGCGTCCCTGTCGGGGCGGATGAGGCCCGACCTGTCCGGTGCGAGCGCGAGGACGACCGACAGGCGGAGGCCCTCCCGGCTGCGGGGCCTGAGGATCGAGGTCCGCCCCGCGGCTGCCGCCGCCCGACCACAGGAGAAGCCCCGTGCTCATCGCCATCCTCGACTTCACGACCACCGCCGGTCAGCGTCCGACCGCACTGGCCCAGCTCGACGCCGAACGCGCCGAGGTCCACGCCATGCCCGGTAACGTCGCTTTCCGGGTCTACTCCTCCAGGGAGGACCCGGGCGGCGTCACCGTGATCCACGAGTGGGACGACCAACCGTCGTTCGCCGCCTATCTGGCTTCCCCGGCGTTCGCCCGTTCCGGCGTGGTACTCCGGCCGCTGATGACGTCCGCCCCGGTCAGCCGCCGCTTCCACGCCGACCTGCTGGAGACCGTGGGCTGAGACGGGCGTCGCCCTGCAGGCCGCGGTAGCGGCGCCCATCTCCTACGCTCGACCGGGTGGGAGGCCGTCGATGAGCCGCGAGGCGTACAGCTTCGTGCGCACCTTCGCCCCGGAGCCGCCTCGCGAGCTGTGCGTGGACCGGCACTACCTGCTCTACGCGTCGTCGGGTGCCCTGCGGCTGGAGGCTCGGGGTGAGACCTGGCTCCTGCCGCCCGCCCGGGCGGCCCTGATCGAGGCCGGTGTGTCGGTCAGGGTGAGCATCCCGCGGCCGGTCACCACAGCGTCCGTCCTCCTGGACCCGGCCTTCGTGCCTGCCCCACCCGCGCCGCTCCGGGTGTTCGACCTCAGCCCCCTGGCTCAGGCGCTCCTGCACGAGTGCCGTGAGTGGCCGGATGACGGCGAGCCCCTGACGCCGTACGCCGTAACGCTTTTCGCCGCGCTCGCGGCCGTCACCTGGCGGTTGTCGGAGACGCCCTGCCCGGTCGTCGTGCCGACCGGGCGGTCGGCCGAGCTGCGTCGCGCACTGGAGCTCACGCAGGAGCGGTTGGGCGGTGACGTCCGGTTCGACGCCATCGCCAGCGAGGTGGGGTTCGCACCGCGGTCGCTGGCTCGACGCTTCGAGGACGAGCTGGGTCTTACCTGGCGCGCCGTCCTGCGGCGGTTGCGCGTCCTGCAGGCGATCGAAGCGCTCGCCGACGGTGACGCCCCCGTCACCGACATCGCGTTCGCGGTCGGCTACACGTCGCTGTCGGCGTTCAACGCCGCGTTCCGCGAGCTGACCGGCCGCACCCCGACGCAGTACCGCGCCAGCTTCCGTCCCTGAGCGGTCAGGGGGAGGTCACCTCGGTGAGGTCGCCCGACCACAGCGTGTGGAACGTCCCCTCCCTGTCGGTGCGCTCGTAGGTGTGCGCACCGAAGTCGTCGCGCAGCCCCTGCACCAGCGCGGCGGGCAGGCGCGTCGCGCGCACGGTGTCATAGGCCGAGAGCGCCCCACCGAGAGCCGGTACGGGGACCCCACCGGTCGCCGCGAGCGAGACGACCCGGCGCCAGCCGTCCTGCCGGCGTCGGAGCCCGTCCTGGAGGCTGTCGGCAGCGAGCAGCGTCGCGAGGTCGGGGGTCGCGGTATAGGCGTCAGTGATGTCGCGCAGCAGGCGGGCGCGGATGATGCAGCCCCCGCGCCAGATCCGCGCCACGGTGGCGACGTCGATGCCCCAGTCGTAGTGCTCGCTGGCCGCTCGGATCATCCCGAGGCCCTGCGCGTAGGCGACGACCCGGGAGGACCACAGCGCGGCCTCGAGGTCGGCGACGAGGGTGTTGCGGTCGAGGGCGTCGCGAGCTCGCTGGTCAAGGGGGCCGACGGTGCGCACCGGGCCGGGGAGCCCCCGGCCGGCGCGCCGGACGGCGAGGTCACCCGACATCGCCCGCGCGAAGACGGCCGCGCCGATGCCGGGCACGGGAACGCCGAGCTCGAGGGCGATCTGCACCGTCCACCGTCCGGTGCCCTTCTGCTCGGCCTCGTCCTTGATCAGCTCGACGAGCGGGGTGCCGGTACCGGCGTCGACCTGCGCGAGCACGGCAGCGGTGATCTCGACGAGGAAGGAGTCGAGGTCGCCCGCGTTCCAGGTGCGGAAGACCTCAGCCGACTCGGCGGCGGTGAAGCCGGCCGCCGAGAGCACGTCGTACACCTCGGAGATGGCCTGCATGTCGGCGTACTCGATGCCGTTGTGCACCATCTTGACGAAGTGGCCGGCGCCGTCGGGGCCGAGGTGGGCGCAGCAGGGCTCACCGTCGACGTGGGCCGAGATCGACTCGAGGATCGGGCCGAGGGTCTCGTAGGCCTGCGCGGAACCGCCGGGCATGATCGACGGCCCCTCGAGCGCTCCGACCTCGCCGCCGGAGATGCCCGCGCCGACGAAGAGCAGGCCCCTCTGCGCGAGGTCTCGCTCGCGGCGGCGGGTGTCCTCGAAGTGCGCGTTGCCGCCGTCGACGACGATGTCGCCCTCGTCGAGCAGCGGCGCGAGCTCGTCGATGACGGCGTCGGTGGCGGCGCCGGCCTTGACCATGATGACGATGCGCCGCGGCTGCTCGAGGGAGGCGACGAACCCCTGGAGCGAGGTGCTGGGTATGAAGCCGCCCTCGTCGCCGAACCGGCTCACGAGGTCGTCGACGCGCGACTGGGTGCGGTTGTGCAGGGCTACCGTGTGGCCGTGGCGGGCGAGGTTGCGGGCGAGGTTGCGACCCATGACGGCCAGGCCGGTCACGCCGATCTGGGCGGTGGAGGTGGGAACTGCGGTGTCAGTCACGACTCCTGTCTACCCCTCCCGACGCGGGGGGGCTTCCTCCTGTGGTCAGAGAATCACCCCCCGGGGCCGGCTGGAGGTGAGTCTCTGGCCACCCAAGGTTGAGCGGACATTGCTCAGCCTCGCCGGACTTGAGTATGCTGTACTCAACTTTCACCGCTCCCACCCGAAGGACTCCCATGGCAGGCACCGAGCTCCAGTTGACCACCAAGGCCAACGAGGCCGTATCGGCCGCCGTCCGCGACGCTGCGGCCCAGGGCCACCCGCACACCGAGACCTCCCACCTGCTCCGGGCGCTCGCCCAGCAGACCGAGACCACGACTCCGACCCTGCTCAAGACGGCCGGCACCTCGGTCGCCGACACCATCACCAGGGCCGACAAGGTGCTGGCCAACCTGCCTTCGGTCAGCGGCTCCACGGTCTCCGCGCCCGCATTCTCGCGGGGGGCGCTCGCCGCTTTAGAGAAAGCCCGCTCGCTCATGGCCGCCATGGGCGACAGCTACGTCTCCACCGACCACCTGCTGGTCGCCATCGCCCGCACCGGCGACTTCGGCCTCGACGCGACCGCCATCGAGAAGGCGATCCCGCAGGTGCGCGGGGGCCGCAAGGTCGACTCCGAGCACCCCGAGGCGTCGTACGAAGCGCTGGAGAAGTACGGCACCGACCTCACCGCCGTCGCCCGCGAGGGCAAGCTCGACCCCGTGATCGGCCGTGACGCCGAGATCCGCCGGGTCGTGCAGGTGCTCAGCCGCCGCACCAAGAACAACCCGGTGCTCATCGGCGAGCCGGGCGTCGGCAAGACCGCCGTCGTCGAGGGCCTGGCCCAGCGCATCGTCGCCGGCGACGTGCCCGAGAGCCTCAAGGGCAAGCGCCTGATCTCGCTCGACCTCGGCGCCATGGTGGCCGGTGCCAAGTACCGCGGGGAGTTCGAGGAGCGGCTCAAGGCCGTCCTCGCGGAGATCACGGGCGCCGAGGGTGAGGTCATCACCTTCATCGACGAGCTGCACACCGTCGTCGGGGCCGGCGCCACCGGCGAGGGCTCGATGGACGCGGGCAACATGCTCAAGCCGTTGCTGGCCCGCGGTGAGCTGCGCCTGGTCGGCGCCACCACCCTCGACGAGTACCGCAAGCACATCGAGAAGGACGCCGCCCTCGAGCGGCGCTTCCAGCAGGTCTACGTCGGCGAGCCCAGCGTCGAGGACACCATCGCCATCCTGCGCGGGCTCAAGGAGAAGTACGAGGGCCACCACAAGGTGGCCATCGCCGACGCCGCGCTGGTGGCGGCCGCAGCCCTGTCCGACCGGTACATCCCCGGGCGCCAGCTGCCCGACAAGGCCATCGACCTCGTCGACGAGGCGGCCTCACGGTTGCGGATGGAGATCGACTCGAGCCCTGTCGAGGTGGACGAGCTGCGTCGCGCCGTCGACCGGCTCCGGATGGAGGAGCTGCACCTGCAGAAGGAGACGAACGACGCCTCCCGCGACCGCCTCGACCGGCTGCGCAAGGACCTCGCCGACCGCAGTGAGCAGCTCGCCGCCCTCAACACCCGGTGGGAGGCCGAGAAGGCCGGGCTCAACCGGGTCGGCGACCTGAAGGCCCAGCTCGACGACCTGCGGATCCTCGCGGAGCGCAGCGAGCGCGAAGGCGACCTCGCCGGGGCGTCAGAGCTGCGCTACGGCCGAATCCCCATGCTGGAGAAGGAGGTCGAGAAGGCCTCCCGCGACGAGGTCGAGCGCGGCTCCGACGTCATGGTTAAGGACGAGGTCGGCGCCGACGACATCGCCGACGTCATCTCGGCCTGGACCGGCATCCCCGCCGGCCGGCTGCTCGAGGGTGAGACCGAGAAGCTGCTGCACATGGAGCAGCACCTCGGTGCTCGCCTGATCGGCCAGCACGACGCGGTCCGCGCGGTGAGCGACGCCGTACGGAGGGCCCGCTCCGGCATCGCCGACCCCGACCGCCCGACCGGGTCGTTCCTCTTCCTCGGGCCCACCGGGGTCGGCAAGACCGAGCTGGCCAAGTCGCTCGCCGACTTCCTCTTCGACGACGAACGCGCCATGGTGCGCATCGACATGTCGGAGTACTCCGAGCGGCACGCGGTCTCGCGCCTGGTCGGGGCGCCTCCCGGATACGTCGGCTACGACGAGGGCGGGCAGCTGACCGAGGCCGTGCGCCGCCGGCCCTACTCCGTCGTGCTGCTCGACGAGGTGGAGAAGGCCCACCCCGAGACCTTCGACATCCTGCTGCAGGTGCTCGACGACGGGCGACTCACCGACGGTCAGGGGCGCACGGTCGACTTCCGTAACGTCATCCTCGTGATGACCAGCAACCTCGGCAGCCAGTACCTCGTCGACCCCACCCTCGACGACGCGGTGAAGCGCGAGGCGGTGATGGCTGCGGTGCGAGCCGCCTTCACGCCGGAGTTCCTAAACCGGCTCGACGAGATCGTCATCTTCGACCCGCTCTCCACCGCCGACCTCGCGCACATCGTCGAGCTGCAGGTGCAGGCCCTCGAGACCCGGCTGCGCGACAGACGGATCACCCTCGAGGTCACCGCCGGTGCCCGCGAGTGGCTCGCCGTCACCGGCTACGACCCGGCGTACGGTGCGCGGCCCCTGCGCCGCCTCGTGCAGAAGGAGATCGGCGACCGGCTGGCCCGGGCGATTCTTTCCGGAGAGGCTCGCGACGGGAGCGTCGTGGTCGTCGACCGCGACGACGAGGCCGACACGCTCCTGCTACGGCCGACTGCCGTCCGCCTCGACAAGTAGGTCCTCGGGAGCATCCCCCCGCGTGCGGGTGCTAACTTCGCTTCGATGACCGGTGACCACGGGCAGAGCCCGTCGAGGCGTCTGATTCATGAGGAGACATCGTGATCCACAAGGGTGGCGCTCGTCGTCTCAAGGTGGTGATGGCGGGCCGCAGCGACTCGTTCGTGCCGTACCTCGAGGCGGCGCTGGCCGAGCGGGTCGACGTGGTCGGTCACGTCGACGCCGAGCTGTCGCAGGTCCAGCGACTGGTCACGGCGCTCGTGACGTTTCGCCCGTCGCGGCGGGCCTGGGTCGAGCGGTTCTTCAAGAGCCAGCTGGCGATCTCCTTCCGCTCTGCCAACGCCCGTCGGGCCCTCGCCCGGGTGGACGCGCCCTTCGACGTGATCTTCCAGGCCCACGCGCTGTTCGAGCTTCGTGACCCCCGTGTGGTCCTCTACGTCGACTGCACCCACCACCAGTCCGCCGAGCAGTGGCCCGACTGGAACCCCTTGCGGGGGAATGCGCTGGAGCGCTGGTACTCCCGGGAGCGGCGCCAGTACCAGGGGGCGTCACACGTGTTCACCTTCTCGCACGAGACCAGGGACGTGCTCGTCGACGACTACGCGGTGGACCCCGACAAGGTCACGGTGGTCGGCGCCGGACTGAACTTCGACCACGTCCCCGACCCACCCCTGCGCCCCCGCCAGGGCGCCGGGTCGCCCACGGTGCTGTTCGTCGGGAACGACTTCGTGCGCAAGGGCGGTGAGCGGCTGCTCGAGGCTTTCCGTCTCGTGCGCCAGGACGTCCCCGACGCCCGGCTGCGCATCGTCGGGACGCCCCACCCCATCGCGCCCCAACCCGGGGTCGAGGTCATCGGACGGGTCGAGTCCCGCGACGAGATGGCGTCTCTCTACGCCGGCGCCGACGTGTTCTGTCTTCCCTCGACGTTCGAGCCCTACGGCTTCGTCCTGCTCGAAGCCATGGCCTACCAGCTGCCCTGCGTCGCCACGACGTCCTGCGGGATCCCCGAGATCATCGTCGACGGCGTCACCGGGATCATGGTGCCCCGCGAGCAGCCGGCCGCCACGCAGGACACCCCCACCGGTACCGAGGTCCGGACGGAGCAGGGTGGTGAGGTGTCGGTGTCCGCTCTGGCCGCCGCCCTGACCGACCTGCTGACCGACCCCGAACGCGCCACCCGCATGGGCTCGGCCGGACGGGCGCGGGTCCTCGACTCCCTCCAGTGGACCGACACCGTGAGCAGGATGTCCCCGGTGCTCGCCACCCTCACCGGTGTCGCCGAGGCGGTACCGGAAGAGTTACGGACGGACGACTGACGCCGCAACAGCCATGACGCCGGAACAGCTCGCGCGGGTGGTGTGGGCCGCGGTGGGGCCGGGCACCCCGCCACCCGGCGACGGTCTGCCTCGCGTCGTGCCTGCTGCCGACGGGCCGGGCTGGCGTTCGCCGGCGGCCCTGCGCGTCGCGCGGGGGTTGGCGCGGCCACCGTCCGAGGTCGCCCGCGAGGCTGCGGCCCGGCTGCGGGGCCACCCTGACGTGGGCGCGGCGCGGGCGCTCGGTGATGGGACGCTCGACATCGTGCTCACCCCGGCAGCGGCAGGCACGGTCGTCTCCCGCGTCCTCTCGGGAGAGGGCGAGGACTGGACGGCTCCGTCACGGTTCGCCACCCCTGCGCTGCCGCGCCCGGGGTGGCGACGTCGCGACGACCCGGTCTTCGCGCTGGTCTGGGCGCACGCGCGGGCCCGCACCGTGGTCACCCTGGCCGCCGCGCAGGGGATGGAGCCCGGTCCGGTGGCAGACCTGCTCGCCGATCCCGCGGAGGGGGCCCTGCTCACGGCGCTGGCGGCCTTCCCCGACGATGTGTCGCGGGCGGCACCGTCCGGCGACACGACGTCGCTGCTGCGGCGACTCGCCGTCCTCGCGGGCCGGACCCACGACTGGCTCGACCGGGAGAGCGTGATCCCACGCCGGGTCGACGACCGGGTGACCGCGACCCACCAGGCCCGCCTGGCCCTCGCCTCGGCGACGGCCGCGGTCCTCGCCCTCGGCCTCGACCTGCTCGGGCTGCCGCGGCCGGTGCCGGTCTGAGGGCTTTCCGCCGACGGCTCGGTGCGGGGGCCGTGCTGTGCTCGGTAAGAGGCCGCACAGTCGGCCACAGCCGATCCTCAGGCTCCCCGCACCTCCTGCCCACCCAGAGGTTGCATGCTGGGGACAGGTTCCGCTGTCACCCCCCTGACAGAGCCCGCACGACAGGACACTCGCATGACCATGCACTCGATGCTCGGCGCCGCTCTCGCGGTCGTCCACCCCCATCCGCTCACCGTCACCAGCATCCAGGTCGCCGCGACGATCGGAGCGGGGGCTGTCGCTGCCGCGCTCCTCCGCCGACGGGCAAGGCCGTTCGACCGGCTCCCCCCGCTCCCGTTGACCGGTGGGTCGCCGTCCACGGATCCGGTCCGGCCTCTGGTGTCGGCCGCTCCCGCGGCCTCTGCCCTGACCTGCCGCCCCCAGCTGCTGACTCCTCCCGGCACGGCGCGAGCCCGCGGCGAGGTCGAGCAGTGGCGAGCCCGGGGAGAGCTCGACCTCGAGACCTACCTCGAGCTGAGTCGAGTCTTCGCCGAGGTGGAGGACGCAACCCGCGGCTGACGGCCCGAAGGAGGCGCACGCCGCGCCGCCAACCTGGCTGACGGCGCACTAGGCTCAGCAGCATGGCTTCCCGCGTCGTGTCCGAGTCGATCACCGTCGCAGCTCCTCCCGAGGTGGTCTTCGCCATCGTCGCCGACCCGCGTCAGCACGCGCGGATCGATGGCTCCGGGACCGTGCTGGAGTCGGTCAGTGGGCCCGAGCGGCTGAGCCAGGGCGCGCAGTTCGGCATGTCGATGCGGATCGGTCTGCCCTACCGGATCACCAACCGCGTCGTGGAGTTCGACGAGGGCCGGTTGATCGCCTGGCGCCACCTTGGTGGGCACCGCTGGCGCTACGAGCTGGAGCCGGTCGAGGGCGGCACCCGGGTCACCGAGTCCTTCGACTACTCGCACTACCCGGCGTTGAAGGCCGCGGCCATCGACGCACTGGGGCTGCCCGCCCGCAACCGCCGCGGCATCCGCGAGACCCTGACCAGGCTCAAGGCCGCTGCCGAGCAGGCCGCTGTCACGGCCACGTGACCGCAGCCGCGTCGACCAGCCACAGCGAGCCCCACGGGGGCACGACGACCTCACCGTCGACCCACTGCGGACGGTTCCCGGTCAGCGCGTCGAACGGGTCGTACAGCCCGAGGTCGGTCAACCGCGACCCCGGCCACCGCGCCGACTCGCCCCTCACATTGTGCAGCGCCACCATCGTTCCCACCGGGTGGCGCCTCAGGATCGCGAGCACCCCGGGGTCGTGCACCTCGAGCACCTCGTTCGTGACCGACGCGTGCAGGTGCGGCAGCCCGGCCCGCACCCGGCCGAGGTGCGCGACGGCCTCGAAGACCCGGCCCTGGGGGGTGCTCGGGTCGTGTCGGCCCGCGGCCCGCGACCAGTCGAGGCGTGGCCGGTGAGTCCAGCGGTTGTCGCCCGCGTGCCCCGGCTCGCTTGCCCAGTCGGGGTCGTCGAGCTGGGCCAGCTCGTCACCGCTCCACAGCACCGGTATGCCGCCGAAGCCCGCGATCACACTGTGCGCCAACACGATCCGGGCGACCGCCGCCTCGACCGCAGCCCGGTCCCCGCCAGCGGACGCCAGCCCGCACAGCTGGGCCGCGGTGCCGCTGATCCGCCGGTCACCCGTTGCTGGGTTCTCCTGGAAGACCAGTCCCCGGGCGGGAGACCCGGGGAACGACCCGGCATACCAGTCGGAGAGGAAGCGTCGGTGCGACCGCCCGTCGAGCCCGAGTGCGGCGGCGTCGGCGTCGTCGATCGCCCACCCGATGTCGTCGTGGCACCGCACGTAGGTGATCCAGGTCGAGCGCGGCGGCGCGGGGGGCAGCCCCCGCAGCGCGTGGGCGGTCAGGCGCACGTCACCGGTTGCCAGCATCGACCAGACCTGCACCATGAGGCTGTTGTGGTAGGCGAGGTCGCTGACCTTGCCCTGGTGGCCCCCCGTACCGAGATAGGCCAGCAGCTCACGTGGTGCCACGATCGCCTCGGCCTTGAAAGCCGTTGCGGGGCAAGCAATGCGCGTGAGGGTGCGCAGCACCTGGGTGATGTCGTGCACCTCGGGCTGGTTCTGACAGCTGGTGCCGATGCGCTTCCACATGAAGGCGATCGCATCGAGCCGCAGCACCTCGACGCCCGCGTTGGCGAGGTCGAGCACGATCCCGGCGTACTCGCGAAGCACCGCAGGGTTGGCCCAGTTGACGTCCCACTGCCAGGAGTTGAAGGTGGTCCACACCCAGCCGTGCAGGTCGTCGTCCCAGGTAAAGTTGCCCGGGGCGAAGGCGGGGAAGACCTCGGGCAGGGTGCGCTCGTAGGCGTCGGGCCCCTCAGCCCCGCCACGGCCGTCGAAGACGTGGAAGTAGTCGCGGTAGGTCGCGTCCCCGGCCCGGGCGGCGACCGCCCAGCCGTGCTCCCGGGCGACGTGATTGAGCACCAGGTCGAGCACGAGGGAGATGCCGCGCCCTCGCAGGGTGCGGGCCAGCTCGCGCAGGTCGTCCATCGACCCGAGGTCCGGACGGATGCGCGTGTAGTCGGCCACGGCATACCCGCCGTCGTTGTCGCCCTCGCGGGTCTGCAGGAGCGGCATGAGGTGCAGGTAGGTGACCCCGAGCTCCTCGAGGTAGGGCACGTGCTCGCCGACGCCGTGCAGGGTGCCCCCGAACCGGTCGGCGTAGGCCGCGTAGCCGAGCATGCGCGGTGACTGCAGCCAGTCGGGCTCGAGCAGCCGGCGTTCGTCGAGCAGGTGCAGCTCGTCGTCCCGTGCCACGTATGCCGTGGCGGCCAGCCTCACGAGGTCGGTCGCCAGGGCACCCGCCACCGCCGCGCCGTGGAGGCGGGTGAGCGGCTCGAGCAGGTCGTCCCACCAGCGGTCGAGCCGCAGGGCGAAGGTCTGGCGGCGGTGGGCGGGGGCCGTGGCGAGTGCCGTGCGGGCGGCGTCGTGGACGTGGGCCGGGGCGGCCGTCGTTGGCATGGAAGTCATCGTGCCGAATCACGTCGCTCTCAGGGAAGGGGAACGCGGAAACGTTTTCGCGCGGTCGCGCGGCGGCGGGGTCGATGGGCGGCAAAGTGCTACCCTGTGCTACATGGAGTCGGTCGGGGTGCGCGAGCTACGACAGGACGCCAGCGGGGTGCTCGAGCGGGTGCAGGCACTCGGGGTGACGATCGAGATCACGAACCACGGGCGTCCGGTGGCGCATCTCGTCCCGGTGCCGACACGGCTTGCGTCGTCCCGGGCCGGGCTGGTCGAGTCCGGGGTGCTCCGCCCCGGCCGTGGTGACCTGCTCGAGGTGGAGCCGGTGCAGGCCCCGCCCGGCACACCCTCGAGCGGCGCGCTCCTGGACGACCAGCGCGTCGACCGGTGAGCGTCTACCTCGACACCTCCGCCCTGGCCAAGCTGGTGCTCGTCGAGGCCGAGACGAGGGCGCTGCGCGACTGGCTCGCCGCACGCCCCGACGTCCCCAGGGTCACCAACGTCATCGGTGAGGTCGAGTTGCAGCGCCTGGCAACGCGGGTGAGTCAGCCCGCGGTCTCGACGGCTCGACAGCTGCTCGCCCGGCTCGACCGGCTCGACCTCACGCCCGCGACCCTGTTGCGGGCGGCACAGTTTCCGCCCCCCGAGGTGCGCACGCTGGACGCGTTCCACCTGGCCTCCGCCTCCGAGCTCGTCGACCTCGTCGCCGTGGTCACCTACGACCTGCGGATGGTCTCCGCCGCTGTCTCCTTCGGACTTCCGGTGGTGAGTCCGGGCGCGGCCCAGCCTGCCGGCGAAGCGTCCCCACGCCCGTTGGTGCCGCCGGTGTCTGAGGTGCCGCCGGGTGTCACTCCCCGCGCCTAGAGTGTCGGCCATGCCCACGCTCCACCTCGGCGGTCACGTCGACAGCACCGACCCCGTCGCCGAAGCCTGGGCGCGCGGCGCCGGCCTCAGCCAGTTCTTCCTCGGCGACCCGCAGAGCTACAAGGGGCCCGTCGTCGCGTATGCCGCGGGCCCGGCCGCGCTGAAGGCCGCCGCCGAGGCGGCGGGCATCGACCTCTATGTGCACGCGCCCTACCCCATCAACGTCGCCTCCCTCAACAACCGGATCCGCATCCCCGGGCGCAAGCTGCTCCAGCAGCACCTGCTGGCCGCGGCCGAGATCGGGGCCAAGGGGGTGGTGGTGCACGGAGGCCACCTCGGTGCCGACGAGGACGCCATGAAGGGCTTCGACAACTGGCGCAAGTGCGTCGACGGCCTCGAGATGCCGGTGCCGCTGCTCATCGAGAACACCGCGGGCGGTGACAACGCCATGGCCCGCCGCCTCGAGGCGATCGCCCGGCTGTGGGACGCGATCGGCGCGGCCGACGGTGGCGACTCGGTGGGCTTCTGTCTCGACACCTGCCACGCCCACGCCGGAGGCACCGAGCTCGCGAGTGTCGTCGACAAGGTCCGCGGCATCACCGGACGCATCGACCTGGTCCACTGCAACG
>Ga0123337_10001483_pt1 | contig 29877 bp, 28 predicted proteins | sample frozenSSSSmetaG_FD_89792 | JGI IMG/M metagenome (GOLD analysis project Ga0123337, IMG submission 89792) | Glacier valley bacterial and archeal communities from Borup Fiord, Nunavut, Canada, to study Microbial Dark Matter (Phase II) -... | ecosystem: Environmental > Aquatic > Freshwater > Ice >...
AACTACTACAATCCGGTGCGCAAGCACTCAGGCATACACTATTGCAGTCCTGTTCAATTCGAGTCTAAACACAGTTCTAAAAACTAGCAAGACAACTGTCCGCCAAAACCCGACCACCCCACTTTATGGACCCGCACCCAACTTCCAGAGGGGCTGATGGATTTGAAGCTACTTGACTGAAGACGAGTTACTTACAACCTTTACACCCCTGTTTTCGATGTACTGTTAAATTGTAATCCACTGATTGTCAGACATCACCCCAAAGGGCAATTTAACAGTTCTTCTGGGTTCGTTCGCCCGCGAACACGGTGGCTGTTGGGCTGAACCCCTGACTTCGGGGGCGAGCAACCTGTCGCCCGACAAGCCGCCCACGCGGAGCGCACACAATACACTTTACGAAAAATTAGGGATTTCTGCCGCATACGCATCAATCCGACGCTGTATCATTTTTGCTATTTGAGGCATAGATATTCCATCGTGTCGGTAAGCTATGACTTTGGCTGTTAGCATGAAGATTGTCGCGGCCATTTCCGATTCGGAGTTACCATCAAACAAAACACGAATATTCTGAAGTGTATCGTAAGCGTCAGACTTGGCCTTTCCAGACCAGTTGGTACAACCTTCATTTATAATTTCTACTCCAATTTTATCTCCGTCTTTGTAGCCTGTTCCCAATTCAACAAAGACTTTTAACGTCATTACGTTGTGACTGGTCAGGTTAAAGACGATTTCCCGTTCATCAACATTGTCAATTGTCAATCCTCTGTATTCTATCATGGTTTTATCTGTTTATGCCGAGGGGCTTTGTAATGCAAGATAAATGTTTCCCTAATAAGAAGTTTGCTCTGTCGACAAGAACCTGCCCCGCAAACCAAAGCTACCTGACCGGGGCGTTCAACTTGTCAGCCGCACAACCCGCCGAACGAGCAAAAACCTAACCTCTGCGGCCCGCTTCATGTCGCCCGAACGCTGGACGTGGAGGCTAAAACCCTGCCTGTCGAGACGCGCTACCTGTCGCCAAGACACTGGCAAACAAGAATTTGATTTCTAACCACCCAACATAGTATTGTACGAAAAAACGCTTAATTCCAATTGGCTGACTGTCAGTGGCTTCTTGTTAAGCGTACTTTATTTATCTGTACATTAGGTTATCTTGTCAGTCAAGCGTGACAACCTCCCACAATGATATGTGTTTTGGCCGGGAATACACAAGCAGATGAGCATGGAAGATACGTTGACAAAAGTCGAATTTATTATTCGGGTGTGGGATATCGACGGGTTTTCCAACTTTGTCTGCTCACGAAAATAGGACGGTTTTGTGCTAAAGTCTGATTGCAAAACCATAAACTTACCTATAATTTGATGCACTTTTCGATTATATCTGATTGTTAGGCGTGTTTCCACTGTCAGCCGAAACGTACCTACCTGACACTCTCCTTCCTTCCGTATCTCTATAATTGCACGAAAAGTGGAAAATGTGTGCATAAACCTGCCTTACCGGGCGTTCAAATTATCGCCCGAACCCGGAAATGGAGACAAAACCCCGACTGTCGAGACGTGCGACTTATTACCCGCAACCCTGACCTCTGGAATTGATGAATCGACACCCAACACGAAAATGTTCGGCGCGCGAACCGGTGCGCCGTTCTTATCCTTGCCCGATGCCTGCACAAACCGCCCGAACGCAATGGGTTTCAACAGGTAGTTCAGTGCGCGGAGTTCCTGCATGGCGTATTCGGGGTAGGCCGTTGTGAAAAATCACCAGACTCTGATTTTCCACGACCTGCGCAAAATCCCGCCCGGTGAGGTCGGGCATGTTGATGTCGAGAAAAATCAAGTCGATGGGTTCGGTTTTCAGGAACGCGAGGGCTTCAATGGCGTTGACAAACGTCTGCCGTAACTCCAGAAACGGCACCTTGCCGGCGTGGGCTTTGGTCACGTCAAGCGCAATCGGTTCATCATCAATAGCAATACAGCGAAGTTGAGCGGGCATGGTCAGGGTTTAGGCATGTTACGGGCGCGTCGGTAGTTCATCACAGCGGATACGATTAAGATAATACCGGCAGGTTTGGGAGGAACCGCCCGAAGTATGGGATGAAGCCAAACCCGCCCCGCTAAAATCTGTGTTTTTCAGGACGTACTGTACGGAGGTCAATCTTCCCGGTATCCCTACGTGTTTGCGCTTCGGCAGCAAAATCCTGCTCCACTACTGATCGTGCAGCGGTGGAGCGGGATTTTTTATTCTACCATCGGCGGCATAGATTTGGTGCGGCCTGACTGCTTCACTTAGGGTTAGCACGACCCGAACGAGTCAGACTCGATAGTCATCAGCCAGTTGTTGACACTTACGTACCCAAATCGGTCGTGACGTAGCTATGCCCCCGTTCGAGACGATCTACAGTGACTTCAAAAATCTTGTTTATAACTTGGCTCTAAGCTACCTGCACAATCAGGAAGATGCCGAGGATATTACTCAGGAGGTGTTCGTAAAGGTTTATCAGCGTTTGGGGGATTACAGTCCAGAACGCTCGTCGCTGAAAACCTGGGTGTACCAGATTTCCATCAACCACTGTCTCGACGTTATCAAAAGCCGCAAAGCCAAAAAACGGTTTGGCTTTTTGACCAGCCTTTTCGCCGATGATACCAGCGAACCCATCCCCGAAGCCGCCCATTTCGACCACCCCGGCGTGGCCCTCGAAAACAAAGAGGCCATACAACGCCTGTTTGCCCTTATCGACACCCTGCCCGACAATCAGCGGACAGCGCTGATTCTGACCAAAATAGAAGATCGCTCCATAAAGGAAGTAGCTGACATTATGCAGCTGAGCCCCAAGGCTATAGAGTCGTTACTACAGCGGGCCAAAGAGAATTTCTCAAAAAAAGCAGGACGTACCGAAGGATTTTGATTTTCATCTCGTATAACAAAACACAGCACCAGACCATGAACGCAGATGACCAGCTAAACGAACTAAAAAAAATCAGGCAGGTGGATGCTCCACCCTTCCTGTACACCCGTATCCAAAGCCGAATCGACGCGCTGACCGAAGCCCCGGCCCCCCGGCAATGGGCCTGGGGATTTTCCTTAGGTGCTGTGCTGGTACTGGCCCTAAATATGGGCGTACTACTCACGGCAACCAATACGAAGCGGAAAAGCAGTGTTTCCGACGTGGTGAGTGCTATGCAGTTATCCACCAATAACGATTTCTACCATGAGTAAGGTAACGATGCTGACTTTGGCGGTGGTAGGTCTGTTAGCAGTAAACCTGGGCCTCATCGCTTTTCTGGTGTTGAGAAAGCCAGGCCCCCCGCCCCACGAGAGGCAGGATGGCCCCAGGAACGTGATTATCGAGAAGCTGGGTTTAACCGAGGTCCAAACCATACGCTATGACGAGTTGATTACGGAGCATCAGGCAGAAATCGGGCGACTGAATGATGAAATACGGAAAACAAAAAACAACCTGTATGCAACGCTGGCCAGCGACAGCGAACCCCGTGAAGATTTCTTCATAAGCCGTTTGGGGGCGTTGCAGCGGCAGGTTGAAACAGCGCATTATACTCATTTTATGGCCTTGAAGAGCCTCTGCACACCCGACCAGAAAGATAAATTCAACGACCTGACCACTTCACTGGCGGACTATTTCGCTGTTGGTAAAAGGCCGCCGATGGGCCGATAATTCATCCATTTTAAATTACGTTTACCCGTATGATTATGAGCAGACTACCCCTGTTACTCACCAGTATTATCATTGTTTCGGTGCTTTTTTGCTGCTCGAAAAGTAGTGAAGACGCCACCATCACGCCTGCTACCACGGATACAATGGTGCCGGACGTTTACAAAAAACTGTATGGTGCTACCAGCGTTACCTCCGATGGTACCTACATCACCATTAAATCGACGGGTGTGCCTGATCACAAAAGCGTTTACTACGCCACCTCGAACAGCCTGTACGAGAATTTCACCGGCAAGACCTTCGGCGGGTACACATTTGCCAAAAACCCGAATGCTATTGCTACGCAGTCGCTGACGTTCAAAATTCCGCTGAAACCAGCCGTAGCTGCCAATCATACCGCTACGCCGTTAGGGCCAATTGGCGTTGCGCTGAATGGTGTGGCTATCTTCAACCAATACGCCGGGCCGAATCAGCCGCTGACCAACGAAGTCACCAGTTTTGACCAGTACTGGGGCCATCCGCAGCAAACGGGCCAATATCATTACCATGTAGAACCCCTGTACCTCACCACCGTAAAAGCGTCAAAGTCAGCACTGCTGGGCTTTTTGCTCGATGGTTTCCCGGTTTACGGTCCGCAGGAAAACAACGCCACCGTCACCAATGCCATGCTGGATGCGTACCATGGTCACACCGGCGCCACCCCCGACTACCCCAACGGCATTTATCACTACCACATTACGGATGCGGACCCCTACATCAATGGCAACGGCTTTTACGGTACCGCTGGTACGGTTTCCCGGTAGTTACTGGCTCTTGCTGCTGTTCCTGGCCGCGTGTTCGTCACCTGCTCACCAGACAGGCATGGTATCGCTCAACCGGGACGATTCCCGTTTGCGGCTGGTAAACGATATTGTTTACCTGGCCGATAAACCGTTTACCGGAACCGCTTTTTCCCTCTTTCCCGCTACTGCCGACACCGCCGAACGGGCAGGCTATCGGGAAGGCCGCCAACACGGCATCTGGAAACAGTATTACCCCGGTGGCAACCTGCGGGAGCAACGCGTCTACAACAGGGGCCAGAAAGTGGGTGATTACGTGGCCTGGTGGCCGAATGGACAGCAACAACTCCAGTACCAGTTCAGCCAGGATGAGTACGAAGGAACCTGCCGGGAATGGAACGAAAAGGGGGTTTTAATACAGGAAATGAACTATCACAAAGGCCATGAACAAGGAACGCAGAAGTTATTCTACAACGACGGGAAAGTGCGGGCCAACTACACCATTATCGACGGTAGACGCTACGGGTTGCTGGGTACTAAAAACTGCGTCAACGTGTCGGATAGTGTGTTCAGGCAGTAGTCTGGTATGGCTCCTGCTCTTGCTTGCCTGTACAGGAAAACCTGCCGAAACGACCCACCCACTGCCTTACTACAATACCCCCGATTTCACCCCGCTGTTTGTGGCTAATCAGCAGAATGTCGCTCGAAAAATCAGACATACCATCCGCCCATTCGCGTTCACCGACCAGAACGGGCAGCGCATTACCGAGCGGGACATTGCCGGTAAAATTCACGTGGCCAACTTCATTTTTACCAGTTGTGGCAGCATTTGCCCCGTCATGACGAAGCATCTGAAATTAGTGCAGGATGCCTTCCGAAATGATACCAGTATAATAATTCTCTCCTACAGCGTTACGCCCTGGATTGACGATGTGGCCCGGTTAAAAAAATTTGCTGTTGCCAAAGGCATCGACTCGCCCAACTGGCACCTGCTGACGGGTAACAAAGCCGCTATTTACACCCTGGCCCGTCAGTCGTATTTCGCCGAAGAAGCCCTGGGCTTTACTAAAGACAGCACCGAGTTCCTGCACACCGAACACGTTCTGCTCATCGACAAAAACCGGCGTATCAGGGGCATTTTCAACGGAACCCTTCAACTTGAGGCCGAGCAACTGATCAAAGACATCAGGCAGTTAGCAAAAGAATAAATTTTCACGCTCCCGAAGGATTTTAACAGCCATCTCGTATAACCAGGTACCAGGTCAGAATGGCTGCATTAGCCCTGACTGATTCTTTGTCAACCAATCAGAAAGATGAAGCCGGTACTGGCTGACTGTGGGTATGGTTGTTTCAGTAGTGTTTGTTGTCGCCTGTAACAGCAACAGCGATATAACCATGGTTAACCCTTCCACTACATCGGGATAATTTAGCTCAAAAATCTCCCGGCGTTTGGGCGCGCTGTATACCGTCGACTACCAAATACCTTTTAAGGCCATATTTTCGATGACTACAAAGGCCGGGGAACCGCTGCCAAAACCGCCGAAATGAACATCCTGACGCATATGAAACTGGTCGGGCAACTCAAAGCTATACCCCGGCGTAGTGGAGGAAACTGGCGTCGACAAAAACGTGTTCAACAAAGGGTCAGGTGGGTTCGAGCGGGAGGTGGGGCGACTGAACCCGCAGCAGCGGGCCGAGTGGGACAAATACTACAAACCCATTAACGAGAAGTCCAAAGCCGAGTACCCGAAAATGTCGCAGCGCGATTTGATGAAGTGGCGGTATCAGTGGTATATGCAGGATTATCTGGGCAGTATTGCCGCCGTGGACGAAGGCGTAGGCCGGGTACTGGACTATCTCGAACAAAGCGGCCTGGCCGAAAATACCATCGTGGTATACACCTCCGACCAGGGTTTTTACCTCGGCGAACACGGCTGGTTCGATAAGCGGTTTGTGTATGAAGAGTCATTCCGAACGCCCCTGCTGGTGCGCTGGCCGGGCGTGATTAAGCCGGGCTGCACCAACAGCCAGATGGTGCAGAACCTCGATTTTGCCCCACGCTCCTGGCCGCTATGGGCGTTACGCCCCCTGCCGACATGCAGAGCATGAGCTTGCTGCCGCTGTTCTGGGGGAAACTAAAAACTTCCGTGATGCGGCTTATTACCACTATTACGGTACCCCGGCGTCCATATGGCGAAGCGGCACTACGCCATCGTGACGGAGCAATACAAGCTCATTCACTTCTACTACGACGTGGACGAGTGGGAACTGTACGACCGCAAAAAAGGCTCTCAGGAACTCAAAAGCGTTTACAATGACCCGCGGCTTACGCCGAGGTGCAGGCTAAACTCCATAAGGATTTGGAAGCCCTGCGCAAGAAATACAAGGACTCGCCCGAACCAGACCAGTTTTACATCCGGCGGTCCACCAAAAAATAACGCTGCTCCGTCCGGCAGGGTCGGGCCCGGGTTTGGGATGACGCCCACTGAGACGCATCTTTGTACTTCACTCGCGTTAGCACTGTGTATGACCCCCGAAGCCATTACCGCTTTCCTCGCCGAACACAACATCCAGAAAGTTAAATACGCTTTTGCCGACATCAACGGGGTGCTGCGCGGCAAGGTCATCAGCACCCGTAAGTTTCTCGACGGCCTGACCAACGGCTTCGGCTTTTGCGACGTGGTCTGGGGCTGGGACATGACCGACGCGCCCTACGACAACGGTAGCACCACCGGCTGGCAGTCGGGCTACCCCGACGCGCCCGTCCGGCTCGACCTCGCCACGTTCCGGCAGGTGCCGTGGGATAATGACATTCCGTTTTTTCTGGCCGATTTCTCCCGTGCCGACGGAAACGACTTGCCCGCCTGCCCGCGCTCGCTGCTGAAGCGGGTGGTGGCGCAGGGCCGGGAAATGGGCTTTGTGGCGCAGATGGGTCAGGAGTTCGAGTGGTTCATGTTTCGCGAAAGTCCGCAATCACTGGCCAATAAGGGGTTTCATAATCCCGAACCACTCACGCCCGGTATGTTCGGCTACTCCATCCTGCGCCCCTCGCTCGAAACCGACCTGACAAACGACCTGTTCGACTTATTGACCCGGTTCGATATTCCGCTCGAAGGCCTGCACACCGAAACCGGACCGGGCGTGTACGAAGCCGCCATCCACCACGACGACGCGCTGCGGGCCGCCGATAAAGCGGTACTCTTCAAAACAGCGGTCAAAGAAATTGCGTACCGGCACGGGCTGGTGGCGAGTTTCATGGCCAAGTGGAATGCCGATCTGCCCGGTTGCAGCGGCCATATTCATCAGAGTTTATGGAACCCGGAGAAAAGCCAAAATCTGTTCTTCGACCCGGCAGAGTCCGGTAATATGAGCGAGTTGATGCAGCAGTTCATGGCCGGGCAGTTGCATTGTCTGCCGTACATCACGCCTATGTTCGCCCCGACCATCAACAGCTATAAACGGCTTGTAGAAGGCGCGTGGGCACCCACCACCGTTACCTGGTCTGTTGACAACCGCACAACGGCCCTGCGGGTACTGAACCATAACGAAACCTACTGCCGGGTCGAACACCGGGTGTCGGGCGCGGACACGAATCCGTATCTGGCGCTGGCGGCTTCGCTGGCGTCGGGCCTGTACGGCATCCGGCACGGGCTGGAACTAACCATACCGGCATCCACCGGCAATGGCTATGCCGACAAACAGCACGGCACGTTACCCACTAACCTCGCCGACGCCACCCGGCAAATGGCCGACTCGCCCGTTGCCGCCGAACTGTTCGGCCCCGAATTTGTTGACCACTTCACCCGCACCCGCAACTGGGAAAGCCGCCAATACGCCCAACATGTCAGCGATTGGGAGTTGAAGCGGTATTTTGAGATTATTTAGTGTAGCTCGGACGCCCACGTCCGGTAGCCGAATGGCTAAAAAGCATTTATATTGTTAGCCTTATGGCTACCGGACGTGGGCGTCCGGGTTACGTTTATGCGTCCCGTCGATTATACTCATATCATAACGAAAGCCTGGGCGGTTTTTGACTCTTCGCAAACGGTGCAGACCATCGAAGACATCAGTGCCCGCGTCTCCACCAATCACGTCTTCCGAATCACGCTCGATTCTGGCGACCGGATCATTGCCAAACTGTCGTACTTCGGTAAGTTCGAGCATTTTCGCGACGACCACCGCATCATTCAGGAGCTGGCCAACAACCTGCTCTATCCGTTTGAGAACGTACTGGCGCGGTCGCTTTCCAAAAACGGGCAGGTGTTCATGCACCGTCATCAGGACAGTATGATTGATGCATGGGTGGTGTTTTACAAGCCCATCCGGTTTAAACAGCGGCTTCCCAAACGACTTAGCGAAGCCGAAATACGAGGGCTGGGCGCTGAGATAGCCCGGTTTCATCTGGCCTGCAACCGGGCGAGTCCGGTACTGCCCAAATACGCCAAAACGTTGCGGTCTGATATTCAGGGCCTGCTCGACCTGCTCGATACCGAAGCCGGTTTGACGGAACATCGGCTACACGTGCCGGAAATACGTCGGCAGTGTAATCTGTTCAAGGAAAATCGGCAGAAACTCGTGGCAAAGGTGGTCGAAACCATGCCCGTTTTCGTGGACTGGAACATCGGCAATTTCTCCGTTACCAAAGACCTCCGGCTGTACTCGCGCTGGGATTATGACTGGTTCCGTATCAGCTACCGGGTCATGGATTTCTATTTTTTCGCCCGCGTCTGCTCTGATATAGGCGACCGTACCACGTTCAGCTACGTCATTGGCCCGCTCATGGAAGAACGTTTCGGCTGGTTTCTGGAAGAGTATCATAAGATTTACCCGCTCACCGAGCGCGAAATCCGGTTTTTACCCGAAGCGTACCGATTCTTCATCCTTAACTACGTCATTAAGTACGGGCGGTACTTTTTTGCCCCCAACTACGCCACCAAACTCCAGCGCGAAGCCTACCAACTGTATTTTCCATCCATCGAAACCTTCGACCCCGAAGTACTTCTGAAACGGCTGGGGCTGTAATTGCCAGATGACCACCACTCCCTTCTCTACCATTGCCGACCGGTATCAGGTTTTTTTCTTCGATGCGTTTGGCGTTCTCAAGAACTACAAGGGCCTGATTCCGGGCGTGGCCGACACGTTTGCGTACCTGCGCGAGCAGCAAAAACCAGTGTATATCCTAACCAACGATGCCAGCCGCAGCCCCGAACAACTGGCCGAATCGTATCACCGGCTGGGTCTGCCCGAGGTGACCGCCGACATGATTATCTCGTCGGGGATGCTGGCGCGGGAGTACCTGCAACTTAAAGTTGACCGGGGAACGGTGGCATACCTCGGCACCGAAAACTCGGCCCACTACATCCGTTCGGCCAATCTGCACACGTTGTCGATTAGCGAGCTGACCCTCGAAAACATCAGCGAAGTAAACGCCCTCGTATTGCTCGATGACGAAGGCTTCGACTGGAATACTGACATCACCAAAGCCATGAATCTGGTACGTCGGCGCAATATTCCGGTTATCGTTGCCAATACGGACCAAACCTACCCGGTTTCGAAAAACCGCCTGGCCATCGCCATCGGCGGCATTGCCGATATGCTCGAATCCATCGTGGGCAAGCAGTTTATCCGTTTCGGCAAGCCTGATGCACAACTGTTCATGTTTGCCTACGAACAGGTGCAGAAACGGCTGCCTGCCATCAGCAAAAATGACATCCTGATGGTGGGCGATACCCTCCGTTCCGATATTCTGGGCGGTAATAAATTCGGACTGGACACCGTACTCGTCCTGACTGGCAACACCGCCCCCCAGGAAGCTGAACTCCGCATTTTAGCCACCGGCATCATCCCAACGTACGTCTGCGAGTCTATTGGTGGGCTGGGCGGGGCGTACGAAGGTGTTTGAGTTAATCGCTATTTTTGCGCCTTTATTTATCCCGTCTATCGAATGCAACTTGTTGAGGTGGGTAGCAACGCCCGCTACCAGAAGGAGTTTATCCAGTTTCCCGTGCGGCTCTATAAAAGTGATTCGTGCTGGATTCGCCCGCTCGATACCGACGTGGAAGAGGTGTTCGACCCGGCCCGCAACAGCCGCTTTGAACACGGCGAATGCGTCAGGTACCTGTTGCTGAACGACGGGGGCGAGACCATTGGGCGCGTGGCGGCTTTCATTGACCATGACATTGCCAGCTTAGACAACGACCAGCCCACCGGCGGGATGGGCTTTTTCGAGTGCATCGACAACAAAGAAGCCGCGTTCAGCCTCTTCGACGCGGGTAAGACGTGGCTACAAAAGCGCGGTATGGAAGCCATGGACGGCCCCATCAATTTTGGCGACCGTGACCGCTGGTGGGGGTTGCTGGTAGAAGGATTCGACCGCGAGCCGAACTACTGCATGCCGTACACCAAGCCCTATTACGTCGGTTTCTTTGAGCAGTACGGCTTTCAGGATTACTTCAAACAGTTCACGTTTGAGCTTCCCACGACCTGGGCCGGGCTGACCAACATGGCGCAGTCGGTGAAGGACCGGGCGCAGCGGATATTCGACAACCCCCATTATAGCTTCTGCACGCTGAACAAGCGCGATTTGCCCGCTGCCGCCGAAGCCTTCCGGCACATCTATAACGCGGCCTGGGGCCACCACGCGGGCGTCAAAGAAATGTCGGCAGAGCAGGCGCAGTCGCTTATGCAGAAGCTGAAACCAGTCATCGACGAGAAGATTATTTACTTTGCTTATTATGGTGATGAGCCGGTGGCGTTTTTCGTGTCGCTGCCCGAACTGAACCAGATTTTCAAGCACGTCAACGGCAAACTCGATCTGGTGGGCAAGCTGAAATTCCTGTGGCAGATGCTCCGTAAAACCAACCATAAAGCCTTTGGCGTGGTGTTTGGCGTAGCACCGGCGCATCAGGGCAAGGGTCTGGAAGCGGCCATTGGGCTGCGGATGCCCTACGAAGCCGAAAAAACGCCCAACTTCCAGTACGATACGCTGGAAATGAACTGGGTCGGCGATTTTAATCCGATCATGGTCCGGTTTGTGAGTCAGTTAGGCTCGACCATCGTCAAAACGCACATTACCTACCGGTATCTGTTCGACCGAACAAAACCGTTTAAACGCTGCCCGGCGATTGGGCGAAAAAAAGAAAAACAATGAGCTTACTAACCGTTGGTTCCGTGGCGTTCGACGCGCTGGAATCGCCCTTCGGCAAGACCGACAAAATCATTGGCGGAGCCGCCACCTACATCACGCTTTCGTCGTCGTATTTCACGAAAGACAATAACCTTGTGGCCGTTGTAGGCGACGATTTTCCGCAGTCGATGATTGATACGTTCACGGAACACGGTATCAACACCGACGGGCTGGAGATTCGGCCCGGTGAGAAAACGTTCTTCTGGTCGGGCCGGTACCACAACGACATGAACACGCGCGATACGCTGGAAACGCAGCTGAACGTGATGGAGCATTTCGACCCGAAAATTCCTGAGGCATATCAGAACTGCGATTACCTGATGCTGGGAAATACCGCCCCCGCCATTCAGCAGATGGTGATAGAACGGATGCACAACCGCCCCAAACTGGTCGTGATGGATACCATGAACCTGTGGATTGACATTGCCAACGACGACCTGATGCGGACCATTTCGATGGTCGATGTGCTGGTTATCAACGACGAAGAAGCCCGGCAACTAACCAAAGAATACGCACTCGTAACCGCAGCGGCCAAAATCCGGGCGATGGGACCAAAAACGGTCATCATCAAAAAAGGTGAACACGGGGCCTTGCTATTTCAGGACGACCAGATTTTTTTCGCCCCCGCTCTGCCGCTAGCCGTGGTTTTCGACCCTACCGGCGCGGGTGATACGTTTGCGGGCGGTTTCATCGGCCACCTCGCCAAAACCGACGACACTTCGTTCGATAACATGAAGCGGGCCATTATTTACGGTTCGGCAATGGCGTCGTTCTGCGTCGAGAAGTTCGGTGCCGAGCGGATTCTGAACCTCACCCAGGACGAAATTGACAGCCGCGTACGTGAGTTCGTGAAGCTGTCGGCGTTTGGGTTGTAATTACAGCCACAAGCATGTCAGCGTAGCTTCGTCCGTCGCGACGGACGGGCAATAGACCGGACGAACCCGCCATGAAAGCGGGTTCGTCCGGTTTTGCATTGAGGATAATCGTACCGCCGTCGAACCATAACCATTGAGCCAGCTCTGCTATTTTATCGAAACGAAATAAAGCAGAACGATGAGCAGCGCACCAGCACTGGTATACTTCCAGAAGCGGTTGCTCATGAAAAAACCGATAGTAAACCACGAAATAGCCTTATTTTCGGCGCATCATTTTCATTCATGCAAAACAGTACGTTATGCAATTCAGCAAACAGATTGCCTTTATCACGGGGGCGGGGGCGGGCATTGGGCGGGCTACGGCCCTCGCCTTTGCCGGTCAGGGAGCCAAAGTTGCCGTGTCTGACATCAACGAAACGACGGGCCAAGAAACCGTCGAGCAAATTAAACAGGCCGGTAGCAACGCCTTCTTCGTCCGTTGCGACGTTGCCGACCCAGCCCAAATCGAAGCGGCTATCAACAAAACAGTCGAAGTGTTTGGCCGGTTAGACGTCGCGGTCAACAACGCGGGTATTGGCGGTAAATTTGGCAAGCTGCTCGACCAGTCGAAGCACGATTTCGATCAGATGATGGCCATCAATGTCGGCAGCGTATTTTACGGGATGCAGTACCAGATTCGGCAAATGCTGGGACAGGAAAATCCGGGCGGCCGCATCGTCAATGTGTCGAGTATTGCCGGTGTACGCGGAATGCCGATGGGGGCGCCGTATAGCGCGGCCAAACACGCCGTAATCGGTCTGACCAAAACAGCCGCATTAGAGTACGTAAGGCATGGCATCCGGGTTAATGCTGTTTGCCCGGTTTATACCCACTCCGCCATGGTCGATGATTTGATTCAGGCTGCACCAGGTATGGAAGACCGGATGCGCCGGATGATTCCGATGGGGCGCTTTGGTCAGCCCGACGAGATTGCCCAGGCCATTCTGTGGCTCTGCGCCGATGATAATGCCTTTACTACCGGTCAGGCGTTGCAGTTGGACGGCGGGATGACAGCAGGATGAGAAGCAGGAAGGCGTCAGGCGCGTTTTTTTGACCGACTCAGTACTGTGGATTAAGGGCTATATTGGTGCCTCTTCATCGCACCACCGCCAGTTTTTCCGCTATGCCCTCAGTACCGTCGGTAGCAACGATGACAATGAGATAAACGCCGGTCTGGGCGTTGCGGCCCCGGTAGTCGCGCAGGTCCCAAGTGGCAGTGCCGCCCTGCGAGCGGGTTTCGTAGGTCAACTGCCCGCCCGCATCCATGATTTTTACTGTCGCGTTGTTGGTCAGGCCGTTGATGGTCACTACGCCTGTAAAGTCGGGCCGGACGGGGTTGGGGAAAATGGTTAGCTTGCCAAGCATTTCAGCGGGTTCGGTGGCCTGTCCGCCGTACGAAACGATGCCTTTATCGGTCAGGGTAAACACGCGTCCGCCCGTGGGTTCAATGGCAACTGACCGAATGGTACTGCTCGGGAGGGGACTGTTCTCGGCGGTGAATACGTCAAGAATCTGCGAACCATCGGGCGAGACACGGTAGAGACCGCTGCGGGTGGCAATCCATTTACGGTTGCCGCCGTCTACCGCCATCGCCGTAATGACCTCGCCCGCCAGCAGCCTGCGCCCGTTGATGCGGGGCGGCTGCGCCTGCACGACGGCATCGAACGCACCAGCTGGGAAATCAAATACCGTCGGGCCGAGGTCCGTACCGACCCAGATGGCTCCGTTTCGGTCTTTTACGAGCGACTGGATGCTGTTGGTGAGCAGATTGCCTTCATTGGTGAACGTACTCAGAAAGCGGGTTCGGTTGGTTTGCGGGTCGAATACTAGTAGCCCTCCGCCCCCGTCCAGCCGCATCCACAAAAAGCCGTTATCATCGGGAACCACCTGCGCAATACTGGGCGGATTTACGCTGGGAAACGACTGAAACGTTCCGTCGGATCGGCGTACGTGCAGGGTGGCCCGCCCGGCGTTGGGGCCAGCGGTAGTAATCCAGAGATTGCCCAGTACATCGGCAGCGAGACTGCTGATAAACGGGCTGATAGTAGCGGGAATTGGTACCGGACTAAGAGCCTGACTGGTCTGTTGCCACAAGCCACTGCCGTAACTGCCCAGAAAAAGCGATTGACTACCCGGAACGAAGGCGGCTGAATTATAGCCAATTTGTGGCGCAGTCAGACCCCTCCAGCGTTGGTCAGGTACCGAAAACAGGCTGGTACTTCCCGGATTTGTCCCGGCAAACGTCCCGTCAAATGGCCCGTTCGACACCGTAAGCAGGGTATGGGCATCGCTGAACAACTGCACAAAATTATCGCGGGCCGGACCTTCGGGTGCTACCGGCAGAAACGTGCTGCCCACGCCGGTCAGCAATCCTGATAGCCGGTCGGCCACCCAAATCCGGCCACCCGTCAGCATAACCTCGCGTGGGTCTACGACCAACGGAGCCGGTCGCGAAGCCATTCCCGGCAACGTAATCGTTTGATTGGTAGTCAGCACAACCCCTGCCGACGTAGTAAAAAGCCGGACGTACTCGCTCGTGGCAGACTGCGTCTGTACCCACTGCCCGCTCTGTCGTACAAAAACGCCCACGCGGTTCACCGTCAGTAACAGCCGGTTTTGGTCAGCTATGATGGTTTCCGGTGCCGGGCCGGGTACGGAGATATTTCGCCAGTTGGCCGGATCGGCAAGGTTCACGCCCGGCGCAAACCGAATGGCCTGGAGTTGCCGCCCCATTCCCGGCGGCTGCGGACCCGTAACCGGGCGGGCGGGTTCGGTCAGGGCAAAGAGACTGTCGGAGGTGGCGGTTGTTTGCAGGATGGGCAAAGCCGAGCCATCGGCCCGGCGACTGAAGTACGTATCGCGAATCTCGTTGCGGGCCACATCCAGCACAACCAGCCCGAAATCGGTACTGAGATACACGTTGTTGCCAATGCGGTTGAGATGGTTTATTCCGCGTAACGCGGGCAGGTTGGTGGCCGAAACAATTGTGTTCACGTTCAGCACACTGCTCGGTTCGCCGGTAGACGATACGGTCAAAAAATCGAGATTACCGTTCCGATAGGCAATCAGCACCCGGTTCTGATCGGGCAGATACAGCAGTCGACTGATGCCTACATCGCTCAGGCCCTGTACTTTCGAGAGCGTGGTGGTTTCGCGGGCCGTTGTATCGTAGTAGAAAAAACCGTTCTGCGTAGCGGCATAGATTTTTCCCCCGACCACCGCTACCGACTGCCCCGACCGGTAGCTGACGTGCGTTTGCCAGGTGCCGGGCTGCGCTGCGCTAATGATGAATGACGAATGATAAATTATGAATGCCAGAAGTAGCTTAATTATTCGGTACCATCTGCCTGGTTTCCGGCGACAGGATAATTCATCATTCATAACTTATCATTCCTTAAGAAACGTCTTCATAAGCCCACTCTTTGCGGATGGCGGCTTCGCCAAGATTAAAGCAGCGCCGGCAACGGGCTTCGTAGCTGTCAGTTTCGCCCAGCAGGACGCGCTCTTGCGAGGGTACGAGCCGGTACGAGTAATGGGCCACGTCGCCACAGACTACGCAGATGGCATGAACTTTGGTAATGTATTCGGCCATGCTCATCAGTTGCGGAATGCAGCCGAAGGGCCTGCCTGAAAAATCCATGTCCAGTCCCGCCACAATGACGCGTTGCCCCTGATTGGCCAGGGTAGTACAGACGTCCATGATTTCGTGATCGAAAAACTGCGCTTCGTCAATGCCCACTACGTCGCAATTACCGGCCAGATTCAGGATTTGGCCCGCCGTTTGTACGGGTGTGGAGGGAATGGTCAGGGACGAGTGTGAGACGATGTTTTTGTCGTGGTAGCGCGTATCGATGGCCGGTTTGAAGATTTGGACGTTAAGCCGGGCAATGCGCGCGCGCGTAAGCCGCCGAATCAGTTCTTCGGTTTTCCCCGAAAACATAGACCCGCAGATTACTTCGATCCAGCCGGTGCGGAGGTGGGGCGGCTCGCGCCGACGGGTGGGTTCAATGAACATAATTGGTATCAGCAGGCCGTTGACTTTGATTTTAGAAGCGGTAACGGATGGGTTGGCAATGAAATAGATATATTTACGACGGAACACCGGGCCATATACTAGCATGACTTTCGTCCGTTTTAAACAAGCCGCGTAATTCCTGTCTTTTACTTAAGCCCCCTACAAAAAAAAGACTTTTCCCAATGTCGAACAAGTTCAACGCCAACGCCCTTTCTGAATACTGTAAGAACTACGCCCGCAGGGTAGCCGCCGACGCTTATCAGCAGGGACCCACCCTGAGCGGTCAGCAGATTATGTCGCTCACTACCATTCCACAGATAAACTTGCTGATAATCAGTAGTTTGGATGATAAGTGGCGGGCTGATGCAGAGAAGTTCAGAAGCCCGTACTTCGATTTTACCGCTCCCGATGTACAGGAAGGGATGCAGAATTTCATGAACGTGGTATCGCAGCATATCGCTGTCCGGCGCGAACACCTCGAACCACTCCTTGCCGATGCTACCTGTCGAGCCATCGAACTGGTATTCGACCCCCGTTCGTACTTCGATGAGTTGTTTCGCGACCAGCCCGATTTTACGCTCACTGCCCATGTGGTGAAGCAGGTTACGCGCTATACGAAAATCAATACGTTCATTCCGGCCTACATCGCGCAGCGGATGAATGGCAAGCCGTTCATTTATGTCAATCAGGCTATTAGTTATCTGGACGAAGTGCTGAGTCAGCGAGGTCATGAACTGGAACATTATGATGGCTTTGTGGCGAAACTGGCCGAAAAACACCCCATGAACGTATCGGCCCTGTTGCGGAGCCACGTTCCCGACGCTATTCCGGCCCCACCGGTACGCTCGTTTTTCGATGCCGCTATCGAACCTGCCAACCCACCCGCACCCATGATGCCAGCTACTGCCGTTCCCGACGATACGCCCCCGGAACGCCAGACCGCTACCGTGGCCGATCAGACCGGTCCGGCGTACCGGCCCGCACCGGAGTTAGCCGACGAAGGCGTTTCCGGCGGACCAATTTTCTTGAACGAACCCATTGGGCCAGCCGCCGGACCAACGCCGGTTGCGCCCACGGCCTATCCGTCGCAGATGCAGACGGGGGGACTGTCGCGCCCCAGTAATACCGACGCCGAACCGCTTATGATGGCTGCCAATGCGGCTCCGTCACTGAACGATACCCTGCGCGAAGCCGCTGCCGACGAATCGCCGACGATGGCGCAGAGTTCTCGGCATTTGCCCGTGGAGTCCGTAGCCCGCAGCATTTCGCTTAATCAGAAGTTTCGGTTCATTAATCAGTTATTCAATGGCAATACGAATGCATATAACCAGGCTATTGACGAGATCGATTCGCTGGATAATTATGGGCAGGCACTGGATTTGATCTCGTACCGCTACGCCAGTCAATACATGTGGGATATGAGCAGCGACGAAGTAAGTGAACTGGTAGAGATACTAAAACGCAGGTTTGTGTGACGTTACGGCGGATTGCGCGTCAGATTGATCCGAACGGCTGGTAACCAGTCGCTTTCGGTTATATCCTACCGTTCAATTCCGTCCGTAACTTGACAAAATTTTATCTCACACTGGTGATGATAATCTGGCTAACGCTGACGGGATTGGCCCAGAACCCAGCTAACCAGAATCCCACGTTCCAGCGGAACGCCGACATCAGCCAGTACTTGCAGGATTTGTTTCCGGTGCAAACCGAGGGTATCGACTATGAGTCGGTATTCGACGTGCTGACGCAACTCTACGCCAACCGGCTCGACCTCAATACCGCCACCCGCGACGAACTGGCCGCTACATATCTGCTCTCCGAACGACAACTGAGTAGCCTGCTGATGTACCGCACCGACCTGGGTAATTTGCTATCGGTGTATGAGTTGCAGGCGGTTCCGGATTTCGATTTACCCACCATTCGGAAGCTGCTTCCCTTTGTGACCGTTACTGAGTCGGGGCTATTTGGTACGCTGCCTACGCCAGTAAATAACTACCTGATTCTTCGCTACGAACGAACGCCAGAACAGCAGAAAGGCTTTTCAGAAGCGAACCCCGACAAAAAAGGCACCCTGCCCACGCGCTACCTCGGCGATGCCGGCCAGTGGTACGCACGCTACCGATACAGCCGTCCCCGTGCGTTCAGCATCGGGTTTACCCTCGAAAAAGACCCCGGCGAAACCTTTGGCTGGCAACCCGACCAACGGCGGCACGGAGTGGACTACGTGTCGTTTCATGCGCAGGTGCAGAACCGGGGCCGCTGGCGCAATATCCTCGTGGGTGATTACCAGATGCAGGTTGGGCAGGGGCTGGTGCTGTCGGCGGGCTTTGTGCTGGGCAAGAGTGCCGAAACTGTACAGACCGTTCGCCGACCTACGCTGGGCGCGCGGCCCTATACCTCGCTGACCGAGTATGGCTATTTCCGGGGGGCCACCGCCACCTACGCCATCCACCCCAGTCTGGATATTACGCTGATAGCCGCCCGCAACCGGCGCGACGCCAATACCGCACCGGGCAGCGTGGCGGAGGGTGTTATTGCCACATCTATCCAGACGGCTGGTCTGCACCGGACGCCTTCCGAACTGGCCGATATGGGTAGTCTGATAGAGACTAATCTGGGAGCGCATCTGCTGTATCATACGCCCAAACAACTCCAGCTTGGCCTGACGATATTGCAAACCAGCTATGACAAATTCTTCCGTAAGCGCGACCTGACGTACAATCAATACGAGTTTACGGGTACGCAGAATCTGGTTATCGGATTGCACGGCGGCTACGTCTGGCGCAACTGGAATTTTTTCGGCGAAGCGGCCCGCAGCAGCGGTTCAACCATCAACAGCGGGGGCGTCGGCGTGGTGGGTGGTGCGTTGGCCAGCCTGACCAAACGGCTTGATATGGCCCTTGTAGCCCGGCATTACGACCGGAACTTCCACAGTTTCTACGCGAATGGATTCAGCGAAGGGAGCCGAACCGTCAATGAAACGGGCCTGTACGCCGGGTTGAAATATACCGTGTATCGCAAACTGACGCTGAGTGGCTTCTTGGATGGCTTTCGGTTTCCGTGGTGGAAATACCTGATTGACCGGCCATCGGGTGGTTTCGATTATCTGCTTCAGGCGAGGTACATGCCCAACCGCCAAACGGCTTTTTACGCAGTCTTCCACGATGAACACAAAGAGAAGAATTTGCCCGGCAGTAAAATAACCCCCCGCGAGGTGGTGGGTACAACCCGCCGAACGCTGGCCCTCAACGCCGAATATACATTGCTGCCGGGGCTGTCGCTGCGATCGCGGGTGCAGTGGGGTAGCTTTGCGTATGCCGGACAAGGGGCGTCAACGGGTTTTGTGCTGGTGCAGGATGCTACGTACAACTACCAACGCTGGAGCCTGAGCGGGCGCATCGCGCTGTTCAACACTGACGATTACGACAGCCGCCAATACGTGTACGAGCGCGATGTACTCTACGCCTTTTCATTCCCGGCTTATTTCGACCATGGCGTCCGGCATTACCTGCTGGCGCAGTACAACCTAAGCCGCCACGTAGATTTGTGGTTCCGCTGGGCCAGAACCGACCTCACCAACCAGCCCACCGTCGGCTCCGGCCTCGACGAGACCGCCGTGCCGCACAAGTCAGAAGTGAAGCTACAGGCCCGCTGGCGTTTCTGAGTTGAACCCCTATCTTGTCACTCCAATTTTTTTGTCATTCCGATCAATACACCGGGGCGGAATGACAAAAAATCACTTCTGCTTCATATCCCGAATCAGCTTGCTGGCGAAGATGAACTCGTTGAGTTCTTTTACGTCAGATTTCACGAGTGTATCGCTATTACCTTCCCAGAGTTTGTGGCCTTCGTAAAGGAACATGATTTGCTCGCCAATCTCCATCATCGAGTTCATATCGTGGGTAATCACCACCGTTGTAATCTGATACTCGTTGGTTATTTCCCTGATGAGTTTGTCGATGGTGATGGACGTGAGCGGATCGAGACCGGAGTTGGGTTCGTCGCAGAAGAGGTATTTGGGGTTCAGTACAATGGCCCGCGCAATGCCGACGCGTTTTTTCATACCCCCACTGATTTCTGATGGCATTAGATCAGCCGCTTTTTCTAATTCAACGCGTTTCAGTACCTCCCGGGCCTGTTTATCCTTTTCGTCCTCCGATTGCTCGGTAAGCATATCGAGCGGGAAGCGCACGTTCTCCAGCACCGTTTTCGAGTCGAACAGGGCTGACCCCTGAAATAGAACGCCCATTTCTCGCCGGATGGATTTTTGCTCTTCCAGATTGACAGTCAGGAAGTTGCGGCCATCGTACAGCACCTCACCCCGTTCAGGTTTGATCAGGCCAATCATACACTTGAGCAGCACGCTTTTACCCGTGCCACTGCCGCCAATAATTAAACTGGTTTCGCCCGGCTGGAACGTACCGCTGATGCCCGAAAGCACCTCCCGGTCGCCGAATGTTTTGGCTATGTCTTTTATCTCAATCATGTATCAATGAGTGAGTGAGTGAGTGAATGAGTGACGGTCCGACGTTTCGGTGAGTGAATACCTCCGGTGCCAGCTTACCCGCGTCAGCAACTATTCACTCACCGAAACGTCGGACCGTCACTCATTCACTCATTCACAATTAAGTAAGCAACACCTGCGTCAGGACGAAGTCGGCGATGACGATGGCGATGCAACTATTAGTAACGGCGGAGGTCGACGCGCTGCCGACTTCCAGCGCACCACCCTTAACCATGAAGCCCTGATAGGCCGAGATCGTCGATACCAGGAAGGCAAACGAAACGGTTTTTATCAGCGCGAACACGATCCCAAACGGTTTGTAATCAAGCCGCAGGCCTGACACATACTCTTCGGGTGAGATCACACCAGCCAGGGTTCCAGCAATGTACCCGCCCAGAATGGACAGAAACGCGGCCATGATAACCAGCAGCGGAAACATCAGCACTGACGCAATAACCTTCGGTAAGACCAGATACGAACCCGAATTGATGCCCATTACCTCCAGTGCGTCAATCTGCTCGGTAATGCGCATCGTACCCAGTTCGCCCGCAATGTTGGAGCCGACCTTTCCTGCCAGCACAATGCAGGTGAGCGTAGGAGCCAGTTCGAGAATAGTGCTGTCGCGCACGATAAGCGCGATGATATTCTTCGGCACAAACGGGTTGGTGAGGTTATAAGCGGTTTGTACACAGGTAACGGCCCCGATAAACGTATTGACCAGCGCCACAATGAAGATAGACCCTACGCCAATGGACACGCACTCGTTAAGAATCAGGCTGAAATAAACCCGCGCTTTTTCGCGATTACGGAACAGGGTACCGAGGAAAATAAAATAACTGCCAATGCGTGACATAAAAGCGTGTAGCGAAATCCCGTTTGCAACGAATGACCGGGATGGAGAAGGTTCCCGCTAAAACCTCGATAATGATAGAATGGTTTCTGGCGTTATTTGCAGGATGAAACCACTCATTGTTGTAACAGGCGGCACAAAAGGTATTGGCCGCGCTATTGTTGATACGTTCGTGACGCAGGGCTTCGACGCCGTTGTATGCGCCCGCTCCGTAGAAGGTGTACAGGGCAATGGATTACTGCCGTTTGCCGCTGATTTAGCCACGCGTGATGGCGTAAACGAACTGGTCCAATACGTAGAGTCGCTGGGCCGCCCGGTAGATGTGCTGGTGAATAATACGGGTATTTTTCAGCCGGGGCAGATCCACAACGAAGCCGAGGGTACGTTTGAGCAGTTGATGAACACGAACGTAGCCAGTGCCTACCACCTTACGCGGGGTCTGGTGCGCGATATGATGATTCAGCGACGCGGGCATATTTTTATGATGTGTTCAACGGCCAGTATCACACCCTACACTAACGGCGGGTCGTACTGCATCTCAAAATTCGCGTTGCTGGGCATGAGCCGGGTGCTACGCGAAGAACTCAAACCGCACGGCGTGAAGGTAACGGCCATTCTGCCCGGCGCTACTCTCACGGCCAGTTGGGAAGGCACCGACCTGCCCGAGGATCGTTTCCTCAAACCCGCCGACGTAGCGGACAGCGTTTGGGGGGCGTATTCGCTCTCGCCCTCGGCAGTAGTTGAGGAAATCCTGATCCGCCCGCAGTTAGGGGATATTTAGGAGCGCAGTCCGGACCGGGAAGTCCGGGCTACACCACTACTCCGCTTTGACCAGATCGATCTGGAAAACAAGGATTGAGTTGGCTGGAATGCCCTGCTGTTCCTGACTGCCGTATGCCAGGCTGGGCGGTAGATAGAGCGTAACGCTACCACCGGGTGCAACGAGTGGAATACCTTCCTGCCAGCCAACGATGAGCTGATTCAGTCCAAACCGAACGCCCGAGCCGCTGTCGAAGGTCTGGCCGGTGGTAAGCTTCCCCGCGTAATTGACCGTAACGGTAGAACAAATGGTAGGTTTATCGCCGGAGCCGGGCGACTGAATGTTGTAATAAAACCCGCGCGGGTCGAAGGTGGCCGTGATTTTCTGTGTGTCGATGTACTGCTTCAGCGCGGCAATTTCAGCATCGGGTGCTTTCGTCGTTACGGTCGTTGGCGTGCAGTCTGCGTCTTTGTTGGGCTGGCAACCAGCTGTTAGCAACAGACCGGCGAGTAAAGTAAAAGCAACGTATTTCATAGAGTAAGGATAAGAGATGAAGCAACAAAGGTAATCGCGGGCAAACCAGTTGCCCTCACAGCAATACCAGTAAACTACCCGGCAGTACCCGGACCTCGGCCCGGCCTGATTCGAGCGTGAGCGGTTCGCCATCGGCGTGGACGAGCATCGGGCAACCAGTTTGTACAGTAGCTTTGGTGATGGCGTGACCCTGCCAGTAATTTGACTGGTTCAGGGTTTTGTTGAATAGCCGCCAGGCAAGCAGGCCACTCAGATGCATCGGAAAAGGGCGCATTTCACATTGTTCGAGTTTACCATCGGCAATGTTGGCGGTAGGGGCTATCCAGGCACCATTACCAAACTGCCCGGCGTTGGCAAAGGTCATCGAGAACAGCGTCCGCTCCTGCCCGTTAAGTACATACGATTCAGGCTTGTATCCCCAGAAAGCCCGGAAAGCCGTGCCGACGTACGTTGGCAGCCCCCGCACCGGCTGTTTGGCAAACTCGTGCGCCACATAAGCCTCGAAACCCAAACCGGCCGTGCAGAAAAACGGATGCTCGTTAATCTCACCCGAATCGATCACCACCGGACGGCCCCGCAACACCTGCTCGATGGCTTTTTCGGGATGAAGCGGAACGCCGAGGTGCCTTGCCAGACCGTTGCCGGAACCGAGGGGTACAATGCCCAGAGCGGTTGACGTTCGGCGCAGGGCGCGGGCCGTTTCGTTAACGGTACCATCACCCCCGATGGCAATAATCCGGCTGATGCCCCGCGCTACGGCGTCCTGCGCCAGTTCGGTGGCGTGGCCGGGGTGGGTCGTTACAATGGCCTTGGGTGCAAAACCAAGCGCGTTGGCCCGCTGTAGGAATACCTCACGGATCTGATCTTTCCGGCTGGCGGGCAGCGTGCCGGACAGGGGATTTATGATGGCCAGAACAGCCGACAAATTTGCCATTCAGGAAAAGAAAACGAAGAGCAAAATAATAAACACAATGATGAATACGTAATACCAGCCATCTGAAAAGATGTACGGCTTGTACTCGTCGTAAAACTTGCGGATTTTGCTCATGAGTGGGTTAGATACGCTGAATCAGTTCGGCTACTTTATGCAGCTCACGGCCCACGATGTGGTCAATAATGGCCTCGGCGTGTTCGCGGCCGTTCTCGATAAACACTTTTTCGGTATAAATACCCGCCAGCACCGTACCGCAAACATACAGGCCCGGCACGTTAGTCTCAAACGTTTCTTTGTCGTAATACGGCACCTGGGTTTCGGGGTTCAGTTCAATACCGCACCGGCGCAACAGGTCGGCGTCGGGGATATAGCCGGTCAGGACAAACACAAAATCGGCGGGGAGCTGGGTTTCATCGCCGGTTTTCAGGTTGTTGACCGTCACGGTTTTCTCATCGATCTGCGTCACAACGGAGTCGAACACGGTTTTGATTTTGCCTTCCTTTACCCGGTTTTTCACGTCGGGAATAAGCCAGTATTTCACCGTACTCCGAAAATCCTCGCCCCGGTGTACAATCGTAATGTCCACGTCGTGCCGGTACAGTTCCAGCGCGGCTTCGACGGCGGAGTTGGATGCGCCGATGATAATTACCTTCGTGAATGAATATTTAAACGGCTCGTCGTAATAGTGCGAGACGTGGGGGCGGTTTTCGCCGGGGATGTCGAGCCAGCGCGGGCGGGTGAAATAGCCCGTTGCCATAATGACTTTGTGGGCGTGATACTGCTCGCCAGTCGTGGTCAGGACCGTAAATGCATCATTGTGTTTCTGCACGGTATCGACCTTCTGAAACAGCCGGATATTCAGTTTAAAGTAGGCAGCGGCTTTGCGGTAGTATTGCAGGGCTTCGTCGCGACCGGCTTTAACCCCCGAAATAGGAAACGGCAATCCGCCAATTTCGATGTTCTCGGCAGTTGAGAAAAAACGCATCCGGCGCGGGTATTCGCGGATAGACTCCGTAATACTACCCATGTCCAGAATCAGGTGGCTCAGCCCCGCTTTGGTGGCTTCAATACCAGCCGCCAGCCCACACGGCCCGGCTCCCACAATAAGAACGTCGTAAATCATAAAGAAACATCCGTTGTATTCGTATCATAACAACCAAAACCCCCGCAAAGGTTGCGCTCTGGTGGGGTTTCAAAAAGCACCCGTCCGTTAGCCAGCGTCCCCGACACTGAACTGGCTGTTTCGCCGTATATTTATTGGAAGGAGAGAGATAACTGTGGAAAATCAATTCGATACATTATTTGCGTCGTTCGACGCTGAGGAGGTGACGTACTTTGCCGATCTCATTTTGCCCATTCCGGTCCCTAAGCTGTTTACCTACCGGGTGCCAAGAGCGATGGCCGAGCAGGTCAAAATTGGGGCCAGGGTCATTGTGCCGTTCGGAAAGAAAAACAGCCGCGTATTGACGGCCATCGTGGCCCGCTTGCACAACACCCCGCCCGAGCACTACCAGGCCCGTTACGTTACTGAATTATTGGATGAGTACCCCCTGGTTAACAGTTATCAGCTTGAGTTATTTCGCTGGATGGCCGACTATTATATGTGCTGCGTGGGTGAGGTGATGAATATTGCCCTGCCGTCGGGCCTGAAGATTTCCAGTCAGTCAAAAGTGCAGCTCAACCCGGACTTCGATTATCCCGAACTGCTCACTGACTATGAAGGCGTTATTCTTTCTGAACTAAAAAAACACCCCGCCCTGACCTACGATGAACTGGGGCGGCTGGCGGGCGAGGGCGTCAATATTGCGGCACTGATCAAGTCACTGGTAGGCAAAAAAGCGATTATCGTTTTTGAAGAAGTACGCGAAAAATATGTGCCAAAGATGATTCGTAAGATTCGGCTGCATCGGAATTATGAAGAAAAGGCCCAGCTCCTCGTGCTACTACAGCGGCTCGACAAGTTGCCTAAACAGCAGGAAGTGGTTATGCGCTACCTGAGCCATGTACCGGTGCAGAATAGCCCTGACCTCAATCAGCGGGGGTTGGATAAAACGATTCTGAATCAGGACGACGAACTCTCGCAGTCGTCGCTGAATACGCTGGTTAAAAATGCCGTGTTCGAGACCTTCGAGGTGATTCAGCCCCGCTTTGCCGATAACGATCCGAAAACACCCGTCGAAATCCGCCTGACCGAGCATCAGCAACGAGCCGCCGACGACATTATGGCGCAGTTTACCACGCAGAATATCGTCTTGCTACACGGCATTACGGGCAGCGGTAAAACCGAGGTCTATATCAATCTGATTCAACAGGCCCTCGGCAGCGGCTCGCAGGTGTTATACCTGTTGCCCGAAATTGCGCTGACCACCCAGATTGTGGTCAGGCTGCAACGGGTCTTCGGCGATAAGATGGGGATTTACCACTCCAAATTCTCGGACAACGAGCGGGTGGAGGTCTGGAAGGGCGTAGTGTCAGGACAGTATCAGTTTGTGGTGGGTGTACGCTCGTCGGTGTTTCTGCCGTTCGACAACCTCGGCCTGATCATCGTAGACGAAGAACACGAAACGAGCTACAAACAGCACGACCCCGCCCCCCGCTACCACGCCCGCGACGTAGCGATGATGGTGGCCCACTGGCAACAGGCCAAAGTGCTGCTTGGCTCGGCCACGCCCGCGCTGGAAACGTACTACCAGGCCCAACAGGGTCGCTATGGGCTGGTGGAATTGCACCATCGCTTCGGCGACGCCACCATGCCCAATATTCTGCTCGTGGACACTAAAAAAGAGAAGCGGCAGAAGACCATGAAAAGCGAGTTCTCCTCGGCCCTGCTGAACGCGCTGGGGCTGAATATCGAGAAAAAAGAGCAGAGCATTCTGTTTCAGAACCGGCGCGGCTACTCGCCCTATATGCAGTGCGAAGACTGCGACTGGACCGCCGAGTGCCTGAACTGCGCCGTGAGCCTGACCTACCATCAGCGCGACGCCGAGCTGCGCTGCCACTACTGCGGCCATAAAGAAGCCGTGCCGCGCGTGTGTCCCACCTGCGGCTCTACCAAAGTAAAAACCATTGGCTTCGGTACCGAGAAACTCGAAGATCAGTTGCAGGTCTTTTTTCCCAACTCGCGCGTCTTGCGTATGGACCTCGACACCACACGTGCCAAAGACGCCTACGGGCAGATTATCCGCGAATTCGAGAAAGGGGACGTCGATATGCTCGTGGGCACGCAGATGATTACCAAAGGGCTTGACTTCGACAACGTGAGTCTGGTGGGTATCTTCGACGCGGACCGGCTCATTCACTTCCCCGACTTCCGGGCCACCGAACGCTCGTTTCAGATGCTGACGCAGGTAAGCGGACGTGCCGGACGGCGGGCCGGGCGGCAGGGTACGGTACTTATTCAGACCGCCAATCCCGAGCAAAGCATTCTACAGAAGATCATTCAGAACGATTACAAAGGGTTATATGAGGAAGAGATTCAGGAGCGGCAGGACTTCAATTACCCGCCCTTCTCGCGACTCATCAAACTGACCGTGCGGCACGTGGACAAGGCCGTGAGTCAGCAGGCGGCCGAACGCCTGTGCGCCGAACTAACCGACGCTCTCGGCAGCAGTCGCGTTCTCGGCCCCGAACAGCCGCTCGTGGAGCGCATCCGCAACCAGTTTCTCTTCGATATCCTCATCAAGATCGAGCGCGAAAAGGTGAACATCAAAGCGGTAAAAGCCTACGTCCAGGACCGCATCAACGACATCCTGACCGACAAGGGCCTGCGACAGGTCAGTATCGTGATCGACGTAGATTGTTTGTAACGAAAGAAGTAAGAAACCCCAAATTACCGACTTCGTTGCGCTTCCTGTACACGTGCTTTTATTTTGGGCAGAACGTATGCCACTAATTGAGTTGGACAAATATTAAAATCAGTGAAGTGCCTCTGGGTAAAGACCCCACCATAAATTTTGCTTAAATCTTGTTTATCAGTTTCATCATGTAGAGTAAAAACCGGATTGCGTTTCTGACTACTTTTTCCAGAAACGCAATCCGGTTTTAGTTCGCTAAAATAGCAACGCTACTTTACCCTGCGTCCGGCGTGATTCCATATCTCGGTGGGCGGTTTGTACCTCGGCAATGGGGTAAGTTTGCACGGGTAGTTGTAGTTTGTTCGCCTGTAGGTAGCCAAACAATTCACCTGCGTATTCCTGAAACTTGGCCACTTCAGCAAAGAGCGTGTAGCCCCGAATTGCCTGCATCTGGCCAATGAGTTGCTGACCGGCGAGCATGGTTGGTTCACCACTGGCCGCGCCAAAAATTACACCCGTTCCGCCCGTTCCGAGCGTTTGTAGGGCCTCAACGCCGACTTTGCCGCCAACGGCATCGAACGAAGCCGATACGCCCTGCCCATCCGTAGCACTACGGACCTGCTGCACCCAATCGGTATCGGCATAGCTCACGGCGGCATCGGCTCCCATTTCCAGTACAGCAGCTTTTTTGGCTTCGCTACCCACAGCCGCAATAACCTTCTTGCCCTGATTCTTTGCGATTTGTACCAGCACAGAACCCACTCCCCCGGCAGCCGCTAGCACTAGTACTGACGCATAGTTACCGGTATTGAGCAGACCCATAGCCGTCAAGCCCTGCACGAGCAAAGCCGTTGCTTCGGCATTGCCTAAGCCATCAGGCAGAGGAATGGCCTGTTGCGCCTGCGCAACCGCGTATTCGGCATAACCACCGTTGGCAATCATGGCCATCACCCGTTGACCGGGTTGCAGCGTTGTTACACCCTCACCTACACTTTCAACCCGGCCTACTACCTCATAGCCTGCTATGAACGGCAATGTGACAGGTGTGGGGTACGTGCCTTTACGCTGTAAAATGTCGGCGTAGTTGGCCCCGGCGGCTGCTACCTTAATCAATACCTCGCCAGGCTTTGGCTGGGGCATAGCTAACTCAATAACCTGTAATACGTCGGCTTCGCCGTGTTCGGAAAACTGGACTGCTTTCATGGTTTTAGTTGATTTTAATTGAAATTAATTTTATTACATTTAGCGATAAAAATTTAGGCATTTCGACTAACCCCGAGTCGGGCCAGCGAACTATCCAGCACTTCAGAAATGGAGTAGCGGCTTAGGTCCTGTTTGAGAGCTTCTAAGGACTGAGCAAAAAAAGGATGCAGCGTTTGCTGGATACTGTCGGCAATGGGGCTGCAACCGGAGCGGTTATCACGGTGAGCGAGAGCAAAAAAATCGATCCGGTCACCTTCGACGGCCAGGAAAACATCGAGCAGAGAAATGTCAGCAGCGGACTGGTTCAATTGGTAACCACCGGTTTTGCCCCGCACGGATTTTACTAAACCCGCCCCCCGAAGCTGTGCCAGCAGTCTTCTGATAATTACCGGGTTGGTGCTGAGCACCCCCGCAATTTCGTCAGACGTAATCAGCGCGCTTCCCCTATCTACGTAGTTCACAAACGATACGATATGCTTCGCTGGCGTACCTGCGTTGCCGGGATAGGCCAAATACGTCATGATGTGAGTAGCTGTCAGGAAGTTACCGCTCATGATTTGTCGCTTAGTTATTGGGGAAATGTAATTGTAATAATAATAGTTTCAATTAATGTCAGTAATTAATGTAAGTTGCGTAGCGTCTCAAAACTGTTTATCGAGGATAAGCATAATGATAAAACACAATATCTTGAGTAGAAAACCTTTTGCTGTTACAGCATGAATCGTTCTGGGAA
>Ga0123337_10001485_pt1 | contig 29844 bp, 5 predicted proteins | sample frozenSSSSmetaG_FD_89792 | JGI IMG/M metagenome (GOLD analysis project Ga0123337, IMG submission 89792) | Glacier valley bacterial and archeal communities from Borup Fiord, Nunavut, Canada, to study Microbial Dark Matter (Phase II) -... | ecosystem: Environmental > Aquatic > Freshwater > Ice >...
AATCCGGTTGGCCAACTGGCCATCCATCACGCGGTAGCCGGTGCTGTAGGTGGTGTCTTCGGTGGGGCCGTAGAGGTTGCGCACGGCCATTTGATCGAAAGGCAGGTGTTCCCGGATGTAGGCGCCGATGGGTTCACCCGCCATGTTCAACACGCTGACCGCCCGCAGACTCACATTCGCTTTCAGCAGCGCATCGACCACCGAGGGCACGGTATTGACCAGCAGTTTCTGATCGGTTACCGTGGGCAGGTAATCGACCAGACTCAGGCCCGACTCCAGGATTTGGATGGGCTTACCGGCCAGCAGCGGATAGAATAGTTCGTAGACCGAAAGGTCGAAATTGAGCGAAGTAACAGCCAGCGCCAGGTCGTAGTCGGCCCCGGCGAACTCGGTCAGGCACCAGGTTAGGAAGGCCACTGAATTACGGTGTTCGAGCTGAACGCCTTTGGGCTGACCCGTCGAGCCAGAGGTGTACAAAATGTACGCCAGTTGCGTAGGAAGCAGATTTACGGCCACTTCCGCCGTACTGACGGTCGCCAGCGTCTCTTCGCTGAGAACTACTTCCGTCACATCGGTCAAACCCAGTGATTGCGCCATACCTGCTTCTTCGACCAGTACCTGACGGATGCCCGCATCGCGGATAATGTGTTGCAGCCGGTCGGCAGGATATGTGCGGTCGAGGGGCACATAGCACCCCCCAGCCTTGAGTACGCCCAGCAGCCCGGCCAGCATCCAGACCTGCCGGGGCAGGAGAATGCCGATGGGTTCTTCAGGGTTGACCGATTGGGCCAGCAGCCCATTAGCTACCTGATTGGACCGCTGCCAGAGGGTGGTGTACGACCACGCATCCTGACCATCGGTCAGGGCAATTTGCTGGCCATATATCTGCACCGCCCGGCCTACCAGACTCACCAGGGTGTCATCGGCAGGGGCGTGTACCATAGCTGTTCCTTCCGACCAGTCCAGCAATTGCTGTTTTTCGGCAGGTTGGAGGTAAGCGATTGTCGACAGGGGTTGCTGACTGTCGGTCCCGACCTGGCGCAGGATCGCTGTAAAATGGGTCAGCATCCGGCTGATGCGTTCGGGGGCGAACAGGGCCACGTCATAATCGAGTGACAGCGTGATTTGTCCGTTTTCCTGCATCGAACCGTGCAGCCACAGGTCGCTCTGACTCACCCGCAGTCCCGAATCATAGAGGGCGACCGTGAAGCCCCAATCCGGCTCGGCCTGTCCGGCTGCGTAGTTGTGCCAGTTAAAACCGGCGCTGAATACAGGCGTCCGGCTGAGGTCTTTGCCAGCATCCAGGTATTCCACCAGTTTATCGAAGGGGTACATCTGGTGCGTGTAGGCATCCAGCATCCCGGCTTTTACAGTCGCCAGCAAATCAGCAAAGCTATCGTTTCCACTGAATGCCGTCCGAATAGCTAGGGTGTTGATGTAGTTGCCGATCTGACCGTGCAGGTCGGCATGTTCGCGCCCGGCTACGGGACTGCCCACTACCAGATCGGTCTGGCTGGTGTACCGAAACAGCAGCGTTTTAAAAGCGGCCAGCACCAGCATGTACATACTGACACCCTGTGCGTTGGCCAGATTCGCCAGTGTAGTACTCAGCGTTTCGTCGAGTGTAATTTGAACGGATTCACCCGCAAACTGCTTCACCGGGGGACGCATAAAGTCGGTTGCCAGTTCGAGTACGGGGCCGCCGTCGGCAAACTGATCGTGCCAGTATTTCTCATGGGCGGCAAAAGCGGGTTGCAGAAAGCAGTTGTTTTGCCACACCGCAAAGTCTTTGTACTGAATACGCAGCGGCTCTGCCGTGTCAGACACGCCTTTGCGGTACGCTTCGTAGAAACCGAAGAGTTCGTTGGTCAGCACATCAATCGACCAGCCATCGCAGACGATGTGGTGAATAACCAGCATGAGTACGTAATCCGTCTCGCCCGCCCGGACCAGACTGACCCGTAACAACGGAGCTTGTGCCAGATCGAACGGCTGGTGGGCCTGAGCCGAAGCCATCCCGGCAACGCGGGCCTCCCGGTCGGGTAGCGCACGCCAGTCCAGCAATTGCCAGTGACAATCGGCTTCAGCGACTGGTATGACCTGCTGCCGGGGCTGGCCGTCGGCGACCACGATGCGGGTCCGCAGAATTTCGTGGCGTTCGATCAGTGCGCGGAAGGCATGGGCAAACGCAGTCGAATCGACCTCACCAGTGAGCCGACAGGTAAACGGCATGTTGTACCGCTGCTGCCCTGTTGTCTGCTCCTGGAGCCAGAACCGGTACTGCGCGTGCGACAGGGGGTAAGTAACGGCAGCAGGGGCCACCGGAATGTCGACCACCGAACGGGCCGTAGTGCGGTCGATGAAATCGGCCAGACTGGCCACCGTCGGCGTCGTGAAAAAATCTTTGATGGCGACTTCAACGCCAAATTTCTTGTAAATCCGGGCAATCATCCGGGTGGCTTTGAGTGAATGCCCGCCGATGCGAAAGAAATCGTCGGTGACGCCCACGCTGGTTTTCCCCAGGATGTCGGCCCAGATTGCAGCTACTTCGGCTTCGGTTGCGGTCTGGGGTAATTGCGGCTCGTCGGTCAGGGTGTTCACACTGGCTGTTACCGGGTTAGGTAGCGCCTTCCGATCCACTTTACCGTTTACGTTCAGCGGAAACTGATCCAGTTGCAGGAAATAGGCAGGTACCATGTATTCGGGCAGTACACGATTCATGTACGTCCGTAGCTGAGCCGCGTCAATGGTCTGGCTGGCCTTGTAATAACCGATAAGGTACTTGCTCTCGGTATTGGCCGACGCGTCGCTTTGGTTGACCAGCACGACTACTTCCTTGACGCCTTCGTACCGAAGAATGGCCTGCTCGATTTCGGCCAGTTCAATCCGGTATCCCCGAATCTTGACCTGGTTATCTTTACGGCCCATGTACTCCAGCGTACCGTCGGGTTGCCAGCGGGCGAGGTCGCCGGTGCGGTAGAGCCGCTCGGTAACGCCGTCGGCCCAGGTGTGTTCAACGAACCGTTCGCTCGTCCAGTCGGGCCGGCCCAGGTAGCCTTGTGCGAGGTTAAACCCACCGATGAATACGTCGCCGTTCATGCCGACCGGTACCAGTTGGTACTGCTCATTGAGGATGTACACCTGCGTGTTGGCAACGGGCTTGCCGATGGGCGTTTTAGTAATAATGGGCTGACTGCCCGAAACGGTATGCGCCGTAACGACGTGCGTTTCAGAAGGGCCGTAGTGGTTGTGTAATTTGATGGTGGGGTTTTCGGTAAGAAAACGGCCTAGATGGGTGCCAATCAGCAACTGCTCACCTGCTGTAATCATCTGGGTAAGGGCATGACCGGTAAAGTCGGCTCCGAGGTCAGTGTCGAACAGGTTGTTCAGTACCGATCCCGGCATGTACAGGGTCTGAATCCTATGAGTCAGGATGTAGGTCTGAATGGCGCGGATCGAGAGTTTGTCGGCTTCGGGCAGTACGTGTAGACTGCCGCCGTAGCAAAGGCAGAAACAGATATCCTGCAACGAAACGTCGAACCCGAACGAGGCATATTGGAGATATCGCTCACCCGCCGTAATACCCGACTGGTGGTATTGCCACTCCATCAGGTTAATCAGTGTCCGGTGGGTTTGCATCACGCCCTTCGGTTCGCCCGTGGAGCCGGATGTATAGATGCAGTATGAAGCCGCTTCCTGCTGAATTGTAATGGCCGGATTCGGCACGGTATCCGTCGGTGGCACCAGCGTGTCGGTCAGCAGCGTCGGCACAGTCAGGCCATCGAGTGCCGACATACTGCCGGTTTCGGTGATGATCAGCACGGGTTTTGCCGCCTGAACAATGGCCGCGCGCCGGGCCGCTGGCTGGTGCTGGTCGAGGTGGAGATACACCCCGCCGGCCTTCAGAATTGCCAGAATTGCCGCAACACTCCAGCCGGACCGGTCAACGCAAACGCCCACCAGATTACCGGGCTGAACCCCCGCCCCGATCAGCTGATTGGCCAGTTGATTGACCCGGTCGTTCAGTTGGGCATAGGTTAGCACGTCCTGCCCAAACACCAGTGCTTCCGCGCCGGGGGTCTGGCTAACTTGATGCTCAAAGCGAGTAACTATGGTCAGGGTTGAATCGAGGGGGGTAGCCGTGGCGTTGAAGCCGGTCCGCAGCCGGGCCATCTCGGTGGCCGATAGCAGGTTTATGTCCGCTACCGGGGCATTGGCTCCGGCCATGAGCGTATCGAGCAGGGTAAGATACTGCTCTGCGAACTGCCGTACAAAGGCCGCCGAGAACAAACCCGCATCGTACTGCCACTGAAACGACACCTGATCCGCACTGGACTGAATGCATAACAGCAACGCACAACGGTTGGTCAGAGCAGCAGGCGCATGAAACGAGTCGATCATTAGTCCAAACCGGAACAGGCTATCGGCGTCTATGTTTCCTTCCTGAGCAATCTGACGCAGCGCCATCCCATCTACATCGGCATGACGCTGGGCCTGCTGAATGTCTTCTTTCATCCGGCCTACGCAGGTCCGCAGCGTATCGCCGGGGGTCAGGCCAATCTGGTAAACGAGTACATCGTCGGCATCGCCCTGCGTATTGGGGGCCACCATCATCGGACCACCCTCCGGGTAGTACCGATACAGCAATACCTGATAGAGCGTAGCGGTAATCGTCAGCAGCGACCAGGGGGATCCCTTGGTCATGGCCATCAGTCTGGCCACCACCGAAGGCTCCATCGGAACCGCAAAGGAGGCCCGGTGCACGACCGAACGGTCGGACAATGGGGTAGATAGATGGGTGGGTGTATTGGTGCCCGTCAGTTTCGTTGCCCAGTAATCGTGGACAAGTTTTCGGCGGACGATCAGATCAGTAGTCATGGCAAGTCGTGTTTGAATGGGCGCCGGGAAAGGCCGTACAGTTCAGGCAATCAGAAAAAGTCAATATCAAAGTCAGCGAGGGCGGTTGGTATGGCGAACCGCTCCTCCAGGGCATCCTGCAAATCGAACGCGCCAACGGGCGTTTGCGGGGCCACTACGGCTATTGCCAGCAGTAACTCCATTTTCTCCATCAGCATATGGATAGACGCTTCCAGAAAAAGATCGGTGTCGTATTCGACGGTCAGATTCAGGTGATTATCGTGCTCGACAAACCCAAAGATCAGGTCCATACGGCTCGTCAACGCCGTGGCTGGGCCGGGTTCGACGCGGATACCGCCGGTGTCGATCTGCTTTTGCAGCGACGACGACCCCAGATTCTGGTGGGTGATCATGATGTCGAACAGCGAGGCAGGACCGGCCGAACCGGCCTGGTTTAGCTCCTCGGCGAGTTGCTCGAACGGGTAGAGCTGGTACTGATATGCGCCCAGTACCGTCTGCTTGGCGGTCTGTAACAGACTGATAAAGGGCTCACTGGCGTCGAAACGGGTACGCAGCGCAATGGTGTTCGTGTAGAGACCAATCTGGTCTTCGAGTTGCTCCAGTTGCCGACCGCTGATGACCGAGCCGAGCACGATGTCTGTCTGTCCGGTCCAGTCGTAGAGCAACGTATTCAGCAACGCGACCAGGGCCACAAATGAGGTAATCCCTTCCTGCTGACAGAGCGCCTTCAACTGGCTCACCTGCTCTTCCGGGAACGTGTGGGTGAGCAGATCGCCCCGGTACCGCTTATGATCCGGGCGGGGAAAATCGGTGGGTAGCGCCAGCGCCGGAGCCGGTGATTCAAACTGCCCGAACCAGTAGTTTCGGTGTTTATCGAGGGCTTCACCGGTCAGTTGCCGGGCCTGCCACAGGGTGTATTCTTTGTAGTGGATGGTCAGTGGTGCCAGCGTCGAATCCGTACCGGCGCAGTTGGCTTGATAAAACGTAAACACATCGCGCACCAGCACTTCCATCGACCAGCCGTCGCTGATGATGTGGTGCATCGTCAGCAGAAACAGGTACGTGTCGTCGGCCGTTCGAATCAGTCTGGCCTTGAGGAGTGGCCCCGTTTGCAGATCGAATGGCCATTCGGCGTACCGTTGGGCCAGTGTTTTAAGTTGAGCTGGCTGGTTGGTCGCTATGCGCAGGTCGTCATACCCGAACGTAAAATTGCAGGCATCGGCGGCCATGATTTGCTGAGCGGGTTCTCCCTGGGCCATAATGAAGCGCGTCCGCAGGCTTTCGTGCCGCTCGATCAACTGGTAAAAACTTTGCTCAAACGCGGCCACATTCAGGTGACCCGACAGCCAGTAGCTTCCCGGTACGTTGTAGGCAGCCTGCGTACCCGCAAACTGATCGAGCATCCAGAGACGCTTTTGCGCCGACGACAGGGGGTAGTGCGTCTGCTGCGGTGCGGGGGTCAGTTTCTGGTAGTCGATCGGCTGTTCCTGGTCAATTACGGACGCCAAACCCCGGATGGTTGGGTGAGAGAATAGGTCGTTCAGTTCGACTTTGGCTTTGAATTCTTTGAAAATCCGGGATACGATCTGAGTGGCTTTGAGACTTTGTCCCCCGATCTGGAAGAAGTTGTCCAGCACGCCAATGTCGGCCCGGTCGAGTACCCGCTGCCAGATGGTGGCCAACCGTACTTCGGTGTCGCCAACCGGCGATTCGTACTGAGCCATTTTCTGTAATTCGCTCAGGTCGGCCAGCGGCAGCGCTTTCTTGTTGACTTTGCCATTCGAGGAGAGGGGTATTTCGTCCAGCCGAATCACCCAGGAAGGCAGCATGTGGGCGGGTAGAAACGTACTGAGACTGGCCCGGACCGATCCCACCGTGACCGGTGCCGGACTAACGACGTAGGCAATCAGGTAGAGCTGCCCCGCTTCGTCGGGCTGGGCCGTAACGGCTGCCTGCTGAACGCCATCCTGTTGACGAAGTAGACTCTCGATCTCACCAATTTCGACCCGCATCCCGTTGATCTGTACCTGCTCGTCGCGACGGCCAACGTATTCGAGTTCACCACCGGCATTCCACCGGCCCAGATCACCCGTGTAATACAGGACGTCTTCCTGGTCATTGCGGGCGTATGCATTGGGTAAAAATGTCTGGGCTGTCAGCACCGGCTGGTTCAGATAGCCTGCCGACAGACCCTTACCCGTCACGCAGATCTCGGCAGTGATGCCCTGCGGAACCAGTTTGCGCTGCGAATCGACGAGTAGAATGGTCGTGTTGGCGAAGGGCTGACCAATGGGAATGCCATTGGTGCGGTAGTCATTTTTCCGGCCAGTGTCGATGCGGTGAAACGACGCGCCGATGCAGGCTTCCGTGGGGCCGTAGCCGTTAAAGAAATCTTTCGTTTCAGCGTAGAACAGGCTCTCATCCAGACTGGCCGCTTCGCCCGTTGAGATCAGTTTTCGCAGGGAGGGCAGCGGGTGTTTATCCAGAATTTTCAGGTAAGCCGGAGGCAGAATCGCCACGGTTACCCGGTGTTGTTCAATAGTGTCGGCCAGCAGAGTCAGGTTTTGTCGGATCGTGGTGTCGGCAATCACCACCGTACCACCCGCAAACAGGGCCATCAACATCTCCACCAGCGACGCATCGAAACCAGACGACGCAAACTGCAGGACGACGTCGTCGGCCGTGACGGGCAGGTAATCGTTGTGGTACAGAATACGGTCGATGATGCTCTCCTGACGGATCAGTACACCTTTGGGTTTGCCCGTGGTGCCGGAGGTATAGATCACGTATGCCAGTTGCTGCGTGGCCGGGGTTACCGTGGTGTCGTTTGCCAGCATGTCCATTTCCAGATCCGTGGCGAAAAACTGCCCGGCAAAATCGCCCGCTTTGAACAGGTATGACGATTGGGTGATGAGTACATCGGCCCCGGTATCGGCCAGCATAAACGCAATGCGCTCGTCGGGGTAGTTCGGGTCGATGGGTACGTAGATGCCCCCCGCTTTTTGGATGGCCAGCAGGCTGATAACGGTTTCGGTTGAGCGGTCAAGCATCACGCCCACGAAGCAGTCGGGCTGAAGGCCGAGGTTCGTTTGCAGGTGGCCCGCCAGCCGGTCCGACAGATCATTGAGTTCGCGGTATGACAGCCGGGTAGTATTGTGAATCAGGGCCGTTTTGTCAGGGTACCGGGCAACCTGTTCGGCGAACACCTGCGCAATGGTTTCGCACATCGTGTATTGTTGGGCCGGGCCGGTGGCGAGCGTTAGTAGCCGCTGTACTTCCTCAGGGGCAAGTAGAGAGAGCGCATCGACCGGCGCCTGCTCATTGGCGATCACCTGATTAACCAGATGCTGGTAATGACCCGCCAGCCGAACGACTACATCGCGATCGAACAGGTGTTTATTCCAGTCGAAGCGGAACATGATCTCGTCGCCCGACGGGGCCACGTTGACGTTGAAGTCGTAGTTGGTCTGGGCAAATCCTTCGGCCGACGTTACTTCCCAGTTGGCCTGCGCGTTGGCATCCTGACCGGAAATTTCGGCCAGCAAGTTGCTGATCGGGTAGTTTTCAAAAACAAAAATATGGTTGACCAGATTTTGTTTGATCGCGCTGTTGGCCTGAATGTCGGCCAGCGGGAAGTAGTGGTTGGGTTCGGCGTCGATGGCATCCTGCTGCACGGCCTTCAGCAGGTCAATAAAGCGGGTATCGGTGCCATACTGGACCCGCACCGGCACTGCGTTGATGAATAGCCCGACAATGCGCTCGACCCCTTCGATGTGCGCCGGACGCCCCGACACGACGGTGCCAAAAACGGCATCACGGGTATCGTTGTACTTGGCCATCAACACCCCCCAGATCGTTTGTACAACCGAGTTGATCGTTACCCGTGAGCTGGCGGCCAGCGCCGTCAGGCTACGAACCTGCGCCGGGGTGAGCCGGAAATAATAATCGTCGTTTTCGTAGGCTAACTGGCGGTTGGCCCGGCCCGTTTCCGGAAGGCGCGTCACCTGCGATACCCCGGCCATGTACTGTTTCCAGTAGTCTTGGGCTTCGCGCTTGTCTTTTTTCTCGAACCAGCGAACGTAAGTGCCGTACGGAATGGGTTCGGGCAACTGATGCGGAACACCCGTTTGCAGGCTGTTGTAGAGTTGATAAAACTCCGTCACCAGTACCGATACGCACCAGCCATCCATCAAAATGTGGTGGTAGGTCCAAACGAACTCGCACACGTCGTCAGCCAGCCGGATCACGGCCACCCGCATCAGTACATCCTTGTCTAATCTGAACGGCTTCGCCCGATCCTGTTCTTTGTAGGCGGTCATCTGCCGTTCTGCGTCGGCCAGGCCATTGGCGCTGAAATCGAGATAGGTGAAATCCAGGCTGCGCACGTTCAGAACAACCTGATACGGCTGGTTCAGACCCTCCTGTACGAAAGCTGTGCGAAGAATATCGTGTCGCTGCACCAGCGTGGCCAGACTATTAGCTACTGTCGATGCATCTATGGACCCTCTGAGCCGGTAAGATACCTGCGTGATGTATACCGTCGAATTGGTTTCTTTCAGGGTATGAAAGAACATCCCTTCCTGCATGGGAGTCAGGGCGTAAATATCTTTTGCGGAGCCGCGAGCTTGCATGGAGAGTTTCGGTTAACGGGTTTGTGAGCCTATTAGTAGAGCGCAGTAATTTGTTCCAGATCATCCTGGCTCATGTGCTGGTTGCCGTAGTCGCTGAGGGTCAGTTCCTGGCGTTCCTGCGTGGCGCAGAAGACGATGAGCTTCAACAGGTTGTATTCCAGTCGGTTGCGGAAGGTCAGCATGGTATCGATTGAATAGGTATTCGTGTCGTAGTAGAGCGTCACGACCAGCCGGTTATTTACCAGCCGCGCCAGCACATGCAGGGGCTTGTCGGTTTGGAAGTAAGGCGATTCCATGTCGTCGGTCAGCACCTCGTCCAGCATCAGGGTAGAGCCGACCAGGTTCATTGGCGGCATATAAGACATCCCCAGCAACGCCTGGCCGTACTGACTGGTGAGTAAGGCATAGCCCATACCCCGGTTGGGTACCTGATTGACCTGCTCTTTGGTGATCTTGACGTGGTTGGGCAGGTTACGACTGCCATCGAAGGTCAGCCGCAATGGGAACTGGGCCGCGTAGTTACCAACGGCACTGAATGACCGGGTCGATTCATTAGCGAAGGCATCGCGGGCGGACTGATCCAGCCCGACCAGACAACTATCGGTGTTGAATATGTCGGACATTGTAATCTTAAACGCCGTCAAAACCAGGTGGCCGGTGTGCGTATTGTAGGCCTGATTGGCCCGTACCAGCAGGTCTTCGACAATGTCTTTACCCATCGCAAACCGCGTGTAAGCCTGCGCCGACTGGCTTGCATCGTAACCAGACAACTCGTCGGCCCGCGACACCTGCTGTTCCCAGAAGGTCGTCTCTTTTAGCAGGGCTTCACTGCCTCTGAAGGTATTTGCCTGCCTGACCCAGTCGAGGAATGACCCCTGCCGGATGGGCGTGGCGAGGGTTTCGCCGTCGATCAGGCGAACAAAGTCGGCCAGCAACACGGCCCAGGCGTCCTGATCGGCCACGGCCCGGTGGACCGATAGACAGACATAATCGGTTTTGGTCAGGTGAAACAGACTGGCCCGCAGCAGCGGTTGTCCATCGGTCAGGCTGTCGAGCAGGTCGGCTCTGTAGTCCTGATATAACTCGCTACTAAAAGTAGGAGCGGGAATGGTATGTTCCTGCACAGGGGCCACTGTTGTCGGGGTAGCCGTCAGTTGAACCGTACCCGTGGGGCCGACCTGAAACGCCAGCCGCAGGGCGTCGTAAGTTTGTTCAAGCGTTTGCAGGGCCCGGTTTATGGTCATTGCGTCGATGTGGTCAGTACCCCGGAAGATGGCCGTTCGGTAGGGGTTGGTAACGGGTTCGGTCTCCGGACCGACCCATTGGCTCTGAGCTGGGGTCAGAGGGAGTGCCGCAGCCGTTTTGGGCTGTTTTTGGCGGGTCAGAAACGCGGCCAGATCGCGCAGGACCAAGTGCCTGAAAATGTCTTTTACTTCGAGCTGGTAACCGGCCTTGTGTACACGGGCCGCCACCTGAATGGCTTTGATCGAATCGCCCCCTTCGCCGAAGAAATCGGCTTCGATACTGATGGGTGCCTTTCCGAGTACCCCTTCCCACACCTCAACCAGCAGGGTTTCTGCCGGATTTGTGGGGGCCACGCAGACCCTGCTACTGCTAACGGCGGGGTCGGGTAGGGCTTTGCGGTCCAGCTTGCCATTGGGCGTCAGTGGCAACCGGGCCAGTTTTACCACGTACTGTGGCACCATATAGTCGGGGAGTCGCTCGCGCAGAAAATCCGTGAGTGACCGGGTGTCGAACGCCGTATCGTGGCTCGTAACGTAGCCCGCCAGATAAGTGGCCCCCGTGGCATCCTGCCGGTCCTGCACCACGGCTTCGTTGACGCCGGCGAAGGCCAGTAGCGCATTTTCGATTTCGCCGAGTTCGATGCGGAAGCCGCGTACTTTAACCTGATAATCTTTACGGCCCCGGAAAACAATGGCTCCGTCCGGTGTCCAGTAGCCCAGATCACCGGTGAGGTACATGACCGACTGGCGTTTTGGATCGAACGGGTTGGGTACGAATTTTTCGGCGGTGAGTGTTGGCTGATTCCAGTAGCCACGGGCCAGCCCCGCTCCCGCTACGGCAATCTCGCCCAGCACCCCCACCGGTAACGGCCGTCGGTTGGTATCGACAATAAACACCTGGGTATTGGGGATGGCGCGGCCAATGGTCAGCGGGCGGTTGGGCAATAAACGCCCGAAGGTCGAACAAACGGCGTTTTCGGTCGGGCCATATTCGTTGTAGAGTTCGACGTTGGGAACCGTTTCGGTGTGGAGCGTCAGCAGGCTGTTCGTGGTGGCCTCACCGGCCAGCGTAACGAACCGCAGTTGCGCCAGCTCCTGACCAAATTCCTGCAAAAAAGCCTTGTACTGCGAGGGTACCGTCAGCAGGTGTGTGACGCCGTGCGCTTTGATTTTGGCCAGCAGATAGGTCGGGTTGTTATGCTGATCGTTGGGCAGCATAACAAGGGCCCCTCCGCTGCTCAGCGACGTAAACATATCCATGACGGAGCCGTCGAAGGCGGACGAGAACAGTTGCAGGGTAGCATCGCTGGTTGTGAGCGCATAAACTGTTTTGCGCCAGGTGAGGGTGTTGGTTACGCTGCGGTGTTCGACGCCAACGCCCTTGGGTTTACCCGTCGAGCCGGAGGTGTAAATGATGTAAGCCAGATTGGCTGGGGACGTGCCCGGTGCCAAGGTTGGCAATTCGTTTTCCTGAACACTGAACTGAATGTCCATCGCCAGCAACTGCCCGGTGTAGCCCGGCACCTCGAACATGTAGTCCGATTTGGTCAGCAGCAGTTTGGGACTGGCATCGTCCAGAATGTACTGCTTGCGGTCGGCGGGGTAGCTGGCGTCGACGGGTACGTAGACCGCCCCCGCTTTCATGATACCCAGCAGGCTCACGATCAGCCACTCTGACCGGTCGAGCATGACCGCAACCCGGTCTTCAGGACCAATCTGATAGTCCGTTTGCAGTAGGTATGCCAGTTGCGTGGCGGCTTCGTTGAGTTGTTTGTAGGTCATCGACTGCCCGTCGCAATGCACAGCGTACGCATCGGGATGCAGACGAACCTGCTCCTCGAACAGGGCCGGAATCGTAGCCAGCGCCGGGTTGAACGGCTGACTGACCGTCGACTGATTAAAGTCATTCACGACCAGGTTATAGGCCTGCTCATCGAGTAAATTAACCGACCGTAGCGGTGTTTCGGGGTATTCCAGACAGGCGAGGACATTGGCCCAGTGGCTGTGCAGCACTTGCACGAAGGCATCGGTAAACCGATTGCCGTTGAACGCATAGTGGATCGTTACGCCCTCGTCGCTTACCTGCATGTCGATAGCCAGATCATATTTGGCGCGGCAGATGGCCGATACTGACCGGTGCAGGCCACCCATGCCAAACAGCACGTTTGAGGTGAGAGCCTCGTCGCTGGTAGTCTGCCGGAGGGTGTTCAACGGAAAATACTGATGGGCGTAGGCCTGCTTCAGTTGCTCCTGGTTGGCCCGCAGGTGGGCCCGCAGCGACAGTTCATCCGTCAGTGTCAGCCCAACGGGTACCGTTTCCTGATAGGTTGGTTCGCTGTTGCCATCCAGACCATACAACGGCGAATGCACCGTAACCCGGCCCGTGTTTTCGTATGTACGCAGTACCACCGACAGGGCCGTGAGGTAACAGACGTAGAGGGCCTGGGCATTGTTGCTGCAACGCTGTGCAATGGGGACACTGATGGTACCGGCAAACGGCAGGGTCAGCGCCCGGCGTTCGTTGGTGGTTGGCGGAGCCGACAGGCTTTTCAGCATAAAGCTTTCGCCAAATCCGGCGGTCTGCTGTTGCCAGAAAGCCAGCATGGGCTTGTGGGCAGTGGCTAACGAACTGGGTTTAGTAGCTACGTTCATGACATGGTCAAAAATTGAAGTTGAATGAGTCTTCCAATACGGCCGGCACCATTGGGGCTCCGGCATCGGCTAAGGCAAAGTCGGTAAGTGGAGCTGCCGGATTGGTGGCAACCGCATCGAGTAGCGTTGTCAGTTGTTCGCCGAAGCGGGTAATCGTTTCCGGTGCGAACAGATCGGCGTTGTATTCGAGCGACATCGCCAGTTGGTCGCCATTGTCAAAGAGACGGACGGCCAGTTCGTGTTTGCTAAAGTGCGTTTCCTGGTCCTGCGGGGTAACGGTGAGGCCCGTCATATCAGGAAATTTATCGGTGTCGCGGGCTACGTTGATTAGCTCGACCAGCACGTTGAACAGCGACCGGCGGTGGCTGTCGCGTTTGGCGTCGGCCACCAGCAGATCGAATGGGTAGTGCTGATGCCGGTACGCGTTGAGCGTGGTTTCTCTGGTCCGATTCAGTAGCGTTTCAAACGTATCTGCCGGGCTCAGGAGGGTACGTAACGCCAGGGTGTTGATATAAAAACCAATCTGCTCGTCGAGGCTGTCGTGGTCGCGGCCCGCTACGGTGGTGCCTACCAGCAAATCTTCCTGCCCGGTATAGTGATGCAGCAGCGTATACACCGCTGCCACCCCAATGATGAACAGGCTCGTTCCGGTTTCCTGACCGAGTTGGCGCAGACGATGGGCCAGTGCCGAATCGACGGCAATAAACGCAACGGCACCGGCGTAAGACTGCGTTTTTGGCCGGGGATAATCGGCTAGCAGCGCGGTTGGTTCACCCAGGTTCGCCAGTTTGCCGGTCCAGTAGGCGCGGTCGCGGTTCTGATCGAGGGCGAAGTTCCGCTGCTGCCAGGCCGCAAAATCTTTGTAATGAATGGGTAGTGGGGCCAGGCTCACTGGCTGCCCGGCCGAAAAGGCGTTGTAGAGCAGAATAATGTCGCGGGTCAGCACGTCCTTCGACCAGGCATCGCAGATGATATGGTGCATCATCAGCGTGAATAGGTACTGGCCGGGGCTGGTCTGTATCAGGGTTACCTTGATGAGCGAATCGTTCTCCAGATCAAAGGGTAGGTTGAGTTGTGCGTCAAGCTGGCGCAGGGCTTTCTCCCGACTGTCGGTAAGGGTGCTGAAGTCGTATTGCACGAGGCCGAAGCGGGGGTCGTCTGCCGGAATAATCCGCTGCATCGGCATGCCTTCGTCGGTCGTAAACTGGGTACGCAAACTCTCGTGACGCCGAACCGTGTGGGCCAGTGCCTGGGTCAGGGCGTCGATGTTCAGATCACCGTTGAGCCAGTAGGCAGCCATTACGTTGTAGGCCCGTTGAGCCGCTTCGTGCTGGTGCGCCAGCCAGACTCCTTTCTGGGCGTGCGACAGAGCATACAGTTTCTGTTCGGGACAGGGCTGAATACGTTCGTAGCCTGTGGTGCCCGTCTGCCCAACCAGGTCGGCCATCTGCGCCAGGGTTGGGTGCAGAAACACGTCATTGAGGGCCAGCTTTACGCCCATCTCGCGGTAAATCCGGGAAATCAGGCGGGTGGCTTTCAGGCTGTGACCTCCGACCTCGAAAAAGTTAGCATGGCGACTGATGCCGGCTTTGTCCAGAATAGTCATCCAGATCGTGGCCAACTCCTGTTCGACGGGGCCAACGGGACCTTCCTGCAATTCATCATCGAACGAATCCGGTACGGGTAATTGCCGACGGTCTACTTTACCATTGATCGTCAGCGGAAATGCCTCAAGCCTAACCACGTGGGTAGGCAGCATGTAGGTGGGTAACCACCGGGCTGCGAAGTCGCGCAGGGCCGCGATGCCGACGGGCCTGTCAGCAACGATATAGGCAATCAGTTGCGGGCCGGTTTCAGTTTGGCGAATCGAGAGCAGGGTCGATTTGATGGCGTCGTGCCGGGTCAGTACAGCTTCAATTTCTGCCGGTTCGACCCGGATACCACGCACCTGAATCTGGTCGTCTTTACGACCGATAAATTCCAGGATGCCGTCATTGTTCCAGCGGCCCAGATCACCCGTTTTGTAGAGCGTCGTGTCGGTCTCGCCGATAGCGTATGGATTTAGCACGAATTTCTGTTTCGTTAGTTCCGGCTGGTTCAGGTAGCCGACCGACAGCCCGATACCCGCCACGCAGATTTCGCCAACATGACCAACGGGCATCAGATCCAGTTGCTCATTGAGTACGTAAACAGCGGTGTTGGCGAAGGGCAACCCGATGGGAATACCACCCTGCCGGGTATAGGTAGCCGCTTTGGCCGCGTCGACCCGGTAAAACGTGGCACCAACGCAGGCTTCGGTAGGGCCGTAGCCGTTGAAAAAATCCAGGGTGGCTGCGTAGTTGACGCTGACGGCCAGACTGGCCGCTTCACCCGTTGAGATCAGTTTGCGCAGGCTACCGAGCGGTTGTCCGTCGAACGCCTGAAGGTAGGCAGGGGGCAGAATTGCCACCGTGATACCCGCTTCATTGATGGTTTCCAGCAGCAGGGCCGGATTGTGTTTCATTGTGTTGTCGGCAATTACCAGCGTACCACCGGCCAGCAGTGCCATCAATATCTCTACCAGCGATGCATCGAAACTGACCGACGAAAACTGGAGGATTGTATCGCCGGACGTAACGGGCAGGCAATCGGTATGATACAGCACCCGGTCAACAATGCTTTCGTGTTTGATCAGTACGCCTTTGGGCGTGCCGGTTGTGCCAGAGGTGTAAATGACGTAGGCAAGGTCGGTTGCCTGGCTCATGAGCGGCAGGCCATTGGTTGGGTTAACGCCGACGATGAGTTGTTTTTCGGGGTAGATAACCTGCTCTACATGGGCCGATAAGTGGGGTTGTGTGCGATCTGTAATCAGGATGTTCGTCTGCGTATCACCCAGAATATAGTTGATGCGGGCGGTTGGCAGATCAACGTCGATGGGTACGTAAACGGCCCCGGCTTTCTGAATGGCCAGTAGGCTGATAACGGTCAGCACCGACCGGTCGGCCATTACGGCCACATAGTCCTGCGGCTTTACCCCCAGTTGAATCAGGTAGCGGGCCAGTTGATTACTTTTTTGGTCGAGCTGACCGTAAGTCAGGTGCTGCGTTCCGTGAATCAGCGCGGTTTTGTCGGCAAACCGGGCCGCTGTTTCAGCGAACTGGCTGGTCAGCGTTTTGTGCGTACTGAACGAACAGGGAGCCGGATTGAGGCCCATCAACCTGGTCTTTTCAGGTGGGGTCACGACGCTTAGTGCATCGATCCGTACCGTTTCATCGGATAAAACCTGCCCGATCAGGTATTGAAACTGCTCAGTCAGTCCGGCAATCAGAAACGGTTCATAGACGCTGGGGTTGAAGTCAAAGCTGACCCGCGTTTCACGGCCCGGCGTCACGTTTATGTTGAAATCGTAGTCTGTCAGGGCGGCATAGTCAGCATCGACTACCGAAAACACGTGGGTTGCGTTGTCGGCACCCGTGGGGAAATTTCCGAACGACAGAATGTGCTCGAACAGGTGCTGTTTTAGCTCTGATTGGGCTTTAATCTCGGCGGGGGAGCAGTATTCGTGTGCTTCCCGGTCGAAGGCATCGGCCTGAATAGTTTCCAGCAACCCGGCCAGGGTAGTATTTGCATCGTAACGTAACCGAACGGGAATCGTGTTGATAAACAATCCGACAACCTGTGATACCCCCTCGATCATGGGCGGACGACCGGAGATGACCAGCCCGAATGTGGTATCGCGGGTGTTGTTGAGTTTGCTCAGTAACACGCCCCAGATGGCCTGAATCAGCACACTGAATGTTGTCTGGCTTCGCCTGGCCAGGCTCGTCAGCGATGTTACCTGACTGGCCGGTATCGTAAAGGCTACCTGGCTGAAACCGGGGTGTGGCCCGGCTGGGCCGTTTACTTTCGGTAAGCCTGTGGCGCTGGTATAGTCAGCCAGATACTGCTGCCAGAAATGGCCCGACTCGGTTCGATCCTGCGCATTCAGCCAGTTGATGTAGGTGCCGTACTGAACGGGTTCGGGCAGGTTGGCAGCCACACCGTTAACCAGGCTGGTGTACACCGCCACGTACTCGTTCATCAGGAGGGCAATGCTCCAGCCGTCGATGATGGCGTGGTGGTAGCTCCAGATCAGCTCGAACCGCTGGTCGGCCAGTTGCAGCACCGCCACGCGCAGCAGCGATTCTTTGGTGTCAAAGCCCTTTTTGCGGTCGAGAGTCTTGTACAGAGCCACGTAGGCATTCCGTTCAGACGGGTTGCCCCGCCCGCGCAGGTCCTCGTAGTAGAAACCGGCGGGCCATTCGGTCAGTACGACCTGAAGCCAGCGATCTTCTTTCTTCCGGCTGAATACCGTCCGTAGGCTGTCGTGCCGCCCAACGAGTATACCCAGAGCCGCTTCCACTAACCGGGGCTGAAGATCGCCGTCGATTTGGTAGGCCTCCTGCCGGAAATACGTTTGATTTTGGTCAGCATCCAGGACGGAATCGAGCATGCTCTCCTGCATGGCCGAGGGTGCGTACACCTGCCTGATGTTACTGACGGAAAGGGTATGTGCCACGGGAAACGAGGTTAAAAGATCAGTCGAATAATGAGTTCAGTTCGCTGTTCGACAGGCGCGGCATCCCGATCATGGGCTGGGCAACCGGCTGACCAGCCACACCTTTAGGGATCTGCGTTACCTGTTCGGCCAGTTCAGCTATGGTTCTGGCCCGCAGAATCTGGCGGATCTGCACTTTGTAACCTTTGTCGCGGAGCCGGGCCGAGATTTGCACGGCTCGGATCGAGTCGATGTTCAGCACCCAGTAATCGTCGTGCATACCTACTGACTGACCGAAGATGACCGCAAACGTTTCGGACAGGAGTTGCTCTGTCGGCGTAGGCTGGTCAGGAATTGCCGGGGGTACGGCCTGTTCCGGCGTGGTGGGTACGTTCGTCCAGCGCGATGCCAGGGCTTTCTTGTCGGTTTTGCCGTTGGTCGTCAGCGGAATAGTATCCACCTGCATCCACTGCTGGGGAATCATGTACGCCGGCAGATGGCGGGATGCGTAGGTTTTGAGCATCTGCGGACTAAATACATCCGCACTCTGGTAAAAAGCGATCAACTGAGCCTCCTGAGCGTTGAAAACGACCGCTACCGCGTCGATCCCGTCGAAGTTTCGCATGACCGTTTCGATCCCGTCGAGTTCGATTCGGAAGCCTTTCACCTTGACCTGCTCGTCTTTCCGGCCCAGTAGCTTGATAGTTCCATCGGGTAACCAGGCGGCTACGTCGCCGGTCCGGTACAGTCGCTCGTCAGGATTAACCGGATTGGCAATGAATCGCTGGCTGGTCAGGTCTGGGCGGTTACGATAGCCACGCGCCAGGCCGTTGCCACCGATGTAAAGCTCTCCTGCTTCGCCCGCCGATACGGGCTGTAGGTCGTCGGTCAGGATATGAATGGTTGTGTTGGCAATGGGTTTGCCAATGGTGATGCGGTTGGCATCGGTGACCCGTTCGATGGTGCAGCCAACCGTTGTTTCGGTCGGGCCGTATTCATTATCGATCTGAATGGCCGGGTTCATGGTACGCAGCACCTCTACGTGGTAAGGCTGCAGGGCTTCTCCACCCACGATAATGTGCGACACGGCGGTTTTGGTGATGTTCAGGTGGCTCAGTAACCGAATGTGCGACGGGGTCAGTTTAACACTTCGTATTGATGCATTGTCCTGAAAGACAGCTTGTAACGTTTCGTTGAGATCTTCGTCGTTGTAGATAAAGAGCGTGTCACCCCGCAGCAGGGTGGCAAAAATACCCGTTACGGTCAGGTCGAAGGAGAGCGAGGTGAACAGGCCGAAATCAGCCCCACCGGTATTGCCGTAGTAGTACTCATTGGCCCAGGTGATGTAGTGAACCAGATTGTGGTTTTCAATTTCCACGCCCTTTGGCAGCCCCGTCGAACCCGACGTATAGATGATGTACGCCAGATTATTTCCTTTGCTAACCAGCGGCAGATTTGGAGTAGCCATCGCATTGTCGTATCCCGTATCGACCGTCCAGCCCGGCAGGGCCGCAGCCGCCGTCGGCAGGGTGTTGGCCAGCGTACTCATCGTCAGTACCACGGCGGGTTTACCATCGGTAATGATGTGGTCGATCAGGTTGGCGGGGTAGGCCGGGTCTATGGGCAGGTAAGCCGCGCCAGCTTTCAACACACCGAGGATACTGATGATTGCCCAGTCTGATTTGGGCATTAGCAGGGCCACCACATCGTCGGGCCGAACGCCAAATTCGGTCCGCAACCGCCGGGCCATCTGATTGGCCCGCTCATTGACTTCGGCGTAGGTCAGCGTCTGCCCTTCAAAACTCAGGGCCGTTTGTGACGCGTATTTGGCTACGTTAGCCTCGAACAGGCTCACGTAGGTGTTGTTGGTGTCGGCGTTCGTTGCGTCGATCAGTAAGGGTTCGGCGGGGGTATACACCAGTTGATCGAGAGCGTTGCTATAAAGCTGTTCGAGTCGGCTCATGTCCGCATCGTCGTACAGACCGGGCTGGCATTTCATCGTGACGACGGCCTGACCACCCGTGTTGTTGACCATAAAGTCGAAAGCGGCATTGGTACTTTCGGTGCTTTCGATGAGTGTTTCGGACGTAGCCTGGCTCGGCGAATCCGAATAAATATGAAAATCGACGTAGCTGTAATGAATGGAGAATAACGAATCCTCCTGAGCCGTTTTGCCCAGCACCCGCATGATATCGCTGATGGGCAGCTTGTCGAAGCCCTTTTGCGCTACGATCTGCGTGTTTACCCGGTTCAGAATTTCCTGGCCCGAAGCCGCTACCGGTATGTCTATACGCAGTGGCACGGTATTCAGGAAACAGCCGATCAGTTTGTCGCTGTCCTCGACCTCGGGCCGGGTGTGCGATACCATTCCAAGCGTGAGCGTGTCCTGCTCATTAAAGGAACGGAGCAGCGCGTAGAAGGCTGCGAGGTAAACCATACCCGGCGGTACGCTGTGCTGTTGGCCTAGCTTGCCGACTTGTTTGTTTGTTTTGCTATCGACCCGGAAGCTGCGTTTGCGGGCAGCTTGTGCGCTGTCGTCAGTAGGCGTTTTGCCAAAAGGCAACGCCGTGGTGATGGTCTCGCTCAGGTGTTGCTGCCAGTAGGTCATCACGGCTGCCGAGGCTTTGACGCGCTGCTGATCGACAATGAAATCCCGGTAGCTGACGGTCATTGGGATTGGCCGGTACGTGCGATCCTGTTTGAGGGCCTCATAGACCTGGCCGAGTTCGGTGAGTAGCGATGCGTTACTCCACCCATCCAGAATGGCGTGATGGAATACCCAAAGAAGGCCGTACTGGTTCGGACTGAGCCGGTAAACGGTCAGGCGAAACAGGCCCGGTGCTTTCAGGTCGAACGGCTGGCTACGATCTTCGGCCACATAATTGGTCAGGAAAGCCCGCTGCTGATCGGTGTCGTAGGCTTGCAGGTCGGTGTAGCCAATAGTGACGTTTGCTTCCGAAAAGCGGTGTACTACCTGAACCGGCTCGGTAAAGAGCGAAATCGGCAGGCTCGTCCGCAGGATGCTGTGCTTTTGAACAAGGAGATAAAAGGCTTGTTTGAAGACGTCGAAATCAAAAGCGGTATCTTCAATCTGGTAGAAAAACTGGTCGTGATAGATGCCTTCGCCCTCGTCGAGCAGGTTATGGTACACCATGCCCTGCTCGATTTCGCTCATGGGATAAATATCTTCCCAGTCAGCCGACAGGTGCTGTGAAGCCGTCAGATCTGCTAAAATATTGTTTTTGACCCGCTCAACCTGCTGCTCGGCATCGGCCAGCGCTGAGGTAGCTACCTGCTCATTTTGTTGACGGGCAACACAGGTGATAAATGAGCGCACCTCCTGGTGCTGGTAGATGTCTTTCACCTCCAGGCGCACCGAGAGTGACTTATTCAGGGCGTTAATCAGGCGAATGGCCTTGATGGAGTCGCCACCGATCTGGAAGAAGCTATCGGTCAGTCTGACGGGCTTTTTGGCCAGAACAGTCTCGAAGGCGGCCAGTACCAGTTCGTGTAATTCGCTGGTTTCAGAAGTCGTTTCGGGTTGCTCGTCGGCAGCCCATTTGGGCAGACTCATCGACAACAACGCTTTCCGGTCGATCTTGCCCGTTGCCGTTACCGGCCACTGCTCAACACAATAGTACTCGGAAGGCAGCATGTAGCCGGGCAACACGGCACCCAGGCTCACCTGCCATTCGTCGAAGCTCAGGGGGCGGTTTAACCGGCTGCTGTAGTAACAAACCAGCGACCGTTCCATACCCGACTCGCGCACCAGCACGATACCTTGCTCAACGCCGGCCACGTCAGCCACGGCGCGTTCTATTTCGCCCAGTTCAATGCGGTAGCCCCGCACCTTCACCTGGTTGTCTAACCGGCCACCGTATTCGATTTCACCGGCTTCGGTCCACCGACCCCGGTCGCCACTGCGGTACAACCGACCACCCAGTGCAACCTCGGTTCTAAACCGGTCGGCGGTGAGTTCGGGCTGGCCCACGTAGCCCTGTGCCACGCCAACGCCCCCGATCCAGATTTCGCCCCACACGCCTTTGGGCTGGAGTTGCAGACCGGCATCCACGACCCATAGCTGGGTATTGTCGATGGGTCGACCAATGGGGATGATGGATTCGTTGCCCTTCGTTTCGTAATAACTCACATCAACGCTGGCTTCGGTGGGGCCGTACAGGTTATGCAGGGCTACGTTGGGCAACTGACGGTGGTGGTCGGCAACGCTGACCGCCGATAGGGCCTCCCCGCTGGCAAAGATCTGCCGCAGGCTACTCAACCGTTTTACCAGCTTGTCGGTCAGTGATTCCAGAAATACCTGAAACATACCCGGCACAAAATGCAGGGTGGTGATGCTGTGTTTTTCAATCAGTTCAACCAGGGCATTTGGGTTATAGATGTCCGTCTGACGGCATAAAACCAGTTGCCCACCCGATAACAGTGGCAGGAAGAATTCCCAGACCGACACATCGAAAACATAGGGAGTCTTCTGCAAAACAATCTCCTGCGCGTCGAAGCCATACATCCGGCCCATCCACAGCAGGCGGTTTACCACCCCCCGGTGCGCCAGGGCCACCCCTTTGGGACGACCCGTTGAGCCGGACGTATAAATGACATACGCGGTCTGGTTGGCCAGCACCATCACATCTGTGGGTTGCTGGCTCGGCGCGGCCCGCTCGATTTGTTGGGGCGTTACTTCAATCAGATTCGTCAGACCCAGCGGGGCCAGTGTACCGGCCTGATCGACCAGCACTACGTTTACGTCGGCATCGCTAAGTTGGTAGGCAATGCGCTCCGGAGGGAACTGAACGTCGAGCGGCACGTAGGCGCAACCCGTTTTGAGAATACCAAGCAGGCTCGCTACCTGCCAGCCTGACCGGTTGAGCAGCAGACCTATCCGTTGTCCGGGCCGCACGTCGGCAACCTCCAGCAAATAATGGGCAATCTGGTTGGCCCAGGCGTCGAGTTGGGCGTAGGTCCAGGTCTGATCGTTTTGCCGGAGGGCAACGGCTTGTGGCGTTCGCTGTGCCTGTTGTTCAATGAGGCTGACGAGTGTTTCTTCCGTCGGAAAAGGATAGTCCGTCTGGTTATAAGCCAGCAGTTCGGTCCGTTCTGGGGCCGTGAGCAGATTAAGTTGGCTGATGGGCGCGGTTGGGCGCACACAGGCCTGATCGAGCAGTTGCTCGAAGTGGCCCAGCATCCGTTCCATCCGTACGGCGTCGAATAAATTCAGGTCGTATTCGAGGGCGATCTCCATCCCCGCATCGTGGATGGTGACGAGCAGGCTGATGTCGAATTTGCTGGTGGACGCATCCACCTCGAACGGCTTCATGGTTAGCCCCGCGGCATCCTGATCGCCCTGCACCGCCGACATGTTCGTCACGTTCAGGAAGATATCAAAAAGAGGTGAGCGCGTGGTGTCGCGGGAAATAGGCAACTCCGTTAGTAGTTGATCGAATGGGTATTGCTGATACGACAGGTCGGCCAGCGTGTTCCTGCGTACTTTCTGGAGCAGGTCGGCAAAGGATTCGTCGGGCGAGACATCGGTTCGTAGGGCAACGGTATTGATGAAGACCCCGATTAGGTGTTCGACATCCTGATGCGTACGACCCGCCACCGGCGACCCGACAATCAGTTCTTTCTGCCCGGTGTAGCGGTACAGCAGCGCGTTCAGCCCCGCCAGCAGTGTCATAAACAGGGTGCTGCTCTGTTCGTCCGAGAACGTCCGTACCTGATGCAGCCACTCGGCCGACATGGTCTTTTTAATCGTCCGTCCCTGATAGGTACGCACGGTGGGCCGGGCATAATCGGTCGGGAATTCCAGCACTGGAATCTCCCCGCTGAACCGGTTGTGCCAGTACTGCCGGGCTTCGTCCAGCTTGCCAGCCTGGCGTTGTTGTTCCTGCCATACCGCAAAATCCTTGTACTGAACGGGTAGCGCCGGTACGTAGGCCGGGCTGTTGGTCAGGTAGCTGTTATAGAGAATGGCGAGTTCGTTGAAGAGCAGGTGCATCGACCACTCATCGCTGATGATGTGGTGCATGGTCAGCACAACCACGTGCCGGTTGGCCGTGTGCCGAACCAGCGAACCGCGCAGCAAAAGCCCGGCGGTGAGGTCGAATGGCTCGTTGTGCTGCGCCGATGCCAGGGCCTGTGTCCGCTCCTGCTGATCGTCTGTCTCTGACAGGTCGTGCAGCACGAGTGTGAAGGGTTTATCAGATGCCGAGTGGATAACCTGCTTTGGTTCGCCATCGACATTGAGGAACGTGGTGCGTAGGTTTTCGTGGCGTTCAATTACGGCGGCAAAGGCCCGTTGCAGCATCGGGTGGTTCAGGGGACCTTCCAGCACGAACGAAACGGCGTTGTTGTAGGCAACTGTGCCGGGCTGGAGTTGATCGAGAATCCAGATCCGGCGTTGTGCTCCCGATACCGGATAATGAGACTGTCCGGCATTGGCCCGAACCAGCGCGCTCGTTACCGTTCGGGTCTGACGTTTTTCGTCTACCAGACTGGCCAGTTCGGTAACGACACCGTTTTCGAAGAAGTCCTCGAAGTTGAGGGCGATGCCAAATGCCTGATTGATGCGGTTCAGTACCTGACTGGCCATCAGGGAGTGGCCACCCAGGTCGAAAAAATTGTCTTCGGGTTTGATCTGATCGGTCTTAAGCACGTCTTTCCAGTAGCCGATGATCTTGTCGGTCGTGGTGCTTAGCCCGTCGATGTAGCTGGCCAGCTGACCCAGTTCCGGGAAATCGAAGATATCTTCAAAATCAAGGTGGATGCCGAATTGCTGGTTAAGGCGGTTGATGACTTTGGTGGCCAGCAGCGAGTTACCACCCGACCGGAAGAAATTATCGGTCCGTCCAAACGAAGTCGTATCCGGCAGCACGTCGGCCCACAGCGTAGCAATGGTCGTTTCGGTAGCCGTAGCATCGGCATCGGTTAGTTTGGGCGCGGGCTTTTGCGGCTCGGCGGTAGCTGTTTCGGGCGTGTTGAGTCGGGGCGATTCGCGAATCCAGCAGCGGGTCTTTTCAAACTGGTAGGTAGGCAGGGCAATACGCTCGCCCGGACGCCCATCGGCCACCGACTTCCAGGCGATAGCAGCACCGGTCTGGTAAAAATAGCTGAGTAACAGGCTGGCCGGATCGCTCAGATCGGCGTTGGGTCGCAGCGTCTCGAATACCTTGCCCACCTGCGGGTGAGTCTGCAACCGGGTGATGATGGGGCAGCAGGGCAGAGCCGATAAGAAAAGTACCGGTTCGGTCTGCTGACTGACTAATTTATCTATCCGCTCAGTCAGGTCATTGGGCAGGCTGGTGGGTTGCTCACGCACCTGCATCACGCCCTGCGCCAGCGTGAGTCGTCCATTCAGCACGTCGACCACGACTTTGCCAAGACCCACGGCCAGCATGGCATCTTTGGCGATACCGAAGGTCGTCAGCATTTGGGCGAAGGCGTACTGGAACGCAAAATTTTGCATACTCACCGAAAGTGTCCGTTCGGACGCGAGGGCCAGACACGCTTCGTAGGGTTGCCGGAACGCGGTGTACGTTCTGAATGCGTCGATGGTATTATCGGCCAGTTTCCCGTTCTCTGAGAGAATCAGGACTACTTTCTGACCGGCTGGCAGGGCGGTTGGCACGCGTACTCCGGTCAGTTGCCGCTTCAGATCCGGCAGGTTATTGACCCGCAGCGCGACCCGGTAGGGATAGTGCTTGCGACCGGTAGCCAGTGTAAAGCTGATGTCGGCCAGATCGGCATTGGTATAGTTGTCCAGACATTGCGATAAAGCTGCCAGGTTACGCGTCAGGCCCGCCGATGTTTTCGACGATACCGGAATGAGATACGTGTCCAGGCTGATTGGCTTAGCCGTTGCGGCCCGGCGGGGGGCTTCCTGCAAAACGGCATGGGCATTGGTACCACTCAGGCCCATGGAACTGACCGCAGCCACCAGGGGCTTACCGTCGGTAGTCTCCCAGGGTCGGAACGTATCGTTGACAAACACAGCCGCCTTGTCGAAGTCGATAAGTTTGCTGGGTTCATCGAAGTTGACGGCGGGAAACATAGCCCGGTGTTTCAGGGCCAGTACGGTTTTTATCAGGCCTGCCATGCCAGCCGCCATCCGGGCGTGTCCAAGATTGGCCTTGACGCTCGAAATAGGACACTTTTGGGCCGTGGTCGGGTAGGCTGAAAAGACCAGATTGAGACCACCCACCTCGATGCTGTCGCCAAGTTGCGTGCCCGATCCGTGGGCTTCTATAAAGCCAACTTCCTCGGGCGTTACGCCCGCTTTTTGCCAGGCTTTCCGAATCACGGCGGCCTGCGCGGCCGAGTCGGGTGCGGTCATACTGGCTGAACGGGCCGCATTGTTGTTAATGGCTGTGCTTTTAATGACGGCCTGTATGTTGTCCTGATCGGCGAGGGCACGGTCCAGACGTTTCAGCAGCAGACAGCCCACAACCTCACCGTACGACATACCGTTGGCGTGCGCTGAGAATGCCCGGGATTTGCCATCGGGCGAGGCTACATCAAAATCGTATTCATTTTTGATGGGAAATAATTCCAGATTGGCGGCTCCCACGATAGCCTGTTCGCAGTTGCCCAGTATGAGTTCGCTACAGGCGTGGTGCAGGGCTACCAGCGATGACGAGCAGGAGGTGTCGAACACGCAGGCTCCGCCCAGGAAATTGAACGACCGGCTTATCCGGCTGGCAACAAATTCACTGGTGTTGCCAGTCAGCAGCGTCGGCACAAATTCGTCGGCATGTTCGTGATAGCGGAGTTGGGTTTCGGCTATGTACACGCCCGTTTCTGACCCATTCAGATCGTCCAGGCTGTAGCCCGCGTTTTCAATCGCTTCGTAGGATACTTCGAGCAGTTGCCGCTGGTGCGGGTCCATTGTTTGTGCCTCTCCCATGACAATGCCAAACAGTGCATGGTCAAACCGATCGATCTCGTCCATGTAGCCCCGAACGCAGTATGTGGCCTCAGCATCGAGGGTGGTTGACGTCAGACGTTCGGTCGAGATGGGCCGTAAACTATCTTTTCCCGCTTTGAGATTATGATACAATTCGTCGATTGTTCGGGCGTCGGGAAACCGGCCCGCCATGCCAATGATTGCAATGTCGGTAGTCATGAATACAGTGTTTATGCGGGAGAAAGGGAGTCAAAGTCAGCCAACAATCTGGCGGCACAAGGCTTCGCCGTACCGACTCCCATTTGCTGCTTTTGGGAATCAGTAACTGTTGGATTGCCGGGTCGAACGAACCTGAGTGGGGCACCGTCTCCGGTGGCTCGTGCTGATCAGCGATTCAAAATTGTTGCAGAATGTCCTGCCCAAAAACTATTTGATACAAAGGCGGCTATACCCTATACGAATCCATAGTTTCAGGGCTTTAGCCCTTCCCAAACCGGAGCTACCGATCACCACCAATGCAAAAGCCGCCCCCTATGGTAGGAGACGGCTTTTGGATGTAAATATGAGCTAAGCTTGCTCTATTGAGCCATGACTTCCTGATTCAGTAGGGTAACTGACAGCATCGGCTTCGTGCCGATGTATTCATGCAGGGTTTCATCGCACCAGACGTAACGCAAACCGTTGTCGGCTGCCCAGACCGTAGCTGACTGGACATCCGGGAAGAAACCTGTTCCGTTGCCGTTGGCGCTGGTATTGCAGATCACCGGCACCCCACTCCAGATCTCGAACGCTTCGATCAGGGCCGTCACCACCGGATTGTCGGTGGCCTTGATTGTCTGGAGCCGGGCCGTTTGGTCGAGGTGGCAGATGGCGGGAATGCGGTCCAGCCACTCCGGCTTTACGAGGTGATCGAACAACATGTACGGATCGGGGGTGCCGGGAACAAACATGTCTGGTGCGCGGCTTTCCAGGCAAATGGGCGAAATAGGGCGGTAATCTTCGCGTTTCTTGGCCCGGTTCAACACCGTTTTCATGGCCGGACTCAGGGGAGAAGCCACGATGCTGCGGTTACCCAGTGCCCGTGGGCCCAGCTCGGCCCGGTCGTTGAGAAACACCACCGGCTCATTCGATTCGGCCAGTAGTTTGCCCAGTTCAGCAACAGAGCAGGTGACCGATTTCCAGTCTGCATTGCCTTCATTGGTAACGATCATGGGACCACTGTATACATTCCACGACAGGGCCGACTGGCCCGTCAGGTTAAACAAAGCCGCGCAGGCTACGCCGACCGCGCTACCCGAGTCGTTGGGGAAGGGTGGTACGTACACCCCGTCGAACGCCCCACTGCTACGAACGGCACTGTTCCACTTAATGTTAAGCGCGCAGCCACCCGCCATGCACAGGTTACGGCCGGGCTTTTTCATCCGGGCTATTTTCTTGGCGAGTTTCTCGACCAGTAGTTCCTCCATAAATACGTGGAATGAACTGAGGATGTCCTCGTCCGAGAAGTTGTAGTTGGCAATGCGCCGTTTGAATTCGTTGGCAAACACGTTGGCAAAACCCATTGGCGCGTTGTAATGGGTTGCGTAGATCTGCTCGAATATTGGAAACATTTCCCGGCGTACTTCACCCAGGGCGATGTAGGCCATTACTTTCCCCGCCGTTGACAGGTTGTCCTTGGCGAAGCCGCTTTTCACTTTAAAGGGACCGAAGTGTTGCGAAAAAATGGTGTAAATATTGCCGATCAGCAGAAAGAGAGGCCCCAGGTTATCAATCTGTTTAGTGTCGGCATTGACGTAGTAGAGCCGGGGATACATGCCCCCGTCCCAGACCAGTACATACGAACTCTCACCGGCTGCGGCAAACGGACTGGTGCAGTAGGCACCCATGATGTGTCCCGTTACGTGCAGGTAGCTCTGGTAGGGCAGCGACTGGCCCTCGATCTTTAGCCCCTCGAAATTCCAAGCCTCCAGCACATTGTCCGTCGGGCTGGTTTCTTCATAATGTGTTACATCCAACTGGAACGGTACGCCATTGTGATGGGCGTCCAGCCGGTTTACGGATGGCCCTACTTCCAGGCGGGGTTGAATGGCCAGTTCGTTCTGATCGGTGCCGCCCCAGCCATCGACAGCAAACACGTCTACGTCGGAAAGGCGGTAGTTGTGTTCGCGCAGGATGTCGGCAATGACAGACGTTTCGTCGATACCGGTAAAGCGGGGGTTGTTATCCCGTTTTTCCATTTCGACGCTAAACACCAGGTGTCCGTCTTCGATAACAGCAACAGCACCATCGTGCGTTAATTTCAAGCCACAGATAATCATAGTTGTAGGAAATAAAATAGATGAAGGGAAACGTTAAAAATCAATTTCTTCGGTTTGGGTAACGACCATTGCAGGCTGGCTGTCGAAGCGGCTGCCTATCAGTTGCGTCAATTGCCGAACGGTTGGGTTACTGAATATTTCGTGAATATCCAGGCTTACCGGATGGGCAGTAGTCAGCAGTTTGTGCAGGGCAATGACACGAATTGAGTTCAGCCCACGCTCGAAGAGGTTGTCGGTCATGCCAACGCTATCGACTCGGAGAACCTGACAAACCAATGCCGCAATCTGCTCTTCAAGAACAGTGTTGATCTCCACTTGGGCCTGGAGTATGCTCTGTACGTGAACGGGTAAGTTCATGTCATAGGTCTGAGCGGTCTGGTTGAAGTCCGTCACCACCCGTTGCCCTTCGGCAATGGACAGCAGGCTCAACCCGCCCACCAACTGATCCGGCGCACTCACCAACTGGCTTAGTATGGCTTCAACGTGCGTCAGCATCCGGTCTATCGTGCTGGCCTCGAACAGGTCGGTGCAGTATTCGACCGCAATCGCCAGGTCGTTGGCTCCTGATTCGACGTAAAAACTCAGGTCATATTTGCTCGAAAGCTCCTGGGTGGCAAACGAGCTGGCCAGGTACCCACCAATGGTGTAGGTACGGTCGGTCATCACGTGGTTCTGTACCGCCAGCAGC
>Ga0123337_10001487_pt1 | contig 29832 bp, 23 predicted proteins | sample frozenSSSSmetaG_FD_89792 | JGI IMG/M metagenome (GOLD analysis project Ga0123337, IMG submission 89792) | Glacier valley bacterial and archeal communities from Borup Fiord, Nunavut, Canada, to study Microbial Dark Matter (Phase II) -... | ecosystem: Environmental > Aquatic > Freshwater > Ice >...
GCGCCGGAATCCGGCTCGGTCAGGCCACGCTTGGCCATGAGTCGCCCAATGAGTTTGAAATACCCGCGTACGTTACGTACCTGCAGCGAACCGTCGGACTGAAACCAGTCAAGTGCGCGTTTGGGGCGCGGCACCACAAAGGCCAGAAACATGCTCTCGCCGAGGTCCAGATTATCCGGTGTTTTATTGAAGTAATACCGGGCTGCTTCGCCAATGCCGTATACGTTGCGTCCCCACTCAATAATATTCAGATACACCTCATACATCCGCTCCTTGGAAACGAGATGCTCGTTCTCGATTAGCCAGACAATCAGAATCTCCTCCACCTTGCGCGACAAGGTCTTGTTGCGACTCAGGAATGCATTCTTGACCAACTGCATAGAGATTGTGCTGGCCCCCCGCTTGAAGGATTTCTCCTTGAAATTTGTAGCGATGGACGATCGGAACGCCTTCTCGTTGAAGCCGTTGTGCGTGAAGAACGTGTAATCTTCTGAGGTTAGCAGGGCGTTGCGCAGGTCGGGCGTGATCTGATTCAGGGGCGTAAAGTCGGGGTTTTCAGGACCGACGATAATAGGCCGGACGGGCTTGCCATCTTCGTAAGGTGTATAGACAAAGGGGCGGTTGATAGCCGTAAAATCGGTACGACCCATCTCGAGAATCCGGAAATTGTCCTGCGTCAGGCCGGAAGTGAATTTTACCGAATCGGGTTCGGCGGTGTTTAGCTGAAAAGCCAGATCATATTTGAGTTGCCCCGTCACCTTCATTCCCTCCAGCGATTCGAACAGGCCCTGCGGAAACGAATTGAACAACGCCTGCGCAGGCAGCATGTCGGTATGGAGCTGAAGGTCGTAGACTTTATCGGGCGAGAGGGTGTATTTCACGAAGGGCCTCGCACTGACCTGCCCCAGCCGCAGCGTAGAACTGCTGTCGATACCCACGTAGTTTTCGCCCACAAACAGCCGGGCATTCATAGAAGCCGTGGGTATCAGTACGTCGGTGCGGGCAATGGCCGGGTGGTTAATACGCAGATTCCTGACCGCACCCGCGCCTTCGAGTTTGAACTCACTACCCCGGCGGTTCACGTCGCTAAGCGCAAACCGGAGGGTATCGGCCTGGAGTTTGAGATCGTATCGTTTCTGAATGTACGATAGCTGGAGCGGCTGGCCTTCGGCAAACAAAGCCAAATCATACTCACGGTCACCCGGGTCGGCGGTGCCGGTCAGGTGCCACGTAGCCTGATTGCCGTTCAGTTTCAGCGTCGAGTTAACTACTTCGTCCTGAATTGTAGCCGTCTGGGTGAGTAGCGTAAGTGTGTCGGCATCGGTCATGCCCCGAAACAGGACATTGCTGACGCTGAGGTTATCGGGAATTTTTGAGAGGATATTATCGATCAGACTTTCCGCTACGTTCGAGAGGTCGGCCCGCTGACTGGTGGGTGTCGCGTCGCGCTTCTTCCGGCGGATCAGAAAGTCGATGTTCGTGAGCGAGTCCCGCTTTACGACCTGCAAAAAGCCGTTCTCGACGGTCATGGCCGACAGCCCGATTTTGCCGGCCAGCAGGGGCCAGAACCGGACGCTCATCTCAGCCCGGTCAATGCGGGCCAGGCTGTCGCGGTCTTCCGGCACGATCGATAGGTTGGCGAACGCAATGGAGGTCAGACCGGTGAATTTGGCCGAGCCGATGCGTACGTCGAGGTTGTAGTCGCGTTTGGCTTTGCGGGTGGCCCGTTCCAGCGCGCTTTGCAGGAGTTCTTCGCGTTTGTAATAGGCATAGCCAATGCCGATGCAACCCAGCAGAAAAAGACTCAAAAACACCCAGCCGGTAATGCGAAGGGCTTTGCGTTGACGGATAGTCATTGAAAAACAGATAGTCGGGCAAAAATACAACTAAACCCGGTGTGGTAAGTCGGTCTGAATGGCAACACCGACAGATACAAATGAATCTTTGCGGAATATCGGGTAAAGGCCAATGATGAAAACGACCCGGTCAGCTTGCCTGATTGTTCTGTATAGTTTTGAAAAACAGAGCGTTAACAGGAGTTGGGTTGCATCCCTCAAATTTTAAGACTTCCTTAACGGAAGTTTAATCGGGCCTTAATCGGTGAGCTGATTTTTGGCGGGTAAACGGTGTTTCCTTTGTGGCTGCTATACAGGCGGCCATCTATTGGTTGCTTATCTTCAATCAAGTTCACGTACTATATGCTAACCATTAAATGCCGGATTGCTTTATTCGGCGCATTACTCCCGGTCTGGTTGTTGTTAACACCAGCGATAGGAGCGCAACCGGTACCAACCGCAACCATACCCATTGACACGGTCCGGTTGAGTCTGCCTCAGTTGGAGCAGCAGTTTCTGGACCGGAATTTTCAATTGCTGGCCCAGAAATACCAGGTTGATATTGCCGGGGCAGGTATTACGCAGGCGGGTTTGCGGCCTAATCCAAACGTATTTTTTCAAACCAATCTGTATAATCCAAATTCCGGTAAAGTACTCCCATTCCGAACGCCCACCCTGGCCGACCAAAACGCTGGCAACTATAGCAGCGGGTACTTTATGGTGCAGGTACAACAGCTTATTCTGCTGGCTGGCAAACGCAGCAAACTGGTGGCTCTGGCCGAAAGCAACCGGAATCTGACGCAACTGGCGTTTCGGGATTTGCTCCGAACACTTCGCTATCAGCTTTACAGTACCTACGCCAATCTGTATTACGACATGCAGGCCGTCAGGCTGTTTCAGGCCGAGCTAACCCGGCAGCAGCGCCTGACCGAATCGTACCGCATTGCGCAGCAGACCGGTGGCGTGGCCCCTTATGAAGTGACGCGGCTCGAAGTAGCCACGCGCGACCTTCAGGCCAACATTGCCGATTACCGCAATCAGATTGCCGATGAGCAGGCCACACTGCGGGTGCTGCTGCGCCAGACCGGTAATGCCTTCATTAATCCAATTGACATCCCCACCGCCACACCCGTCCTGCCACCTGTGGCTACCGCGCTTGATTCGGCTCTCGCCAACCGGCCCGATGTAGCCCTTACACAGGAGCAAATCAGCAATGCTGAGCGGAGCCTGACCCTCGAACGCGCCCGCCGAACCCCCGACCTGACCACCGGAATTATGTATGAACGCTACGGCAACGCTTACGTCAACTTTGTGGGTGGTCAGGTATCCATGGATTTGCCGATTCGGAACCGTAATCAGGGGGCCATCCGGGCGGCTGAACTGACACTCAAAAGCGCGGGTATAGGGCTGGAAAACCAGCAGACCGTAGTGCAGAGCGATGTGTTGAACGCCTACGATAAACTCGGCGCGTTTTATGGGCAGCTCACCACCCGGCCCGATGATTATCTGGACCGTATCCAGAATATCTCGGTCGAAGCCACTAAAGCGTACAATGGCCGTGTCATCAGCCTGCTCGATTACTTAGACAAAATCCGCACGTATCAGCAGGCGCAGTTGAACCAGATTAACCTGCTCAATAACGTTTTTCAGGCCCAGCAGCAACTCAACTACGCCACGAATACGAAGTTTTTTTAATTGTAACTGTAGTCCGGACGTCCACGTCCGGCAGCCGTTGGGCTAACAGTAGCTACATTATTAGCCATTCAGCTACCGGATGTGGACGTCCGGGCTACCAGAACCAATGAAATCATACCTCTCTCTGCTGCTGACGGCCCTGATACTGGCGTCCTGCGGCCATAAAGAAGAAACCGCGCAGGTACCCACCTCGGCGGCTGATTCAACCAGCAGCTACCTGACCGATACCGTCCGGCGTATCGACCCGGCCAGTCAGCTTATGCTTAACGGCACCGTTACCTTCGACCAGGACAATGTAGTGCGGGTGTTTCCGCTCGTCAGCGGCAACGTCGAGAAGGCGACCGCTACGCTCGGTACCTACGTACAGAAAGGGCAGCCGATGGCCACCATCCGGTCGGGAGATATTTCGACCTACGTCAACGAGTTTCAGGCCGATAAGGCAGACCTCGAAGTGGCCGCGCAAAACCTCAAAAACGTGTCGGCGCAGTACAAGGCCGGCTTTGCGTCGGAGACGGATTTTCTGACGGCGAAGAACAATCTCCAGAAAGCAAAAGATGAACTGAGCCGCTCCAGCAATATCCTGAAAGTCTATGGCGGCAGTAACACCACCGGGCAACCGTACTATACCGTGAAAGCTCCCATTACGGGCTATATCGTGGAAAAAAACGTGAACGCCGGGCAGGATTTGCGTGCCGACAATAGCAACCCGCTCTACACTATTTCGAGTTTGCAGCGCGTCTGGGTGATGGCCAACGTCTATGAAACCGACATCCCTGAAGTCAGGCAGGGCCAAACCGTCGACGTGCAGGTGCTGGCCTATCCCGATAAGACGTTTCGGGGCCATATCGACAATATCAGTAACGTACTGGACCAGCAGGCGCGGGTGCTGAAGGTGCGTATCGTACTCGACAACGCTGGCGGACTGCTCAAGCCCGATATGTTCGCCACGATTCAGGTGCATTTGCCTAACGTTAACGCGCAGCAGGGGCTGGCGGTGGCGCAGAAAGCCCTCGTCTTTGACCGCGACCATTACTTTGTGGTGGTACAGACCGGCCTCAACAAGTTTGACGCGCGGGAGGTAACCGTCCTGAAAAACACAACCCGCTATGCTTTCGTGGAAGGCGGCAATCTCAAACCCGGCGACCGCGTCGTTACCGAAGGCAGTCTACTGGTTTATAACGACTTAACCAATTAGTGAATTGGCGAATGAGTGAATTAGCGAATGCTTAGACCGCTTTGCGAATCTATAAATCGTAGTCCAGACATTCACTAATTCACTCATTCGCCAATTCACTCATTCAAAGAAATGAACGCATTCATTCGCAGTATTATCTCGTTTGCGCTGACAAACCGGTTCGCCGTGTTTTTCGGTATCCTGCTGATTATCGTCGGGGGCGTAGTCAGTTTTATGAATACGCCCGTCGAGACGTTCCCGGACGTGACCAATACCAACACTATCATCATTACGCAGTGGCCGGGCCGGTCGGCGGAGGAGGTAGAGCGGTTCGTGACCATCCCCCTCGAAACGGAACTGAATTCGGTACCCAAGAAGAGTACCCTGCGGTCGGTATCGCTCTTCGGGCTGTCGGTTGTGACGATTATTTTTGACGATGGGGTCGATAATTTCACGGCGCAGACCAACGTAGCCAACCGAGTGTCCGGCGTAGAACTGCCCGATGGTGCCCACGCCGAAATCGAGCCGCCCTACGGCCCGACGGGGGAGATTTTTCGCTTTACCCTCGAAAGTAAAACCAAAGATATTACTGAACTTAAGACCTTGCAGGACTGGGTAATTGAGCGGCAAATCAAAAGCGTGCCGGGTATTGCCGACGTGGTGAGTTTTGGAGGTAAAGTCAAAACACTGGAGGTTGACCTGAACCCAACGCTGCTGGCCAACTACGGCTTTACCACCATCGACGTTGACCAGGCTATTCGGCAAAGTAACATCAACGTGGGGGGCGACGTACTGAAACAGGGTAATCAGTCGCTGGTGGTGCGGGGTATCGGGCTGCTTACCAAACCCGAAGACGTGGCCGGTATCATTATCGACAACGTGAACGGCGTACCCATCAAAGTCAGCGATGTAGCCACGGTGAAAGAAGGGTTTCAGCCCCGGCTGGGCATTGTGGGCCGCAACAAACAGGACGACGTAGTGGAGTGCATCGTGGTGATGCGCAAGGGCGAAAACCCCAATGAAGTAATCCCGGCTCTGAAAGAAAAGATTGACGAACTGAACAACCAGATTCTGCCCAAAGACGTTAAAATCAAAACGTTTTATGACCGCACTACGCTCAATAATTACACCCTCCACACGGTGGGCGAAAACGTAGGACTGGGTATTTTGCTGGTGACACTCATTTTGCTGGTTTTTCTGGCCGACTGGCGCACCACGCTGATGGTGGCCATTGTGATTCCGCTGTCGCTGCTGTTTGCGTTCATCTGCCTGAAACTACGCGGCATGACCGTCAACCTGCTCAGTATTGGGGCGCTGGACTTCGGCATCATCATTGACGGAGCCGTGATTATGGTGGAGGGGCTGTTTGTGATGCTGGCGTCCCGAGCCGAAGAAATGGGTATGATGCGGTTTAACCGGCGGGCCAAACTCGGCTGGATTCTGTCGGCGGCAACGGAAACGGGCAAGTCGATTTTTACGGCGAAGATCATCATCATTACGGCGTTGCTGCCCATTTTCGCCTTCCAGAAAGTAGAGGGAAAGTTGTTCAGTCCGCTGGCCTGGACCATCGGCTTCGCGCTGCTGGGATCGCTCATCGTGAGCCTGACGCTGATTCCGCTGCTGTGTTCGATTCTGCTGAAAAAGAACGTTCGCGAGAAGCATAACCCATTCGTGCTGGCCATTGAAAACGGGTACCGCCCCGCGTTGGACTGGGCCATTCGTAAGCCCAGGGCTATCTTCGGCATCGCGCTGGTAAGCTTAGCTATTTCGGGCTACATCTTCATGGCGCACGTCGGTTCCGAGTTTTTGCCGGGCCTGAACGAAGGATCTATCTACGTGCGGGCCAGCTTGCCGTATTCCGTATCGCTCGATGAGAGCTACGCCTATACGCGCCGGTTCCGGGCCATTTTTGAGGAGTTCCCCGAAGTGCGTGGGGTTATTTCCCAAACAGGACGCCCCAACGATGGCACCGACCCAACGGGCTTCTTCAACAACGAGTTCTTTGTGGATCTGTACCCCAAAGAAGACTGGGCGCGGGGCGTTTCCAAAGACCAGCTGATTGAGCAGATGCGGCAGAAGCTGGCCCGTTTCCCCGGCGTAACATTTGGCTTCTCGCAACCCATTTCCGACAACGTCGAAGAAGCCGTGTCGGGTGTAAAAGGATCGATGGCCATCAAAATCATCGGGCAGGATTTGAACGTACTGGACAAGCAGGCAACGCGGGTGCTGAATGTAATGCGTAAAGTCAAGGGTGTAGAAGACCTTGGCGTCTTCCGTAACCTCGGTCAGCCGGAGTTCCGCATTACCCTCGACCCGGCGCGTCTGGCCCGCTACAACGTGCCGACCAACGTAGCGCAGTCGGTTATTGAAACGGCCATTGGCGGCAAAACGGCCACGCAGTTTTATGAAGGAGAACGGCATTTTGACATCAAAGTACGCTACGACGAGCGGTTCCGTTTTTCGCCCGAGCAGATTGCTAACCTACTGGTACCAACGCGCTCCGGCTCCAAAATTCCGCTTAAGGAACTGGCCGACATCAGCACCAGGTCCGGTCCGGCTTTTGTGTATCGCGAAAACAACGCCCGATTTATTGCCATCAAGTTTTCGGTGCGGGGCCGCGATCTGGGCAGCACCATTGCCGAAGCGCAGAAGAAAGTGGGCGATCAGGTGAAACTGCCCGAAGGCTACCGAATGCGGTGGGCGGGCGAGTTTGAAAATCAGACCCGCGCCCAGAAAACGCTGGCCATTGTGGTACCCATTTCAATTACCATTATTTTCCTGATTCTCCTGTTCACCTTTGGCAGTGCGCTCGATGCCGGGCTGATTATCATGAACGTACCGTTTTCGCTGATTGGTGGTTTCCTGGCCCTCTGGATCACGGGCATCAACTTCAGTATTTCGGCGGGGGTAGGCTTTATTTGCCTCTTCGGGGTGTCGGTACTCAATGGTGTCATTCTCATCAACCGCTTCAAGGAAAACCGGCAAAAGAAAATGGACGTGGCGCGGGCCGTACGCGAGGGAGCCATGACGCTGGTGCGCCCCATTGTGATGACCGCCCTGATGGCCTCGCTGGGTCTATTACCGGCTGCGCTGAGTACGGGCATTGGTTCCGAAACGCAGAAACCGCTGGCTACGGTCATGATTGGTGGCTTTATTACCAGCACCATTTTATCGCTGCTGATGTTGCCCGTTATCTACAAAATCATCTACAGCCGACGCGCCCGCAAAGAGGAGCGCCGGCAGGGAAAAGTACTGGCGTAGGGGAGTCAATCAGGATGCTGATACCAAAGATGCCCGGCCAATAGGCCAATAGTGGTCGGGCATCTTTGGTAAGGAATAATGAGAAGAGAAAGCATAACTCCATAATGCATCCAACGACCGCGTGTGGTGATGGGGAGCGTAGCGAGCCTTTACACACACTGGGACTGCACTTCGCGGCCTGCCAACTGTCGCAGACAACCTAGCGTGGTTAGGAGCTAAAAGACACCGCACCGACGGGTTGCAAACTGTCGCCGGATGCCAACTCACGCGGAGCGGACAACAACGTAAATTCCATTTTTTAGACCCCGAACCACTTCTCGTCTCCTAAACCGTAGCCGTTCTCGTCAAGCTTATCTATAATCCCTTTGGGTAAAAACACTATGTCAACAGAGCCGTAGTTATTCTCAACCCCACCGGGTGAGACATTTCTAAACCGATTTTGGCTCAAGTTAAGCGTCTCGATAATCTCATTGAGCTTTTCGATAAAATTGAAATCGAAAAAACCCATATTATTCGATAATTCTATGACCCAAGACGTATTTCTGATGACTACGCTTATTTTAGAATCATTGTCATCGCCGGTTACGTCTTTCCAAGAATCGAAGTCAAAATCTACTTTGGGTAGCCGCTTCATTTGATCCCAGAGCCACTTGTATGATTCCGCGTTGGCAAACTCTTCTGCCTCAACAGAAATCATCTCTACACTACTACCAACAATCTGCTCAAATGTAAACCGTCTCTCTTCCATACCTGACTGGTGAAACACTGTTCGTTCAATTTTTTATTCCGAACCAAAGTCTTTACTTGTCGCCGGACGCCTGAAAATACGAGGTTTAAAACCTAACCTGAGAGACGTACCGACTGTCGCCGGACGCTGAAAATGCAAGTAAAAAACCTCAACTTCTGAGACGTACCAACTGTCGCAGGTGGCTGAAATTTGAGACTTTTTTAAACCTCGAACTGCGGGAAGTACCACCTGTCGCCGACAACCCCGCATACCGAAAACAGCTTGAACACATCACCCAACGACCACGGGTGTTGATGATGGGCGCGAAACTCAACTGCACACACGTACCTGCACCTTTACACACCCGTTTGGATGTACTGTTAAGTTGCAACTGCTTGATAATCAGGCATGGTTAAAAATCGCAATTTAACATTTTTTGTGGGTTCGTTCGCGTGCGAACAAAGTGGTGGTTGGTCTGCCCCCCCCCCTCCGGGGGCGAGCAACCTGTCGCCGGAAAGCCGCCCACGCGGAGCGAACATGAAAGATTAACCTAATGTCAATGAAGCAATAGGAAAAACACCTTCTTGTAAAGTGCCTGATGAGTCAAACCATTGACACTTCACCTGTTCTTTATCCTCCACGGGTGTAGCAAACACAGCTCCAGCTTTGAGTTTTGTTCCATATGCCATGACCGTCATTTGAGGGCCACCCGACTTAAGTTTAACGACGCTGCTAATCGAGATTTCTTCCATGCTGTAATATAAGTTTTTCTGTTGTGTTGGATGCGAAGCCCAAAGCTCGCCTGTCGGGGCGTTTACCCTGTCGCCAGAATGCGGTCCTGCAAGCCCAGACCTGCCTTAGCGGGACGTTTAGCCTGTCAGCCGCAACCGGTCCAATAAGCAAAAGACCTAACTTCTGGAACGCGCTGCTTGTCGACCGAAACGCACCCACGCCACCTGCATGGACGGGCCACCCAACGCCAACGGGTGTTGATAGTGGGGGCAAAACTTAACTGACAAACATACTTGCACCTTTACACACCCGTTTGGTTGGGATAACAACCTGTGGAATATGCTACCTGTTGCAGAATCGGCGGAAAAGCACACTTGATTTACGAGGCTTTATCCACTGGCTTTATTTAATTCTGGCTTAAGGCTATATATTAGAAATTGCTCAAATATTTTACATGTTCTGCCTTTTTTAAAGTTAATGGCTGCTTTCCCTATTGTAGGAATGATGATGATAATTAAGGAAATAGGTAAAACATAATTCCCCCAACTCTCAAAGCCATCCTTTAAAGATTTTATGTATGAGAGCAGCCCTAATACTATTGGCAAAAAAATGGCAATTGAAAAAGAAGACAAATAGCTATCCCTCTCAATAGGCGAATACGCTTCCGCATTACCTCGTGTTCTAACATAATTATCACAAAGATCTAAAATATCTTTATCATTGAAAACGTCCTGTACATTAAATTCAGAACTTAATCCAAATGTAATTTTAATTTGATCCGCTATCTTATTTTTAAATTCAGCATGTATGGAACAATGAGACAGTAAAAGGTATTTTTTATCTTTATCTATACGTTTATAAAATATGTAAAATAAAATTATTTGAAGTTGAGAAAAAATAAATCCGAACAGAAAGGAAAAAATAATTGAGAGAAATACCAAACTTGTATTATCAATTATTTCTATTTTCTTAAAGTTATAACCATTGAGGTAAATTAAACTAAAAAGCGTAATAACGCCAGGAATAAAATAGATAATTAAATCCTTAATTGTCAGGTTAATTTTTTCTAACATTGCTCGTTGAAATTTTATTGTAAATACTGATCCGGTTTACCTGAATTTCTTAAATGGTATGTTGCCTGTGTTGCCCGTAACCCACCTTGCTTGTCGAGGTGGCCTTGCAACAGCGTTCCTTGTTTCATACGAAACCTGCCTAATCCATTATCTGCCCTGCATGGGCGTTTACTCTATCGACCGGCTCCCGGAAATGAAAGTCAAAACCTGACTCCTGGCACGCGCTGCCTGTCGCCAAGACGCTGGCATACGAACACTTTATGGACCCGTACCCAACGCCCGAAAGGGCTGATAGTGAACGAGTTAATTTCCTGAACATGAGACACTTGCACCTTTACACCCTTTCTCTGTTGGGCTGAAAACTTTCTTTATGGGACGAGCATCCTGTCGCCGGAGACATGGAAATGAAAGTCAGCCTGCTCTTAAAATCTGCTCAGAATTGCCATCTTTGAGAGTCTGCCCGACGAAGCTTAGAAACTCTTTTGGTTTGAATACTTGCGCCAAAATGCCAAGCTCTTTGAATGTCTCTGTTGCTTTGTAATGGCATCTATCGTCCTCAGTTATGAAAAAATGGCAGTGAGCGGCATAAAATGTGTGTAGAGCGTCGTCAATCATATTGTCAAATCTTTCATCAGATTTGTAGCCTCTCCAGTCAATCTTAAGATAAGTATCAATTACCTTGCTATAATCGCTGTTATCAGATGTTTTTGAAGATGACTTATTTTTTGCCCATTCATACATTTCATCCGAAGACGCTTTCAGAAAATTAAGAGCCTCCTGATTGTCAAGAGCTTGAAGTTGCGCCTTGAGGTTCGGGGCATTCTTGTACTTCTTTATGATTTTACTTGTAAACACCCTCAGAGACTTGTATATCGAGTAATCCGTTTTGAGTAGGCTTGACATCTTTAGCAAATCGTCCATCAAAGAATACATGGTCAGCTTTTCTCTCGACGTAGCAAAAATTTTATCAAACACTGGGTCAAACTCAAACGATTTAGAAAAGTTATCAGGTAGAGGTACGCTTTTAAATAATTCCATCATAGCCTTCATCATACCAAACTCATCCGCTTCACATAGTTTTTCAAGTGAATCGAAATCGTTGCTTTTTTCTTCAAGAGCATCCTCGAAAAACTGAAACACATCTCGTTGATGCCAAGTAACTTGATCGTGACCCCAATATTGAACAACCGCCAAATTGCCAGTGATTTGAGTAATAAAACTTAAATCTCCCTGCGTATAGGTTGGATTCTTCTTATAGCCTCTTATGAGGTCATTGATGTGAGCGTTTGAGTAAGGGACAACGACATTTTGCTGCTTTATCAAATTATTGATGAATGTGAATGCTTCTTTATCAGAATCATTTAACTGCTGAATCTTTTGCAGCCTGTCAAACACATTCCAGTCCAGATAGATATAAATGGCGGACATAATAAATGATCTGCTTTTCCTAATCAAAAGAATTACTAACTCAGGCGTTTTCCATTGTCAGTCGAAACCCGGAAATGGAAACCTAAACCTGTCCAATAAGGGCGTTTCCTGTATCAGACGGAACCCGCCGAATGAGTAAAGAACCTGACCTCTACGGCTTGCAACCTGTCGCAGGTAACCCGCCTTGCACTCCCATCTTGGCCGGTTCACCCAACAAGTATATGTGCGATAAGTTACGGAACGCCTATCTGCTGATTATCAATGGATTAGCGTTCTGTCGCTCATTTTTGATCGTTACGTTTTGGAGTAGTTCGCTTCGTTATGCAAGGGGTTACAAGGTAGGATGTCGAGTTGTGTTGTACAAGCAGGCAGGTAGGGAAATGTCTGCCACCCGGTACGCCGATCGTACACCCATGCCTTTAGCGGTTCTGCAAACCGGCGTCGGGTCTGGGGACAAGGTCGGTGCATTGGCCGCATGAACGGTTCGGTGGGTTTGAATTCAGCCCGTTTAGAAATCGAGGTGGCAGTTGGTCCAGCCGTCGTCGAAGCGAGTGCCGAACTGCTTGTAGAAGCCAAGGGCGGGTTCGTTCCAGTCCAGTACCTGCCACATCATGCCGGTGCAGTTGGTTTCGCGGGCCATGTCGATGGTGGCGTCCAGCAACAGCTTGCCCACGCCGTAGCCCCGGAAGGCTTCGGTTACGATGATGTCTTCGAGATACAGCCGCTTGCCTTTCCAGGTTGAGTAGCGGAAATAATAGAGCGACATACCGACAATTTTCTGACTATCAGAATCTTCGGCCACCAGAATGCTGAACAGCGGATTAGGGCCAAAACCGTCTTCAGCCATCTGCTCGACGGTGTTGCTGACTTCATTAGCGGCTTTTTCGTACACGGCCAGTTCAACAACCAGCTCAAACGCTTGAGGAATGTCGGCGCGGGTGCCGGGACGGATAGAAATCATTGCTCAGTTATCAGTTATCAGTGAACAGTAATCAGTAAAAATGCATCGGTTATCGGTATTCAGCAGTTGATTACTGGTTACTGATAACTGATAACTGCCTGCGCCATTTGTCTAAAGCGGCCTGAAAGTCGGCGGGCAGGTCGGAGTTGAACTGCATCCATTCTTTAGTGCGGGGGTGCGCAAACCCGAGCGATTTGGCGTGCAGGGCCTGCCGGGGCAGGAGTTTGAACGCATTCTCGACAAAGGCTTTGTACGACCCCACCGGCGTACCGCGCAGAATGCGGTCGCCCCCGTACATGGCGTCGTTAAAGAGCGGGTGACCAATGTGCTTGAGGTGCGCCCGAATCTGGTGCGTCCGGCCCGTTTCAAGTTTGCACTGCAACAGCGTTACGTAGTGCAGCGACTCCAGTGTCGTGAAGTGCGTAATGGCCCACTTCCCTCTGGTCTCGTCGTCATATATGGCCTGTACTTTGCGGTCTTTGATGGAGCGGCCAATGAATCCGGTAATTGTGCCGTCGGCGGGGTCGGGTTGGCCCCACACCAGGGCGTTATAGGTTCGTTCGATGGTATGCTCGAAGAACTGCCGGGCCAGGTAGGTCATGGCAAACTCAGACTTGGCCACCACCATCAATCCCGACGTGTCTTTGTCGATGCGGTGTACCAGGCCGGGCCGGAACTCGCCGTGCCGGCTGGTAGGCAGATTCTGAAAGTGATACACCAGTGCATTGACCAGCGTACCGTCCCAGTTGCCGTGGGCGGGGTGTACCACCATACCCGCCACTTTGTTGATAACCAGCAAATCATCATCCTCGAAAACAATGTTGAGGGGAATGTTTTCGGGCTTGATTTCGGTGTCGCGGGGCGGGTGGGGGAGGGCCACCGTAATGACGTCTGCGGGCCTGATTTTATAGCTTGCCTTGGTCGGATTATCGTTAACCCGCACCGTTTCGGCGTCGATGGCGGTCTGGATTTTGGTGCGCGTGGCATTAGGCAGCCGGTCCATCAGAAACCGGTCGATGCGCAACAGACTCTGCCCCTGATCCACTACAATGCGGTGATGCTCGTAGAGTTCGTCGTTTTCTTCGGTTGTATCTTCGTATTCGTTTACCACTACGTCTGCTGCCTTGATTAGCCACGAAGATACGATGATGACCGATATAAGCCAGCAAATCAACGCTTTCGGCAGCCACTCACCGCTGCAATTGCTGACGAATCCGTTTGGGCCGGCGGTGCCGCTACAGCTGTGGCTCAAGCGAGACGATTTACTGCATCCGCTGGTGTCGGGCAATAAGTGGCGCAAACTCAAATACAATTTGCTGGCGGCCCAGGTGCAGGGATTCGCCACGCTGCTGACCTTTGGCGGGGCTTATTCTAATCATCTCTACGCCACGGCTGCGGCTGGCCGGGCGTTCGGGTTTCGGACCGTTGGCGTGGTGCGGGGTAACGAACTGGCCAGCCAGCCACGGAACAAAACCCTATCGTTCTGTGAAACTGCCGGGATGCAGCTTCACTTTGTTGATCGGGAAACGTACCGGCGCAAAGACGATCCTGACTTTCTTTGCGAGCTACAGACCCGCTTTGACCCGTGTTACGTCATTCCCGAAGGCGGCACCAACGACCTCGCCGTGTGTGGCACCGCCGAAATTCTGCCCGAAATCAGGTTGCAGTTGGGCCACGCGCCCAGCTATGTTTGCTGCGCCGTAGGAACGGGTGGTACGCTGGCGGGGCTGGTCCAGTCGGCACCGGAAACCACAGCGGTACTGGGGTTTTTATCGCTGAACGCAGCTGATTTTCAGTTGCCTTTTGATGTGGAACCGAGCGGAAATGTTCAGTTACTGACCGATTATCATTTCGGCGGCTACGCCAAAAAAACCTCCCAACTACTCGATTTTATCCGGGATTTTGAGCAGCGAACGGGCATCTTACTGGAGCAGGTTTATACAGGAAAAATGCTGTATGGAGTTCAAGATCTGGCCCGGCGGGGCTATTTTCCAAAAGACGCAACCGTCGTTGCCATCCATACCGGTGGCCTCCAGGGCAGAAGTGGCGCATTGTAGCCCTACTTCCGGTTCGACTGACTCCCTGTTCCGAACAGAAATTTGCTGATGTTTTCATTCAGAAATGCAGCATCGGCGGGGTTACTGGCGGCACCGGCCGTATGGCCCCATAACGATGGAATGGGCATCAGCGACACGCCGGGGATAAAGGTTGCCTCATACTTTGCATCGCCCGGCGGGAAGTATAAATCAGTTTCGGAAGGCATGTACAGCAACGGTACCCGAACGGAGCGCAGGGCTTGTTCAACGTTGCCGTCGAAGCCCGGCGTGGTGCCAACGTCATGGCGTTCCCAGGTACGCATTTGCAGAATCAGATCATTGGCGTCGGCCCCGTCGATGAAATGGGTTCGGTAGTTGGTCAGTATCTGCTCGAAGGTAGTGCCGGGTTTGGCCCGGTTGCGCCATAATTCTTTGCGCCACCATTCCTGCGAGTAGAGCCAGCCCGTCCAGACTACAGCAAACGCCTGAAGCCCTTTGGTTGGCGGAGCGGCAGAGGCATAATTGCCGTCCATAAATGCGGCATCGGCAGTGAGGGCGGCAATTTGCCCTTCCAACCGCACAACGCCATGCGGGTAGGTCTTAGCCGTGCCGGATGTGGCCACAATCTGATCGGCAAACTGCGGATGGCTCACCGCCCATTGGAACGCCTGTTGCGCACCCATAGAAAACCCGATGATAGCCCGCAGGTGCGTAATCTTCAATTGGCTGGTCAGTAACTGATGAACGGCCCGCACATTGTCGCGAATGGTCATGACCGGAAACCGCGGGCCATGATACGGTTCCGGCGTGTTGCTGGGCGACGATGAACGGCCATTGCCGAAAAGTTCAGTGGCTACCAGACAATATTTAGCTGTGTCGAGGGCTTTGCCCGGCCCAATCAGCCACTCGTAGCCGTGGTAGTTGGCCATGTAGTGCGACGGTAAAAGAATGGCATTGTCGCGGGCTGCGTTCAGGCGTCCATAGGTGCCATATACTACGCGGGCACGGGGTAGCGTGATACCGCTTTCAAGACGGAAATTGTCGATAGTGAACTCGTTACGTCCATCGGGGCTGGTCGATTGCGCCCATATATCCGGTGCCAGCAGCAGTAGTAAAAGTAATTTCTTCATGACGTGTTTTTAGTAAAGATCAGGTGTACTCAAAAGGGATTAGTCGGCTATCATCTCAAAAAATAGCGTTCGCCTGTTTCTTTACGAAGTCGTCGATAGAGTAGAGGCCAGGTTCTTTTGAACAACTTCAGCCAGAAAAACAGGGTTTACGGTCATAACGCATCATGTTTTGTCAACTATACCGAAAACAAAAAAACGAGCCATACTATTTCAGAACGACTCGTTTAGGGACGGTTAGTTACACTTAAGCCGTTTCCAGTTCATGATTAGGCTTACGGGTGCGCCGGTCGGCATGGAGCCGGAGCAGTATACGTTCTTTAATGCGCATCCAGCGGGCGTACAGACCCGACTCTTTCACGAAATTCCACTTCTCCGGTTTGGTCTCGGGCTTTTTGTGTTCTTCCGGGTCGTACATCATGCCCGTGCAGAGACAGTGCTTGCGCTCCGTGCGGGTCAGGATATCGAAGTTGGTACAGGTCTGACAGCCTTTCCAGAAGGCTTCGTCCTGAGTCAGTTCGCTGAGGGTTACGGGTTGGTAGCCAAGGTCGGAGTTGATCTTCATCACGGCCAGACTGGTGGTGATACCGATAATCTTAGCCCCCGGAAATTTCTTCCGTGACAGTTCAAACGCCTTGGCTTTGATGCGCGTGGCAATGCCGCTCTTGCGGTACTCGGGCCGTACGATCAGGCCGGAGTTTGCCACGTATTTGCCGTGTTCCCAGGTCTCGATGTAGCAGAACCCTACCCAGTCGCCGGTCAGTGTGGTGGCAATGATGGCTTTGCCTTCCAGCATTTTTTCCATTATGTAAATGGGCGAACGTTTGGCGATGCCGGTACCGCGGGCGCGGGCACTTTCGGCCATTTCATCGCAGATGGTTTCGGCAAACGACAGGTGACTTTCGCTGGCCACCTGCACCATGAACTGGTCATTAACTATTTCAGAAGCAATCATCGACGTGAAATGGGCGGGTACGAACCGCAAAAAAGATGGGTTTGCCGAAGCAACCGTTTGATTCATTGACCTGGTAGAAAGTTTAACCGGAAAGTAATAAGAGAGGGGGCAGGTCGCCACGTAGGCAACCAAAGTTATATAGTCCTTTCGGACCTGAACCGAACTGGCGTAGTGTGAAAAAAGGTCGGTAAAAAAACGAGCTTAGCCATGGGTTGTGCGTAGAAAACGCGGGCAATGTTCGGGATATTATCCGGGTCCTGCAATAGGATAAACACTTTTTTTTGGTGATGGTTCTATGCCACTAAAATCAGGTCTGGCGGCTGATACGTAGCTTGCGAAGGTAATCGCCGTCACCATGACCTCATCCCGCCATTCTACCCGCCTGATTCTTTACCGCATTCTGGAAACCTCAACTAGCAAGCGTCGGGGTGTCAGCCTGGTGTTCAACGTAATTCTGATTACGATTATCACCCTGAATGCCATTGCCATTATCCTGCACACGGTGCCGGACTATAATCGTCGGTACGCCCAGCTATTTATTGACTTTGAACTGTTTTCAGTGGGTTTCTTCACCGTCGAATATCTGCTGCGTATCTGGGTGTGTGTAGAAGACAGCCGGTACCGACACTGGTTTTGGGGGCGGCTGCGCTACGTAACGTCGGTCTCTGCGCTGATTGACATGCTGGCCATTTTTCCGTTTTATTTCACGCTTTTCACCACCGACCTGGCCGTGGTTCGTATTCTGCGGCTGTTTCGTATTTTTCGGCTGTTTCGTATCACGCGCTACGTGCGGGCGGTGCAGTTGATTCGTGACGTAGTTAATGACAAAAAAGAGGAATTGATCCTGAGCATGGCCTTCGTTTTGTTTGCGCTTGTCATTATTTCGAGCCTGATGTACTACGTTGAACACTCGGCGCAGCCCACACAGTTCTCAAGTATTCCGGCCACGATGTGGTGGGGTGTCAATGCCATGACTACGGTCGGCTACGGCGACATGCACCCAATCACGCCCCTCGGCAAGCTCCTCGGTGGCCTTGCGGCCATTGCAGGAATCAGTTTGTTTGCGTTGCCAACCGGTATTCTGGTGTCAGGCTTTACCGAGCACATCCGAAACCAGAAGGGACATATTCCGAAACGGTGCCCGCACTGCGGGCGGGAACTGTAGGCTGGATCGCATCGGCGCACCGATGCGATCCAGCTATAACTTCGCCGAGCGCAGCCGCAAACTGTTCGTTACAACCGATACCGAACTGAGAGCCATAGCCGCACCGGCAATCATCGGACTCAGCAAAAAGCCGTTGATGGGATATAGTATTCCGGCGGCAATGGGGATGCCGATGAGGTTATAGATGAAGGCCCAGAATAGATTCTGGCGGATGGTCTGCACCGTGCGTTTCGACAACTGCAACGCCTTTGGTACGCTGTTCAGATCAGACGTGATGAGTGTCATTCGGGCCACGTCCATCGCAATATCTGAACCCCTGCTCATGGCCATGCTTACGTCGGCCTGCGCCAGAGCCTGGGCGTCGTTGATGCCGTCGCCAACCATCGCTACGATGTTTCCCTGCTGCTGTAACTCGCTCACAAACTGCGCTTTGTCGGCGGGCAGGGTTTCGGCGCGGTAGTTGGTCAACCCTACGGCGTCGGCTACGGCGCGGGCGGTTTGGGGGTTGTCGCCCGTGAGCATATACACCGAGATACCACGCTTTATGAGGGTTTCGATGGCCTGTTTCGAGGTGGCTTTAACAGGGTCAGCAATGGCGAGAATAGATAGTACCTGCGTCTCATCGGCAAAATACACGACCGTCTTTGCCTGCTGCTGCCACTGCGCTGCCCGTTGCTGCACATCTACCGAAACCAATACGTTACGTTCGTTCAGCAACCGGGCGTTACCAATCAGATACGTTTTTTCGCTGTACCGTCCCGATACGCCCCGCCCCGTTATACTCTCAAAACCAGTCAGTTTAGCACTGCCAATTTTATGGGTGTTCAGATAGGTAATAACGGCGTCGGCCAGCGGGTGTTCAGACTGGTTTTCCAGCGCGTACAGCACGGGTTGTAAGGTCGCTACGTCGGCTTCGGGAACGAACCAGTCGACGTCGGTTACGGTGGGTTTGCCTTCGGTGATGGTGCCGGTTTTGTCGAGGATAACGGCATTGACGCGGTGGCCGAGTTCGAGGCTTTCGGCGTCTTTGATCAGGATGTTATTGTTGGCGCCTTTGCCTACGCCCACCATGATGGCCGTAGGCGTGGCCAGGCCCAGTGCGCATGGACAGGCAATGACCAGTACCGTTACCGACGTCAGCAGGGCGTGCGTAAAGGCGTTTTCTCCTCCAACAAGCATCCAGATGACAAACGTCAGTACGGCAATGCCAATAACTACCGGCACAAAAATACCGGCAATTTTATCGACCAGTTTCTGCACCGGGGCTTTGCTGCCCTGCGCTTCCTGCACCGCCCGGATAATCTGCGCCAGCAGCGTCTGAGCGCCTACTTTCTGCGCCCGGAAGCGGAATGCCCCTTTCTGGTTGATAGTCCCGGCAAAGACCGGTTCGCCAGTGGTTTTGTTGACCGGCACCGGCTCGCCCGATAGCATACTCTCGTCTACAAATGACTCGCCCGACTCCACCTCACCATCGACGGGGATTTTTTCGCCGGGCCTGACCATGATAATTTGCCCCACCTGTACCTGCGAAATAGGCAGTTCGCGCTCACCACCACTTTCAATGATACGGACGGTGTTGGGTTGCAGTCCGATGAGTTTTTTCAGGGCCGATGATGTATTCGATTTAGCCCGTTCTTCGAGTAGTTTACCGAGCGAAATAAAGGCGATAACGACCGCTGAGGCCTCAAAATAAACATGGGGTTCCAGACCCCGGCTGGTCCAGAATTGTGGATATAGCGTGGTGAACGTACTGAACAGGAATGCGATACCGGTAGAGAGGGCCACGAGTGTATCCATATTAGCCCGGCCATGACGCGCCTGTTTGGCGGCATTGACAAAATACGACCGGCCCAGCCAGAACACCACCGGAGCCGACAGGGCCATCATGATGTAATTGGCATACGGGATTTCCATAAATACCATCCCAATCAGTACGACCGGTATCGACAGCGCAACAGCCCAGACGGTACGTTTCCTAAGGGCGTTGTACTGCCGCTGCTGTGCGTCCTGCTGTATCTGCCAGATGTCGGGCTGGTCGGCATCGTCGGTTGGGATAACCAGATCATACCCAATCCCCTGTATCACCTGCTGCATTTGCGTGGGCGACACCTCGGCGGGGTCATAATCGACCGTGGCCGACTGGTTGGCGTAGTTGACAGAGGCTTTCTGAACACCCGGCGTATTGTTGAGCATCGACTCGACGCTCACGGCGCAGGCGGCACAGCTCATTTCCAGCACCGGAAACGTCTGGTGGGTGAGGGATGCGTTTTGCTTTTGGGTGGTTATTTGCTTGGTCGGTGTCATATACCTGGTAGTTTGTGGGTTATCCGTGAGTGGAGAAGCCGTGGAATAACCCGGTCATTAACCACTCATGGATATACCTGTACAACAATCAAAACCACGAATGCGATACCAGTATAGTTTATAAGATTTGGCTACAACTGTACAGATTTAGAAGCGGTGCGGGCGTAATCCGGTTTTAGAGCGATCCGGGATTCAGTATAGACCCGTCGTTTTTGGCTAACTTGCGGGCTGATTTTGTCCGGCAAATGTGCGTTAATCTTTATACTGCCCTGCACCGGATACCCATCCGTAACGCCCCGCTGATTGATGATTTGGCCCCGTATTGCTCAGTTTATTCTCAATAACCGGTTGCTGCTCGTGGCCATTATAGTCGTTGGAACGGTCTTTATGGGCTACCAGACTACCCACGTCAAACTCTCGTACGAACTCGCCAAAATCCTGCCCGTTACCGACCCTGAATTTCAGCGGTACGATGCCTTCAAAAAACGCTTTGGGCAGGATGGCAGCGTCATGGTCGTTGGCGTCGAGACCGACAGCATGTATCAGGTCGGGTTTTTCAATCAGTGGTACGCCCTCAGCCAGCGTATAAAAGCCATTGCGGGCATCAAAAACGTTATTTCCAACGCCAGTTTGTACGATGTAGTCCGCGATGATACGGCCCGCAAATTTCGTGTGGTACTGCTCGTGCCGCGCCCCATCACGACGCAGAATCAGCTCGATAGTCTGCGGCAGCGCATCGGCGAGTTGCCGTTTTACCGGGGTCTGGTGCAGGACAGCGCGGCAGCCGCCACCGGCAGCGGGGCGCACCTGATGGCCATTACCTTCGATCAGAAAGAACTCAATACCAAAAACCGAATTGCCATTGTCCGGCGGGTGGAGGCCGTGGCCGATTCGTTCGGTACGGCGCATAATCTGCGGGTTCGGCTGTCGGGTATGCCCTATATCCGTACCGAAATGACTGCCAAAGTCAGTGGCGAACTGCTCCTGTTTCTGGGGCTGGCCTTCGGTATTACGTCACTGATTCTGCTGTATTTCTTCCGCTCGTTTATCGTCATGCTGGCGGCTGCGCTGGTGGTAGCCATTGGCGTAATCTGGGTGACGGGCTACATTGTCCTGTTCGGGTACGAAATCACGATTCTGATTGGGTTGATTCCACCGATTATCATCGTCATTGGCATTCCAAACGTTATTTTTCTGATTAACCGTTATCAGGAAGAACTGAACCGGCACGCGGTCATTACGATCATCGAAAAGCGCAATGCCCTGCTGATTGCCGCCGAAAAAGTGGGTGAAACTACTTTCTTTGCCAACGTTACGACAAGCATTGGTTTCTTCGTGTTTTTCTTCACGGCCAGTCCGTTGCTACTGCAGTTTGGTTTGGTGGCGGCCTGTGGCGTCATGACCACCTACGCCGTGTCGCTGGTGCTGATTCCGATTATTTTCAGCTACCTGCCCGTCCCTGCTCCCAACCACCGCGCCCACCTCGACCGCCCCTTTATCACGCGCTTCCTGCGCTGGGTCGATGGTATTGTCCGCACCCGCCGAACGGTCATTTACGGGGTCATTGCGGCCCTGACAGTGGTGTCAGCCCTGCTGGCTCTGCGTATTGACGCCATTGGCTACGTCGTGGATGATTTGCCCGACAATGATCCAATTTATCAGGATTTGAAATGGATCGAGAGCCGGTTCAAAGGCGTGATGCCGTTCGAGGTCAGCATCGACACCAAACAGCCGGGCCGGGTGCTGACGCCCCAGACACTGACCAAAATCCGGTTGCTCGAACGCGAGTTTGCCAGTCGTGCGGAGTTCACGCGGCCGCTTTCGCTGGTGGAGGCCATCAAGTTTTTTTACCAAGGATACCGGGGTGGTGATGCCAAATACTACGCCCTGCCCGGTGCGCTCGAATTGGGTAAACTGGGCGAGTACATTCCGAAACCAAACGCCACCGGCAGTACCGGCAATAGCTTAGCCAGTAGCTACCGCAGTTATCTGGACAGCACCCAACGCTACACCCGCGTCAGCTTCCAGACGCCTGACCTCGGCACCGTCCGTACTAACGCGCTCATTGCCGATCTGCAACCCAAAATAGATTCGATTTTTAACATCGACCGCGAAACCGGGCAGCGCGTGGCGGCTTCGGAGCAGTACACTATCGGCATTACGGGCAGCAGCGTCGTGTTCACCAAGGGTAACGACTACCTATTGCAGAACCTTGCCGAAAGCACCGCCCTGGCCATCATCCTGATTTCGGTCATTCTCATCATCCTTCTGCGCGACGTTCGGCTGAGCCTGATTGCCATTGCGCCGAGTGTATTGCCGCTGATTTTTACGGCGGGCATTATGGGCCTGTTCGACATCCACCTCAAGCCCTCTACCATCCTGATTTTCAGCATCGCGTTTGGCATCTCGTCCGACGGAACTATCTATTTTATTACGAAATACCGCGACGAACTCCGGCAGGGCCGCACCATAGCTGAAGCCGTATCGAACACTATTCGCTATACGGGACTGAGCATGTTTTATACGGCCATAATTCTGTTTGCGGGCTTTGGCATCTTCACCGCGTCCACGTTTCAGGGCACGGCGGCACTCGGTATCCTGGTATCCATTACACTATTAATGGGTATGGCCTCCAACCTGATCCTGCTTCCTGCGTTCCTGCTATCGGTCGATAAACGGAGAATGAAGATCGTAGTGTGAGCGGGAACAGTCAGCTACGTAATCGCCTGTCCAGCGGTATAATACGCTGATTAACAACCGAAACCTTGCTGAAAGAAGGGTGTTGCGGATGTAGTAACAAATTATAGGAAATGTCGATAATGGCCGATGGTACGGCAATGGCGAGTGAGAAGGGGTCGTGTAGCCAGTCGGTCAGGATACCCTGCGTAGCTGTCAGCGTTCCGGCTTGCCAGTAGGGAGGGAGCAAGTCAGGACGTACCCAGAAAATACTGTCCGGTTCTTCGGGTAACCGAATGGTAGTGAGCCACAACTGAGGAAGTTCGGGCAAACTCACTGGTGGCAGGTGTACCAATGTCTCGAGCAGAGCCAGTTCTGGTGTTCGGCTAGTGTATAGTACGCCAATACCTTTCGGATTCCAGCGTCCGCCGTAGCGTTCACTGCCAAAGACAGACAGCGGTTCGTTGTGATACGGCTCCTTGTTGATTCGATAGACAGTCACCTTCCTTAGCTGATGATACCCCATTCTATACGCCCCAGCACATCATCGGCAAGCGAAAAGCCGGATACCGTATCCAGCACCGCCAACGGCGACTGCGGGATGCCGCCTGCCAACGGACTGCCTTCAACAACCAACGATGTGGTTGAACTCGTTGGGTCGGTTGGCGGATTGAAGCTGCCCATCTGCCGGACAGGTATGCGGGGCGGTGGTTCGTTTGTTGCGTCGGTATAAGCCAGTTCGGCCAGTGGCGTACGCAGCCATCGACTGACCAATTCAGCCCGTCCATCGAAAATGGCTGATGCTCGTTGCACCAGGTTTTCAAACAGGAGCAGACGTTCCCCGGCGGCAAGCGTCAGGGCGTCGGTGGCCTGTTTACCGTGCAGACCCCGCACGGACATGTTCAGGATGCGGGCCATTTCTTTATCAGTTAGACCCACCACCTTCGCCACCTCGTCAACCCGCCGACGCAAAACCCCCTGACGGGCCTGCCGAATAAGGTCACTTACGGGTCGGAGTGGCTGGGTGAAGATAGTTGTCATACTGCTTTAAGGGACAGGAGAGTGTAAATATACAGAATCCAACCGGCAAATTTGCCATGTCATTGTGCTGACTATTCACAAACGATTCCGCAACTGATCCCGTAGCCACTCCACCGTTTTGGCATCCCGGAACGTGAACCAATGCTGTCGGTAATCGCCCATGCTGTCAACGGTGTCTTTGAACCGGCGGAAGGGTTTGGGCTGAGTAAGCGTGTATCGTAACCGCTCCTGAGCAGAACCAGCCGGTAGTTCATTTACAAACTGCTCCATCAATGCAAACGACTCCCGGCTGCTCATCGGCTCGATGGCCATGTAATCGTCGGGGTTGTTCGTTACAGTGTTGATGTTGTCCTGCCAGTCGGCAGTATCGGGAAATTGTTGCGGGTTGGGAAAGGAAATGTACTCGTGCGTCTCGCGGTGTAGGTAGCAGACCATACCCGCGTCCAGTTCTCCGGCTATTTCGATGAGTTGATTGGCTAACGTCGGTTCCATCGTGGCAGGTCGGTTAAATCAAGCTAGCGTACGTCAGGTTATTTTTGTCGTGCTGACCGGTCAGCATGACAAAAATAACCACTACACCTCTTTCAACAACGTATCGAACGAGACAAACTGACCACCAAAGCGGTGCTGAATGCGCTGATGCATGGCGTCGGCCTGGGTGGCGAGGTAGAGGTCGTAGTCGGCGCGGGTGGCAAAATCGAGCTGAACAGTGTAGGTAACGGCTCCGTTATCGAGTTCAGTGAGCAGGTGCATCATCCGGTGGCGTTGGGGCAGGCCGGTGTTTATCACGGCGGGCAGGTGGAAGGTTTTCATCCAGCGGAGCCAGTCGGCGGCTGTTTCTTCGGCAATGCTGAAGGTGGTATTGGCAATAATCATACGGACGAAACAGTAATCCTGAACGAGAAGTTGGGCGTTTGGTTGTTTCTTTGTCGAAACAAATTAATGACAGTTAAATCATTTCAATCATGTATTCTGGATTAGTACACGCCCATTCGGGCCTTCGCTGGATTGCGCTTGTTTTATTGGTCGTAGCCTCACTGGTGGCCATCAGCAAATGGCTGGGCCGTAGCGGCTACACCGACGGTAATCGTAAGCTGTATCTCTTCACGCTCATCGCCGTTCACACACAGTTGATACTGGGCCTGGTTTTATACTTTATAAGTCCAAAGGTGAACTTCGGTTTACTGAGCGAGAAAGTCTATCGCTTTTACACCGTCGAACACACAACCGGGATGCTCATTGCGATCATTCTGGTAACGGTGGGTTATTCGCTCTCCAAACGGGCTATTGATACCACGAAAAAGCAGCGGCTGATCGGGATTTTTTACGGTATCGGGCTGTTGCTCATTCTGGCGTCTATCCCCTGGCCGGGTCGCAACCTTGGCGCGGGCTGGTATTAAGACAGGGGATGAGTGGGTAATGAGTAAGGGGTAGCTGACGCGAATAATTCCAGCGTCAGCTACCCCTTACTCATTACCCACTCATCCCATTAAGAAAAATTTAACAGTCGCTCTTAGGTACTTATCGTCAGAAGGTTAACCGGTTTGGCACGGGAAATAGTGTAGAATCACTTCCCCAATTATTTGGTGTTTTGGGCGTAACGCCCTACTTTCATCAAACCTAACCCGCTCTCAACCAGTTTTTATGACCAAGAAAGTGCTTTTGACAGCCTGTATGGCTGTTTTGTTTGGCCTCGTGCAGGCTCAAACCGTACCCACCGTAAAAGAGTCATTACCCACCGTAACGGTTTCTCAAAAATCTACCGTCACTTCTCATTCAGAATCGCTCAGCGAGCGGTTTCCGCTGGTGAGCAATATGATCAGTTTCGCGAAGAGGCACCTTGCTATTCGCTACCGCCCCGGCGGCACTACCCCGCGTGGATTCGACTGTTCCGGATTCACGCGGTTTTGTTTTGACCAGTTTGGTATTTCGCTGCCACATTCCAGCGCGGCCCAGGGTAATGTTGGCAAGGCCGTTGATAAAGATGAAGCCCAGCCCGGCGATTTGATTCTCTTCAAAGGCCACAGTGCCGCCGGGAGCCGCATCGGCCATGTTGGTCTGATTACCGAAGTTACCAACGACCGCATTAAATTCATCCATTCGGCTTGGAACGGCGGTATCCGCTACGACTACCTCAGTGCCGACTACTACCAGCGTCGGTTCGTGGGCATCCGGCGGGTAGTGAGTTTACTGACGGATAGATAGAGTATCTACACCCGTAACGTTGTTCCGCTTTGCCCTGCCACAGCCGTGCTTACGTCGTCGGCGTGGCAGATGATGACTTTCGAGACGCCGTTTTCCAACGCCCGAAAGGCATTGTCCAGTTTGGGAATCATGCCTTTGTTGATGCTCCCGGCGGCTTTATGTTCAGCGTAAACAGCGGGCGTTAGTTCGGCAATAACGCTGTTATCATCGTTGGGGTTGGCCAGTACCCCCCGTTTCTCGAAGCAATACACCAGCGTAACGGGTTCGTGCCGGTCCAGGTCAACGGCAATGGCCGACGCCATCGTATCGGCGTTGGTGTTGAGTAAACCCCCTGCGTTGTCGTAACTGAGGGGCGCGAAAACGGGCGTCAGGTTCTGGCGCAGGAAGAACTGAATCTGCCCTGCGCTGATCTCGTCCAGATCACCCACAAAACCATAATCAATATCTTTCACGGGTCGTTTGTGGGCCAGTACTACGCGGGCATCGGCTCCGGTCAGGCCAATAGCATTAACGTTGAGGCCCTGTAGTTTAGCCACAATCTGCTTATTCACCAACCCGCCATAAACCATCGTTACTACGTCGAGCATGGCCTGATCGGTAATGCGCCGACCTTCTACCATCGTGGTGTGAATGCCTAGCTTCTCTGCGGTCTGCGTCGCAATTTTACCGCCCCCGTGTACGAGGATTTTGTGGCCGGGCAGTTGGGCGAAGTGGTTAAGAAACCGGGCGAGGGCCGCGGGGTCGTCAATAACGTTGCCGCCAATTTTAAGTAGTATCATTGTGATTTTTTTAAAATCTCCCGCAAAACTGCCTGGGCGGACCATTCGCGGTTGGCGGCCTGCTCGATCACGAGCGACTGGGGGCTGTCCAGCACGGCGTCACTCACTTTGAGGTTGCGCCGGACGGGCAGGCAGTGCATGAATTTGCCATTGTTCGTTCTGGCCATATCATCCATCGTCACGGCCCAGGTGGGGTCCTGCGTGAGTACCTGCCCGTAGTGCGTGTACGACGACCAGTTTTTACCGTAAATAAAATCGGCACCGGCAAAGGCTTCGGCGCGGTTGTGCGTAACGCGGGCGTTGCCCTTAAACTCCGGCGCAAGGTCGTAGCCTTCGGGATGGGTAATGACAAACTCGACGTGTCCGGCGTTGGCACGGGCGTTCATCCACTCGCTGAACGAGTTGGCAACGGCTTGTGGCAGGGGCTTGAAATGCGGCAGCCAGGTCAGTACCACTTTGGGCCGGGCTACGGTTTTGGCCTCTTCGATGGTGATGCAGTCGGCCAGCGATTGCAACGGGTGGCGCGTGGCCGATTCGAGGTTGACGATGGGAACCTGGGCGTACCTGGCAAACTGGTGCATGACCTGCTCGCGGTAGTCGGTGGCGCGGTCTTTGAGATCGGCGAAGGCGCGGATGCCGAGGATGTTGCAGTACCGGCCCATGACAGCGGCAGCTTCGCGGATGTGTTCGGCTTTGTCGCCGTTCATCAACACGCCTTCTTCCATTTCCAGACCCCACGAATCCTGCCCCACGTTCATCATCATGACGTTCAGGCCAAGGTTTTGGGCGGCTTTCTGGGTGCTGAGCCGGGTGCGCAGGCTGGAGTTGAAAAAGAGCAGACCAATGGTTTTGTTTTTGCCGAGGTGCTGATCGGCAAACGGGCTGGCTTTGGCGTTCAGCCCTGCCTGAATGAGGGCGTCGAGGTCAGTAACGTCGGCGAGGGAGAGAAAATTATGCATTGACTGTATGTAAACAAACCGATAAAGCCTCCAGAAACATATCGCACTCGGCCATCCCAATAGCCAGCGACGGCAGCAGCCGGATGGTGTTTTTACCGGCCACACCCGTGAACTGCTTATGTTCAAACAATAGTGATTTGCGCAGGGCATCGACCGGGAAATCATATTCGATACCGATCATCAGGCCACGTCCGCGCAGGTCTTTGTAGCCACCAATCTGCCGGATGCCATCCATGAGGTAATCGCCCAGGCGAACAGCGTTTTCTATCAGTCCTTCGTTGCGCATGATGTCCAGCACGGCGATAGCCGCCGTACAGGCGAGGTGATTGCCGCCAAACGTAGTGCCGAGCAGGCCGTAGGTAGCGTGGAATTTGGGCGAAATCAGGATGCCGCCGATGGGAAAGCCGTTGCCCATGCCTTTGGCCATCGAGATAATATCGGCCTCAATGCCGCTGAACTGATGCGAGAAAAATTTGCCTGACCGCCCGTAACCACACTGTACGGCGTCGGCAATCAGAATGGCCCCGGTTTCGTTGCAGCGTTGGCGAAGGGCTTGCCAGAAATCGTCGGTTGCTACGTGAATACCGCCCACGCCCTGAATGCCTTCGATAATGACGGCGCAGGTTTCTTCGGTAATGCCCGCTATGGCCGCGTCGATGTCATTGAACGGCAGGAACGTAACATGCTGATTGTAATTAATAGGCGCTATAATGGCCGGGTTGTCGGTAGCAGCTACGGCCCCGGCGGTGCGTCCGTGAAACGACTTCGTAAACGCTATCACCTGCGTACGGCCCGTGTGAAACGACGCCAGTTTCAGCGCGTTTTCGTTGGCTTCGGCTCCGGAGTTGCACAGAAACAGGTGATAGTCAGGATGGCCCGACAAATTGCCAAGTTTTTCGGCCAGTTCCTGTTGCAGTGGTATCTTGACCGAGTTGGAGTAAAACGAAATTTTGTGGAGCTGCTCAGTCAGGGCGTTTACGTAGTGCGGGTGCGTATGACCGACCGAAATAACGGCGTGACCACCGTAGAGGTCCAGATAGCGGGTGCCGTTGGCGTCCCAGAGGTAGCTGCCCGAAGCCCGAACGGGTTCGATGTCGTAGAGGGGGTAAACGTTAAATAAGTCAGCCATTGGCGCAGGTCGGTAAATTCCGCGCAAATTACGGATTATCGCCCCAACGGACTAACGGGCAACCATTTCGGCCAGGTTCACCTACTCACCGATCACCTGCCCCACAAACACCCGCAACACGCCCAGTGCCGATTCGGGCTGCTCGACCATGCTCAGGTGCCCGGCCCGCTCAATGGGGGCGGCACTGATCTGGTGCGACAGTTCGGCCAGTTCCATCGTTTTCTCAAACGGAGTTATCTGATCTTCTTCACCCAGTACCAGTAGCACCGGAAACCGGGCGTCGCGCAGGACGTGCGTACGGTCGGGGCGGTGCATCATGGCGGTCATACCCGCAGCGAGCGCATCGACGGGCAGGTTTTTGTATTGGTCGATGTAGGGCTGGAGTTTGTTGGCGGGGAAGCTGGGGGCAACCATTTTCGGCAGTGTTTCTTCGATAAACGGCGCGGCACCGTGCGTGTTCAGGCTCTGGATGGTCTGTTGCCGCTGCTCTTTTTTGGCCTCATCGTCGGCGTAGGCCGTGGAGTGGAACAGCACCAGCCCGGCGGTCATATCCGGGTGTTTTTCGGCGAA
>Ga0123337_10001488_pt1 | contig 29816 bp, 31 predicted proteins | sample frozenSSSSmetaG_FD_89792 | JGI IMG/M metagenome (GOLD analysis project Ga0123337, IMG submission 89792) | Glacier valley bacterial and archeal communities from Borup Fiord, Nunavut, Canada, to study Microbial Dark Matter (Phase II) -... | ecosystem: Environmental > Aquatic > Freshwater > Ice >...
CAAGGATGGCAAGTTCGAGGTGCTCGTCGCCACCGATATCGCGGCGCGCGGCCTCGACATCGCCGGCGTGTCGCACGTCATCAACTACGACGTGCCGGAGAATCCCGAGGATTACGTCCATCGTATCGGCCGCACCGGTCGCGCCCAGTCCACGGGCGATGCCTTCACGCTCGTGACCGAGGACGATGTGCGCGACGCCCGCTCCATCGAGCGCTTCATCGGCGCGACCATCGAACGCAAGAAACTCGATGGATTCCCTTACGTTTATTCAGCATTGTTCGACGAAAAGGCGCTCGCCGAGGCGGCTGCTCCCGCTCCACCCAAGAGCCGCCTCATGCGCGGCACACGGCGCTGATAATCAATTGAAGCGAACAACTAAAAGGCCGGACGATTATCTCGTCCGGCCTTTTAGTGATTAAAATTTAGGCGTTTGGCTTAGTCTTCGACGAGTCCTTTGAACGCTAGGGCGGCGACCGCGCCTCCGGCCAGATCAGCCCCCAGATAGATCCAGAATTGGCGTAGATTTTCAAATCCCATGGTGAAAACGCCCAAACCGACGGCCGGATTGAAAGCTCCGCCGGAAATTCCGCCGACGGCCACGGCACCCGTCAGCACGGTGAAACCAATGGCCAGGCCGTAGAAAGAGTTGTCGAGCGTGCCCTTGGCGGTCGCCGTATTTAGCACCACCCAGGCGAGCGCGAAGGTGAAGAGGAACTCGACGACTAGAGACGCACGCACGCCATGCACGGCGGCGGTGGCGTGGCCGTGGAGTTGCAAGACAAGAAAGGCGGCGACGAGGCCGGCCGCGAATTGCGCGATCCAGTAAGGAACGACATCCTTGGCCGGGCATTTGCCACGCAGCCAGACGGCGAGCGTAACTGCCGGATTGAAATGTCCGCCTGAAATGTGGCCGCCTGCGAAAATCATGATCATGAGCGAGGCACCGATGGCGAGCGGGGCGAGCGGGCTGCCGCTGTGGACGGCCATGCCGACCGTGAAAACGAGGAAGAATGTGCCGATGAATTCGACGATGTATTTTTTCATAAGTGGTTGAATGAAGGGAAAACCAAAGGGTGTTTGGCTGCGTCCGAAGCGGGCGGCAAGGCCAAGATGAGCTGTGCTCCGGACAAATGACGCGGAGCGTAGAACCGTCCCTTCGGTTAAATTGTGTGCGTCAACCATCCCGACAGCCCATGGCCGAAACAATTTTTACATCCGAGGAATGCGAGGTCGTTTCTTTTGCGCCGCTGGCGACGATTGGAGGCTCGGGCATCACCCGTCGCATCCTGCTGGCGACCGGTGGCGGCAAGGTTGTGCTCATCTCGCTGGATGCCGGGCAGGAGATCGCCGAGCGCACCAATCCGAATCATGCGCTCATCCAGGTGCTGACGGGTTCGTTGAACCTCGTGCTGGATGGAAAGCGCCGTGTGCTGGGGCCAGGAGAGTTGCTCCACATGTCGCCGCAACTTCCGCACGCGCTGCGGGCGAACATCTCGACGAGTTTTCTGCTGACGCTGTTGGCTCCGGTGACGATCCCGTGACGAGTTGAATCGGGGCTTGAAGTATATTCTTATATGAGAATATAAATTGGGCATGGGGCTCATCGAAATCTATCAGTGTCTGTGTGACGTCACGCGGTTGCGGTTGCTCAATTTGCTGGGGCAGGGACCGCTGTGCGTCTGTCATTTTCAGACGGTGCTGAAGGAGCCGCAGGTTAAAATCTCCAAACACCTCGGTTACTTGAAAACGCGCGGCTTGGTGGAGGCGAAGCGGGAGGGGAATTGGATGATCTATCAATTGGCCTCCAAGTCTTCTCCTGAACTGAAGGCTAATCTCGCCTGCCTTCAGGACTGCGTGCGCGAACAGGCGATCTTCAAGGCCGATCTCGCCCGCCTGCGTCGCGCAGATCTCTCGTGCAGCCCGATCAACGCCGATGGCCAGCCGGTGCCGCGCGGGCGCCGCTGCTGCTAACCATTTTTATGAACACTCCAGAAACTGCATCCACCTGCGGCTGTGCCGCTCCCGTTAACGAAGTCCCAGCGATGATGATTTCTACTTTTCAAGCCGCGCTGGCGGCTGCTCCGGCGCTGCCGTTGACGGTGATCTGGCCGGATGGCGAACCGATCGAGGCGCATTTCCATGTGACCGAAGTGGGGCGCGTGCAGAAGGACTTCGTGGACTGCGGCGGCACGGTGCGTCGCATGGTCACCTGCCTGCTGCAAACCTGGGTGGGCGACGATCTCGATCACCGTATCACCGCTGAAAAACTGTTGAAGGCGTTTGATTATGCCGCACCGGTGCTGGGTGGGGAAGACCTGCCGGTGGAGCTCGAATATGAGGCGTGCAACGTCGTTCAGCTTAAGGTGGTCACGGTCGTGGTCGAAGCGGAGCGGTTGGTCATCCAGCTCGCCTCGAAGCACACTGATTGCCTCGCGAAAGAGCTCTGCGTGCCTTCGTCGAAAGGCGCGGCGTCGGGCGGTTGCTGCTGATTTTTTCCATGAAAACTGAAAAACCCACCATTCTGGTTCTTTGCACGGGTAACTCGTGCCGCAGTCATCTCGCGGAGGGGCTGCTTCGCGCGGCGGCCGGCGATCTTTTCAACGTGGTCAGCGCGGGCTCGAAGCCGGCCGGCTACGTTCATCCCATGGCCATCGCGGTGATGAAGGAGATCGGCATCGATATCTCCGCGCACACCTCGAAGCACATGAACGAGTTTATCGACAAGCAGGTCGAGACCGTGATCACGGTGTGTGGCAACGCCGATCAGGCGTGCCCGATTTTCCCCGGACAGGTGAACCGGCACCACTGGCCGTTTGAAGATCCGGCGCACGCGACCGGCACGGCCGAGGAAAAGCTGGCGATGTTCCGCCGCGTGCGGAACGAAATCCGCCGGACGTTTACCGCTTATGCCGATGGGCGCCGCGACCAAATCAAGGGCACGACGAAGGCGTTGGTATGAGCGCAGACGGTTCGCTCGCCGCACGATTGTCGTTTCTGGATCGCTGGCTGACGGCGTGGATTTTTCTGGCGATGGCGGTGGGCGTGGCCCTCGGGCGGTTTGCCCCGTCTCTGGCGGAAACGCTCACGTCGTGGAGCGTGGGCACGACGTCGGTGCCCATCGCGGTCGGGCTGATTTTGATGATGTATCCGCCGCTGGCGAAAGTGCGCTACGAGGAGTTGTCCGATGTGTTTCGTGACAAAAAGGTGCTCGGACTTTCGCTCGTGCAAAACTGGCTGGTCGGGCCGGTGCTGATGTTTGCGCTGGCGGCGATTTTTCTGCGGGACCAGCCGGAGTATTTTGCGGGGCTCGTATTGGTGGGGATCGCGCGTTGCATCGCGATGGTGATCGTGTGGAACGATCTGGCGGGCGGGAGTCGCGAGTATTGCGCGGGACTGGTGGCGGCGAATGCGCTGTTTCAGGTGTTCGCTTTCGCGCCACTGGCGTGGCTCTTCCTGAAGGTGCTTCCGCCGCTGGTAGGCGTGGATCTCGGAGTGCTCGACCTGTCGGCGATCACCATTGGGAGCATCGCACAGAGCGTGTTTATTTATCTGGGGATTCCGTTCATCGCGGGCTGGCTGACGCGGGCGGTGTCCCGGCGTGGCGACCGGGTGAAATGGTTAGACGCTAAATTTCTGCCGGGAATCAGCCCGATCACGCTGGGCGCGCTGTTGTTCACCATCGTGGTGATGTTTAGTTTGCAGGGAAAACAAGTGCTGGCGCGTCCGTTTGATGTGCTGCACATCGCGATGCCGCTAGTGGTTTATTTCGCGATCATGTTCACGGCGACGTTCTGGATGAGCGTGAAGGCGGGGGCGGATTATCCGAAGGCGGCGACCCTCGGGTTCACGGCGGCGGGCAACAATTTTGAACTGGCGATCGCGGTGGCGGTGGGGGTGTTCGGGCTCACGTCGGGCGCGGCGTTTGCGGCGGTGGTCGGGCCGCTGGTCGAAGTGCCGGCTTTGATCGCGCTGGTGACGGTGGCGTTGCGGTGGAAGCGGCGGTTGGCGGCGTGAGATTTCCGGTTGCGCAGAGATCGGAAGGCCGGTGGGCTTGCGGGCTTATGCAGCTTGAAATTCCCGCCGGCGACTTCGCCGGATACATCTTCGATCTCGACGGAACGCTCATCGACACGATGCCGTTGCACTACCGCGCGTGGGACGCGGCGATGCGCGTGCACGGGCTTGGCGAGACGTTGGACGAGGATTTGTTTTATTCGCTTGGCGGAGTGCCGACGGTGCGCGTGGCGGAGTTGATCGCGGTGCATTACGGACTGGTGATTGATCCGCTCAAGGTGGAGCACACGAAGGAGGCGTTGTTTTTGACGATGTTGGATGCGGTGGGGCATATCGCGCCGGTGGTGGCGTTTGCACGGGGGGTGGCGTTGACGCATCCGGTGTCCATCGCGACGGGCGGGATGCCCGAGATCGCACTGCCGGCGCTGAAGGCGACGGGGCTGGACGGACTTTTCAATATTGTGGTGACGCCGCGCGACGTGGCACCGGGCCGGGGCAAGCCGGCACCCGACATGTTATTGGAGGCGGCGCGGCGCATGGGCGTGGCGCCTGAGCGGTGTCTGGTATTTGAGGATGCCGAGCCGGGTATTCAGGCGGCGCTCGCGGCGGGGATGCAGGTGGTGCGTGTGCCGAGCAGGCGTTGATAAAAGGCTTTTGTGGAGTGGGCTAATCGTGTTGATTGGCCCGTCATGAAGCTGGAAGCCCTCGTCAATCCCTCAGTCCTTACGCAGCCGGTCTATGAGCCGGGCAAGCCCATCGAGGATGTGGCGCGCGAACTCGGCCTGGACCCGGCGACGATCATCAAACTCGCGTCCAACGAAAATCCGTTCGGGCCCTCGCCGCGGGCGAAGGCGGCTGCGATCCGGGCGATGGATCAGGGCGAGTTGTATCCGGATGGTGGGTGCGTCGCGCTGCGTGCGCGTCTGGCCAAGCAGTGGGGATTGGACGCGGGGCAGTTTGTGATCGGCAACGGTTCCAACGAACTCATAGAGCTGCTGGGGCACGTGTTTCTTCGCCCCGGTGACGAGGTGGTGATGGGTAATCCGTCGTTTGCGGTCTATAAATTGGTCACGCTGCTTTTCGGTGCGAAGCCGGTGGAGGTTTCGCTGGTCAATTACACGCATGATCTGGCCGCGCTGGCGGCGGCGGTCACGCCGCGGACCAAGCTGATCTTTGTGCCCAGCCCGAACAATCCGATGGGCACGGCCAACACGGAGGCCGAGCTACTGGCGTTTGCGCGCGGCTTGCCTGAGCATGTGGTCTTCGTTTTTGACGAGGCGTATGCGGAGTTTTTGGACAACCCGCCAGATCTGCGGCCGCTGATCCGTGAAGGGCGGAAGATCGTCTGTCTGCGCACGTTTTCAAAAATCTACGGACTGGCCTCGCTGCGCGTGGGCTATGGCTATGCGTCCGCCGAGCTGGCATCGTTGCTCAACCGAGTGCGGCAGCCGTTCAATGTGAATGCCATCGGTCAGGCGGCGGCCATCGCGGCTTTGGACGACGGTGAATTCGTAGAGAAGTGCCGCCGCGAGAACCGCGAGGGACTGGTGCAGCTGGAGTCGGGTTTGCGGGCGCTGGGGCTGGAAACCGTTCCGAGCGTGGCGAATTTTCTGCTGGTGAAAGTGGGCGACGGGCCGCGCGTGTTTTCCGACCTGCAAAAACAGGGGGTCATCGTGCGTCCGATGCGGCCCTATGGCATGCTCGAATGGTTGCGCATCACCGTGGGAACCCCGGCACAGAACGAGCGGCTGCTTCGCACGCTCGCCAAGGTGCTGCGGGGTTAGATCAGGAGTTTGTCGGACTGGCGCTGATCGCTGTCCGCAGGTCTTGCAGCAAGACGAGACGCCCCGGGGAAAACAAAAACAGATCGCTGCCCAGCTTGCGATAGGCCGAGTTTAATATGTCGCGCGGGGGTTTGCGCAGATCCAGCAGCTTGCGGATGTTGCCGGCCAGCGTGTCGGTGTTGTTCAACGGAAGGTCGATCTTGATCAGGCTGGTGAGCGCCGCTTGGTTGAGAGGGTCGGCTTTGACGGCTTCGACCAACACCTGACGCGCCTGAGTTTGGGCGCCGACATCCATGAGACGTTTTGAGACGGCGATCAGGTTTTCCGCCCGCACGTTGCTTTGCGTCAGGAAATTATTCAGGAAAAGTTGAGCGGATTCGGCATCACCCAGCCCGTAGTGGGCGATGGCTTGGAGACCGTTAAAAACGGCATAGTAGCGTTTGCCCCAGTCGGGGTTGTCCGCAAGGAGCTGGCGGACCAGATCGAGCGCGGCTTGATATTTTTTAGCGACGATGTTGGCCTCAACCATCATGAGGGCGGCTCCCTCCCAGTTGAGTTTGTGAAGGTTGGCGTAATCGTAAACACGCCGGGCGAGTGCAGGGTTGCCGGTGTTGGCGGCAAAGTCGGCGAGAGCAAGCATGGCATTGGAGTTGTTGGCGAAATCCTTGAAGATTTCGTCCACGTTGGTTGTGACAGCGGCGGCGTCACCCTGCTTTTCCAGGGCGTAAAGCAGGTCGATGCGCGCCCGCGCGTCGCTTGGATTGGATAGCGAACGCAAAAAACTTTGGCGTCGTGCTTCGTCTTCGCGGCCCGCCTCGCGGAGATAGCTCACGCTCTGGGCGTAAATTTCCTCGTCGTTGGGAGACTCGGACGCGAGTTGGTTTAGTTGCGCCAAGGCTTGATCCTTAAGGCCTCGTTCCCAAGCGATGCGCGCGGCCAGAAGGCGTCCGTCCCGCGTGTATTCCAATCCAAACATGTGCATGTGGTCTTCGGCCTGATCATAATTGCCCCGGAAAAAACTGGCTGAGGCTGCGGCCAGAGCGATGATTTGGTTGCGGGCTGAGGATGTGCGGTCCTTGCCGAGGAGTTCTTTGGCGAGGGTCAGGGTTCGTGCGTCTTCTTGGCGTTGCAGAAGGAAAGAGAATAATAATTTGAGGTAATCCTGATCGCCCGGGTGGAAAGGGAGCCCTTCCAGCAAGGCTTGCTGAGCCAGATCAGGCCGCTTCCAGGCTCCATAAAATTGGGCGAGCAGCAGACGGCCCTCCTTGTTTGATGGATTTTTCGCCACGCCGATGCGAAGGGCGTAAAATGCCTCACGGTAATTCCCGTCCTTCAGCTCGCTTTGCGCGGCTTTGATGAAAAAATCACCCTTTGATATTTGATATGCCTGCCAACGCATCGGCAACATAAGCATGTCGGCAAATCGCACCTCGGTAAAACCGCGTTGGTATTTAACGAAAAAATAGGCGGCTGAAGCGAGGCTCAGCCACCCGACGACAAAAAACAAAACCGACGAAACGGCCAGTCGGACCCAGTGAACCTGCACCTGCCAGCCAATATTTGTCCGTCGGAATGACAGCGGATAAAGCCGTTTAAGGCCACGGGCGACCGAGGGTGGAGTAGAGCCGATTTTTTTTAAGTCATCGGCGTTGGACGAAGAAGGGGGCATAGGGCGTGGCAGGAGTAATAGGATGGGCTGAATTGCTGCGGGGTGCCAGTCGTGGTAGAGGTAAAATTAGCCTTGCATCACCATGACGGTTGCACCTTCTTGGGCTGTGATACAGCGAATTCGCGGGGGCAAATAGGTTGTTCACGCTTCTGGTGTGATGCAATTTTTAGCAACTCCGATCTAACTGAAAATACCTTGCCATAGATTGTTTCACGTTTAATTACGCCGATGTTTTCCTCCTCACGGCCGATAACGTTTGCGCTAAATTTTAATAAGCCATTAAATTTCCATCTGCGTTCCTTAAACCATGAAAAACTTTGTCCGTAACTTTGTCCTGCTCGGGTGTGTTGGAGGTTCCGCATTGGCGGCCCCCTTTTGTGCTATCGGAGACAACGCCGAGCTTTTTTTAACCGGTCAGGCCGGAGTCCGTTTTGACGATAACATTCTTCTTTCGCCTGGCGGCCCCAACAAAGAAAGCGATACGATCTTGAGCTTCACGCCGGGCATTGAGCTCGATTTTGGAAAAGATTCTTTGATAAAAGGTGTGTTGACTGCGTCGGAGACTTTTAGCGATTACCTCACCCACAGTGAGTTGAATACGCAGCTCACATCGGTGAATTTCAATGCCAATTACGCTGGCAGCGAAAAGACCAAACTGGGTGCCACCGCTTTTTATAACCAGTTTGACCAAAATACCTACGCAGCCAACGGCACCAATGTGCGTCGTGACGTCTACGGTGGTGGTTTGGACGGTGAATATTCCCTTTCGCCTAAAACCAGCTTTGCTTCAGGCTTCACATTTTCGAGGACCGAGTACGAGCAAAGTGGCAACGTAGGTGAGAAGGACTACACTGTTCCCCTCAATGTCTACTACGGTATCACCGCCAAGGTCGATCTCAGCGCTGGTCTCACCATTAGTCGCAGTGATCTTGATAATGGACTGAGCTACGACGATTATTACTACAACGTGGGTGCCCGTGGCGAATTCACCCCTAAGTTAAAGGGTAGTTTCAGCGTTGGTTATGATGATCGCAAGGGTAGCGGTGGGCCTGCTGCACAAGACAACAACAGCTTGGGTTTCCATTCCGGGCTGACTTACGTTTATTCCGAGAAAACCACGATGACGTTTAATGCCGACAAGGGCTTCAGTAATTCGAGCACTGGCACGAGCACGCAGAAAAATATGGGTGTCTCCCTTGGAGCTCAGACGGCTGTCTCGGCCTCTTGGCAGTTCAACGCCAGTTTGGCTTATCGCGAGATTGATTATGAGGGCACTTCGGCTGGCCGGACTGATGACTATGCGGAAGCCACCGTTGGTGCGACTTATGTTGTTAACTCCAATATCACGGTGAACGGTGCTTACACGCTCCGTAATCTTTCTTCAAATGTCGGTGGTGTTGAATTCGGGAACAACGTGATCGCCCTGTCGGTCTCAGCGCGTTATTGATCTTTACCGCCTAGCTTGACCCATTCTTGAGACGGAAGAAGATCACTCGGTCTTCTTCCGTTTTTTTTTCTTCGTTTTGCCATGTCCCCCCAGTCGTTCAAATTATTTTTCTTCTGTCTGTTTTTCCCGTTGGCCGTGGTCGCCGAGGACAAACCGGCCAAACCGATCACAGCCGACGCATCTTCGGATTATGTGATTCAGCCCTCCGATCTGCTGAGTGTGCAGGTTTTCCAAGAGGATGACTTGAAGCGAGAGGTCAGGGTTTCCCAAGAGTATTCGGTTACCTTGCCTTTAATTGGGAAAGTGTATCTCAAGGGGAAAACCGTTCATCAGGCCGAAGCCATGATTCGTGATCTCTATGACAAGGATTATTTGGTAAATCCCCAAGTGAATCTGGTGGTCATCGACTATGCCAAGCGCTCTGTAAATGTATTGGGTTCGGTAAATTCTCCCGGTGTAGTTCTATTTCCGCAAGAGCAGGGGCTCACTTTGCTTGATGCGATTTCACGCGCAGGAGGGTTTAGCCGTCTCGCGGACACCAAGAAGGTGAAGCTTACTCGCACCAATGCAGATGGCAAAGCGGAGACCTATATCATTGATGTAGATGCGCTGATCAAGGGCAAATCGAGTAACGCTTGGCTCTTGTTGGTCAACGATATCCTCTTCGTCCCGGAAAGCATTCTTTAAGCCGAATACCCAGTCATGGATTTAAATTCAAAGCATCAGTCACAGGCCAATCACGGTCCCGGAGAATACGGCTACGAGGGTTATGCCGGCTATAATCCCGCCGGCTACGGTGGGGAAAATTCCGTCCAGCGCAGTTTTCGTGACTACGCTCTGATTTTGCGCGAGCGCATCTGGTATATCATCGTGGTGTTCCTGGTCGTGTTTTCATCGGCTTTGGTTTACACTTTCAGCCAGACTAAAATCTATCTGGCCAATGCGACCGTGCAGATTTTTCGCAGCGCGCCCACGGTCATCACGGGCGTCAAATCCGTGGTTGAGGATGATGTGCGTGGCGCGGAGGATCTTAACACAGTTGTCGAGGTGCTCCGGAGTGGTTCCATCATCCAGAAGGTCGCCCAGCGCATTACGGGTGATGATCTCCGTCAATTTATGGCCCCTTACCAGACGGGCAAGGGCGGTGATCCGATCACTCCGCTCGATATTCTGGGAGCCAATCGCAGCATTGTTCCCCAGCGGCTAAGCCTGATTCTAAACATCCAGTATCGCCACCCCGACCGGTTTATCGCAGCCAAAGTGGCCAACATGTTTGTCGACGAGTTTATCAATTACAACAACCGCGTCCGCATCGACGAGTCGATGAAGGCGGTTGAGGAACTTAAAATCCGCGCCGACCAGCAGGAGCGCAAGGTGAGGGATCTTGCGATCGAGCTGCAGGGTTATCGGGAAAAAAACAACATGGTCTCGCTGGATCAGCGCAAAGACATCGTTACGGAAAAATTGAAGGCGTTGAATTCCAACCTTACCCAAGTCGACACCAAGTTGAAAGATTCTGAAATTCGCTGGAAGCAGGTTCAGGACCGGCTTGCGGCAGGTGGCGATCTTACCGAGTTATCCTTTATCTCCGGTCAGCCGCTCATCAACGGGTTGGTTTCGGAGGTTTCCCATAAGAAGATACTGTTGGCGCAATTGAGGGACCGTTATCGCGACAAGCATCCGATCATGATCGAAAACATGAATTCGCTGGCCCAGTCGGAGAAAGAACTCAAGCAAGCCATCGAAAATGCATCGGCGACCATTGAGTCCGAATACCAGAACGCGAAGAGCAATGCCGTTCAGGCTCGGGCTTCACTGGTGCAGGCGGAAGCCGAAAGCATGCAGTTGGATCGTGCGGCCGTGGAATACGATTCCCGCTCCAGTGAACTCAAGATCAACGAAGTGATCCTGCAAAATCTTATCACGCGCATGCGTGAAACCACAATCAGCGGCACGATTGAGTCGCAAAATGCGCGTGTGGTTGATCCGGCCGGACCTTCTACCGAGGATAATTATGTTTCTCCCAAAATCCCGCTTAATCTTGGCATTGGATTTGTCGGAGGATTGGGACTTGGTCTGGCCTTTGCGTTCTTCGTGGCCTTCATTGATGACCGGGTTAAGAGCTCCTTTGACATCGAGTCCGTGGTGGGTCTGCCGTTGATCGGCATCATTCCCCAGATCAAAAAAATGGAGCAGCCTGACAAGGCGCAGATCGCGGTTAACAACGCAGACCGTCAGGTGGCGGAAGCCTTTTTGACACTGCACTCAAGCTTGCGCCTCAAGGATGAAAGCAAGAACGCCCAGTGTATTCTTTTGACGAGTACCATCCCTGGTGAAGGTAAATCTTTCACCACGACCAATCTGGCGCTCACCTTTGCCGCCCATGGCGAGCGGGTTGCGATCGTCGACTGCGATCTTCGCAAGCCTAACATCCATAAGTCATTCCGCTTGGAAAACCGGAAGGGCGTCATCGATATCTGCGCAGGTGTTGCGACGATAGACGATGTGGTCATTCGCAACGTGCATCCTAATCTGGATATCATCCCGACGGGTGGTCGCGCCAAGAACCCGACGCAGATTCTCAACGGCAAGAATTTCGAGGCTTTGATTGCGGATCTGCGCAAGCGCTATGACCGGGTGTTTTTCGACACGCCTCCGCTTGCGGCGGTGAGCGACGCTCTGATCGTGCTTCCTTTGGTTGATGGCTCCATCTTCACGATTTTCTTCAATAAGGTGCGCCGCAAGGCCGCCCAGTTCAGCGCCAAGAAGCTTCTCGAGACCAACGTGCCTGTGTTTGGCGCCGTGCTCAACGGTCTGAACCTAGCGGTGTCCGGCTATTACTACGCCCAGTATTACGACAAGTCCTACAAGGACTACTACGTCGTGATGTCCAAGAACGATACGACGCCCGAGCGTTGATCGCTGCTTGGCGGTGGTATTTTCAGAGGCGCGGACCATTTTGTCCGCGCCTTTTTATTTTTTGGAAGCGGCGCGGGCGAGGCGGTCGTTGATCGCCATCGCGAGCGCGGAGCGGCCGGGTGCCGTTTGTGCGTGGATTTTGGACCAGCGGCCGTCGTCCAACTTGCGAAGCCGATCAAACAGCCGGTGGGCCGCCAGTGGCAGCCGTCCTGTGGGCGTCAGCCAAAAGATATTTTTGCCTGTCGGCCCGAGGGGCTTGGTGAGCAGGAGAACGGCTTCGTTTTCCGGAATGCGGCGGAGCGTTGTTGAAGCAAACTTGGCGACCAGATCAATAGGGGTGCGCGGACTGTAGTGGCGTTCGAGCATGCCGGGTGCGGGGGCGGCTTCTTGGACGGGGGCGACCGCTCGCGTGTGGATGGCCACGGGGCGTCCGAGCACGGCTTGCAGGGCTTCACGGGAAACCGCCCCCGGACGAAGCAAAACGGGGTGAACAGGATCGCGCAGATCCAGAATTGTGGATTCCACGCCGATCCGAGCGGCTCCTCCGTCGAGGATATGGCCGATGCGTTTGCCGAGGCCTGCGCGAACGTGTTCGGCGGTGGTCGGGCTTACATAACCAAAGGGATTGGCGCTCGGGGCCGCCAGTGGGCAACCGCTGAGCCGGATGAGTTGGCGAAACAGCGGATGAGCGGGCATGCGCACGGCCACGCTGGGCAAGCCAGAGGTGACGATGGCGGGAACGCCGGGCTGCTTGGGCAACACGAGAGTGAGCGGGCCGGGCCAGAATGCCTTGGCTACCTTCAAGGTGGCGGGGCTGAACTCCGCAATAGTTCGTGCCTGCGCCAAGGTGTTCACGTGAACGATGAGGGGATCGTTTGCTGGGCGCCCTTTGGCGCGGAAGATGGCTTTGCAGGCCTTGGCGTTCAGCGCGTCGGCGGCGAGACCGTAAACGGTTTCGGTTGGTGCCGCGACCAAACCGCCGTTGGCAAGCACGCGGGCCAGTCGGACCATGTTGGCCGGTGTGGGACGGTAAACCCGGGCGGAAGGTGTTATGGGCATGGCACGAAAAAGGCCGGAGGGATAAGCTCCGGCCCTTGCTGGCAAAGGATAATCTGCGGGCTTAGAGTGCGAGCAGGTTGTTACGGGACTGTTTGATGGTCTTCGTAATCGCGCGCTGCTGCTTGGCGGACAGGTGGGTGTATTTGCGCGGAAGGATCTTACCGGTGTCGGTAACGAAGTTGCGCATGGCCTGAGGCGTGGTGAACGGAATGTTCTCCGCGTTGACGGTCTGCTGGGAGGAGGTGGTTTCGGTCGTGCTCATTTGAAAAAGGGTGTGATAAAAAGCTTTGCAGCCGAGGATTGTCAACCTGCAATCCTCGGCCCAACTTGGCCGCGACTCAGGCTGGCCGGTCGCATGTGGTCCCCGTAGCTCAAATGGATAGAGCAGGCGTTTCCTAAACGTCATATCCCGGTTCAATTCCGGGCGGGGGCACCAGCTTTTACGGGAAACGCCTGCTGGGGTGATTTTACTCAGGAACGTTTGCTTAACACGTTTGTTTCGTAGGCTTTGACCTCGCGTAGCCAGGCGCCGTCGCCGGGGACGTTTTGGCGTCGGCAGTGTTCGGCCCAGACGGTGGCCCAAGGCAGGGATTTGATATCCTCCATCAACGCGAGTCTCGCGGTGTGGTCGCCGGTGGCCTCGGCGTCGCGCAGGAGGGCGGTTGGTTCCAACAGGGCGATGAGCAGGGCTTTGAGAGTGTTGCGGGTGCCGATGGCCCAGGCGGCCACGCGGTTGATGCTGGCGTCGAAGTAGTCGAGGCCGATGTGGGTGCGTCCAAGGAAATCACCGCGCACGAGTTCTTCTGCGATGCCGCGGAGCGGATCGTCGAGGAGGACGACGTGATCGCTATCCCAGCGCACGCCGCGGCTTACGTGGAGCAAAAGTTCAGGGGTGAACTGGAGGACGGAGGAAATCTTGTCGGCCAAGCCTTCGGTCGGATGGAAGTGACCGGCGTCGAGGCACACGAGTTTTTGGTTTTTCACCGCGTAGCCGAGGTAGAATTCGTGTGAGCCGACGACGTAGCTTTCGGAGCCGATGCCGAAGAGTTTGCTCTCGACCGCGTCTAGCGTGAGGCGCGGGTCGAGCTTTTCGGCGAAGATGGCGTCGAGCGATGCCTCGAGGCGTTCGCGGGGGGCTTTGCGGTCGGCGGGGATGTCTTTGTATCCGTCGGGAATCCAGAAATTGGTGACCGTGGTCGAGCCGAGCTGGCGGCCCATGTCGGCGGCGATGTGGCGGCAGGCGATGCCGTGTTCGATCCAATAGCGGCGGATGCCGGCATCGCGATGGGCGAGGGTGAAGCCGTCGGCGGCCTTGGGGTGCGAGAAATAGGTGGGGTTGAAATCGAGTCCGAGGCCTTGGGCACGAGCCCAGTCGATCCAGCTTTGAAACTGGGCGACCGTGTAGGCGTTGCGCTCGACCTTGCCGGCGCCGAGGTCGGCGTAGCAGGCGTGAAGGTTGAGGCGGTGCTTGCCAGGGATGAGACGGTAAGCCTGTTCGAGATCCTGACGCAGTTCGGCCAAGGTGCGCGCTTTGCCTAGATAGCTTCCGGTGGCGGCGAGACCGCTGCCGGTTAGGGAGGCTCCGGTAGTTTCAAAGCCGCCGACATCGTCGCCTTGCCAGCAGTGGAGCGAGATCGCGGTCTGAGTGAGACGTTGAAGGGCTTGATCGGTGTTGATGCCGAGGGCGGCATACTGTTCGCGCGCGGCGTTGTAACTGTCGAGAGATGAGAGGGGCATAAAGAAGTATTCTGCGGAAATGACTGACTGCGGCGATCTCTGTTAAGCGTAATTTTACGACATTCGTAAGGGACGAATTCTATGGTGATTATACCCCGCATTTGGTTAATATGCACGGATCACGACAATCGGGCCAACAATGATTCCATCGAGTTAGGCGTGGAGCCGAAGCTCGCGGATTTTCACAATGAAGTGGCTTTTAATTCGAGTGCCGCGCAACTTTTCTGTCTCACCATCGTCACCCTTCCCTTGAACATGCGTTATCACCCCCGGACCTCTCTCGCGGCTCAGCGTCGCGCTTTTACCCTGCTCGAAATTCTTGTCGTGCTCGCCATCATCGGCCTGCTCGTCGGCTTGGCGGTTAGCAACATGGGCGGCATTTTTGGGAAAAACCAAGTGGTCGTCACCAGTATGTTTGTTAGCACCAGCATGAAGATGCCACTGACCCAATACCGCATGGACATGGGTGACTATCCTTCCACCGAGGAGGGGTTGCAGGCCCTCCTCACCGCGCCGCAAAACAACGGCGACCGCTGGAAAGGCCCCTATCTGGAGGTCAAGGGCAACAAGCTTCCGGTCGATCCTTGGGGCGAGGCTTACATCTATCGTTATCCCGGCGTGAAAAACAAGTTGAGCTTCGATCTCTACTCCAAAGGCCCGGACAAGATCGACGGCACGCCGGACGATATTGGCAACTGGTAACGGGTTTTGATCATGCCTAAACCTGCCCCAAGGCTCGCGGGTGGCGGGTCGGCCTTCCTGTGGCGTCCGCGCCATGCCGGTTTTACGCTGCTCGAAATCCTGGTGGTAATCGGGCTGATCGCCCTGCTCTCGGGCGTGCTGATCGTCGGGACGTCGAGGTTGCTCGGTAGCCGCCAGGCGACGGCAACTGATATTTTCTGGAAGACGGTGGGTGAAGTGCGCAAATCGGCGCTGCTCGACAACCGCGATATCCGGCTGAGCTTCGATGCGAAGACCAAGGAGTTTGTCGCGGGTGCGGGCGATCAGGCGCGGCGCTTTCCTTTTTCTCCGCGCGATGAGACGGCGGTTGATTTCCTGGCTCCTGCATCTGCATCGGGCTCCGCGTCCATCCTCATCGCAGGCCAGCTCGTCGAGACGCAGACACTGCCCTATGTCACGTTTTACGGTGACGGCACCTGCGCGCCTTTTAGGGTGCAGCTCAAGAGTAAGAACTTTGCCAGCCTCTTGGAGATTGATCCATGGACCTGCGCGCCCATCCTTAAAGCCCAGCCGCAATCATGACGCCGCGCCGCTCCGCATTCACGCTGCTTGAGGTGCTCGTTGCGCTGGCGATTTTCGCCATGGCGGCGGTGGTGCTCGGCGGCGCTTATCTCAATGTCCTCAACGGCTACGAGATCGCACGGCGTGCGACCGTGAGCAATCCCGACGTGGAGTTCGCCCGGACGGCGCTGCTGGCCCAGGCCGACGTGGATCTGGCGCGGCAGGGCGCGGAGTTTGACGCTGCTGATGGACGGCATGTGCGCTGGACCGCGACAATTGATCCAACCACGGTGGCCGATCTTTTCACGGTCACGTTTGAGTGTGAAATCTCCGGGGCGGGCCTGGCGGAGCCGCAAAAAACCAAGCAGGTCTTCCGCGTGCTGCGCCCCACCTGGTCGCAGGCCAGCGACCGGACCACGCTGCGCGCCAACGCGAAGGACCGCATCCTCCTGATCCAGCAAAAGGTGAACTCATGAGGAAGGCGTTCACCCTGCTCGAAATCCTGGTCGCCCTCGCGCTCACCGCGCTGGTGCTGGTCGCGCTTAATACCTTTGTGTTTTCGATGGGCGAACTGTGGGGCCGCAACGCCGACCTTCGGCTCTTCGACCGGCATGTGCGCGCGGTCTCGCGATTTCTCGAGAACGAGCTGCGGGTCGCCGCGCGGCCTCCGAATGGCGACGCCAAGACCTCGCCCTTTCCCGTGCTGGACGTCCACACCCAAGGCAACGGCACGGAGACACTGCTCACCTTTGAATTGCCCGAGGGTTGCCGGCTTTTTGTCTGGCCGGGGCAACCGCTGCCCGAGGTCGTGTGCGCGCTCAGCATCCGCCAAGGGACGGGCCTGGTATTGCTCTGGCACTCGCGGCTTGAGAAAAATTTCGACGACCAGCCGCCGCGCGAGACCGTCGTCTCCCCGCTCGTGACGGAGTTGAGCTACGATTACTACGACGAAGGTTTCAAAAACTGGAAAAACCAGACGACGCTTCAAAAAGACGGCACCGGTCAATACCTCGTGCCGCAGCGCCTGCATCTGAAGTTCGTCTATCGCACCCACACGCAGGAAGTGGTCATTTCGATTCCTGCGGTCACGCAAGGGCTCCCGACGTCTTAGCATGAAGCGCGCATTTCCATTTTCACGCCGACGTGGTTCCGTGCTCCTCATCGTCCTGGTGACGCTGGTCTTCGCGGCCTCCGCGCTCACGCTGTTCATCGAGAAGGCGGATACCGACCTGCTGGTAGATATTCGCGCGGCCGACGCGGCCCGCCTGCGACTTGAAGCCTACTCGGCACTTGAGACGACCATCGGTGTGCTCGAGGATTTTCGCATCGTGGGCAACGGCTTGCACGGTCCCGCCGAGGGCTGGGGCGACCCGTTGGGGTTTGCGGGTTACGAGCCACTCGAGGAGGGTAACACCGTTGAGGTGACGTTGGAGGATGAGAGCGCCAAGCTCCCGCTGGCCTCGGTCAAACCCGAGGTGCTCACCGACCTTTTCAAATACTGGCAGGTGCAGCAGGACCAGGCCGAGCAGCTTACGGATGCGTTGATGGGCTGGATGAAAAAGGACTACGTCGGCACGTCGGCGAACGCGCCCCGTCTGGCGGATTACGAGGGGACACCGCAGCCCTTTGATCCGCCGCTCCGGCCGTTGCGGTCTTTTTCCGAACTGTCGGCGATCGAGGGTGTCGTGCGGAGTTCGTTTTTTGACGAGGCGGGCCAGCCCAACGATCTCTACCGGCATTTCACGGATACGTTTTCGCTCTACCGGTTCAAGGCGCCCAATATCAACGGCAACAAGCTCGAGCCCCTGCTCGCACAGTCCATCTACGACGATCAGCAGCAGCAACGCGTGACCGAATACCTCACGGGCAAGGGCACCTACGAGACGCAAGGGCCGGCGTTTTTTAAGACGACGCGCACCGTCGCCGCCGTCGCGGGCGGGCAGCCGGCCAAGCTCGGCTACGGCACGACGGTGTCGGCGCTGCGAATCACTGTAACGGTCCGCCATGGTCTCGCGTCATTCCAGCTGACCGCCGTGGTCGCCCCCGAAGGCGGTGCCACGGTGGTTCCGCCCAGCAACGTCACCAGCACCACCACCACGACTACCGATAGCACGGGAGCCGCCACGACCAATACCACCGACCAGGGTGCCCAGCCGGCGGCGAGCCAGACTGCGGCCACTCCGACGGCGGTGCCGGTTTCAGTTGATTTGAAATACCCGTTTACGTTTTTGGAAATCCGTGAGAATGATAAACCCGTTTTGCCTCCTCCCGCCCCCACCGAACCGTGAGCAACCCACTTTCCTCGCTTAAGCGATTTCTTCCCGCCCCGCCGCTGCGCAAGGTCGTGGTCCTGCCTGATGCGCTGTTTTTCGTGCGGGCGGTGCCGGTCGCGGAGGGCGCGGTTGCCGCTGACGTTGCCGGTCAGGTCGAGCTGGCGCTTGAAGTGATCGCACCGTTTCCCCTCGCGCAGCTTTACTACGGGTATCACTGGAAGCCGGGCGCCAGCCACGCGCTGGTCTTTGCCGCCTACCGAAAACGCTTCACCTCCGGGGATGTCGAGTCGTGGGCCGGGGCTGAGGCGATTATTCCCGAGTTCGCTACTTCGCTTGGCGAGGCGCACGCCTCGGCGACGACGCTTATTATATCCGGCGCGGACAGCCTGACCGCGATCCATTACGGTGATGCGAGCGGCGTCCCGACCCAGGTGCGAGTGGAGTCGTTGTCCGCCGAGGCGACGGAGGCCGAGCGGGCCACCGCACGCGACGCGCTGCTGAAGCCTTTGGGCGGAACGATCACGGTCGTCGAGATCGGCGCGACGCCGCAGCTCGATCAGGAGTCTCCGCAGGGTGAGTTTATTTTTCGCGCTGGCGCGGCATCAGCCCACTTCACCGCGACCGAGATCGAGTCGCTCGATGTGCGCGACAAGGCCGAGCTCGCCGCGCGCCGCCGGGCGCACGCGCGCGACATTATTCTCTGGCGCACGTTTCTCGGGTCTGCGGCGGCCATCGCGCTTGCGCTGTTCCTGGAGCTGGCGCTGGTCGGCAGCGGCCTGTGGCAAAAACAGCGGCTAGCGGTGATTGCACGGCAGTCGCCCGTCGTGAACACCATCATGACCTCGCAGAGCCTGGCCACGCGCATCGACGAGCTCTCCACCAAGCGGCTCATGCCGTTTGAAATGATCGCGCTGCTTAACTCGAAGCGTCTGCCCTCGATCCAGTTCATGCGCACCGTGACGAGCGGACTCTACAAGCTCGAGGTCGAGGCGCAGACCAGCTCATCGGCCGACATCAACGTCTACCGCGCCGCGCTCAACGACCTGCCCGAGTGCGAAAAGGCGGAAGTGCTCGATCTGCGCAGTCGCGAGGGCGTATCGACCTTCCGCCTCGTGGTCACGTTCAAGCCCGACGCCTTCAAACCGGAGACGGAGGCCACCCAGTCATGAAAGCGCTCAAAGCCTTTTTTCTCAGCCGCGTATTGCGCGAAAAACTCCTGCTACTCGCGTTCGTGCTGATCGGCGCGGCCATCTGGCTTTCCAGCGTGAGCGATCGCGTGGGCGTGCGCTGGCGTGAGATCCGCACCACCTCGTCCGACCTTGATGTGCAGCAGCGCTGGCTGGTGCAGCGCGAGCGCATCGAGAAGGAGGCGAGTCTAGCCATCGCGCATCTCGATCCTTCACTGACCTTCGACAGCGTGCGCCTGCAGAGCGAACTCAACTCGATGGCGCGTGACGCGGGCTTGTCGAAATACGACGTGTCCGACAGTCGCGACCTGAGCACGAGCCAGTTCGCGGTGCACTCGGTGCAGTTTTCCGTGCGCAACGCCGACCTTGGTTCGCTGGTGGCCTTCTACAAGGCGCTGAGCCAGCGCGCGCCCTACATGGGCATCGAGCAGTTCTCCCTCGCGAGCAACCGGGCCGATCCCACGCAGCTCAACGTCGCCTGGCGCGTGAGCTCGGTCGAGATCGTGAAGTAGCCCATGAGAGGTGGGGCGAAGTGAAAATCATTTGGATGCAGGAGCAGCTTTGCGCGATCAAGGATGTGGGCTCGGTGAGGAATCGCTTTCAGAAGGTAGCCCACTTCAAATAGAGGATTAGTTTTCCGTTTTCGTCTCCCACTATGCATTCAAGAATGCAGGATTTGGGGAGTTCTTGGATGAAATGGAGACGGGAACTCAGGGTTTCAGGATGCCACCATTCTTCCGTTGCTCCGCCGTGGATGTTAATCCCCTCGGACTGACCCAGTTTAAATACATCGTTCGTTAACAATTCTTCTCTGCTCACTTTTGGTATCTCGATCTTTGCCGCCAAGGATGGATCTATGGCGTCTCCCTGATAAAAATAATTGATTCCTTGTGAGCCTGATGGAAAACGAATGCCGGTGCGCTCACTGATCTTCCTTAAGTGTTCACTTGTGAAGTTAACCCCTGCGAGTTCGATATTATCGCCAAAGCGAAGACAGCCCGTAAACATGAGCACCATTAGGAGCAAGGCGACGCACTTCATCTGATGATCTCGTGCTTCCGTCATGTGTTTCTGGCGTCCTAGATCGGTCAGATGCGGATTGCCCCGTTACGACTTGAAGCTGGAGCTGAGCTGGAAGACGGCGCTGATGATCGCGAAGGCGATGAAGCCGACGAAAATAAACACGCCCATTAACACACCGGTCGCAATCACGCGGGTGAAGACGTTGAGCTGGTTGGAAATCGCCTTCTGGTAGGCCACCGAGATTTTCTTGAGGCTCGGCACGAGGTTGCCGGTGTTCTCACCCACGGAGAGTTGATCGAGCACCAGATCCGGGAAACAACCGGTGCGCTGGAGCGCGGCGGACAACGCTTCTCCTTCGAGCACGCGTCCGGTGGCGATATCAAAAGCGGCGCGGTGGACGCGGTTGGCGATCTGGCGCTCGGTCATGCGCAGGGCCTCTGCCGTGGTGATGCCGTTTTCCAGCAGGACGGAGAGCGTTTGACTGAAGGCGAGCACGGTCTGTGAAACGGAGAACGGGCCGACGAGGGGGAGCTTCAACATCCAGGCGTCGGAAGTCAGGCGGCCGGCGTCGGTGGCGCGCCAGCGCCAGAAGGCGATGCCGCCGAACACGGCGCCGATGGCGAGGAAAAGGCCGTAGTGGATGCCGAAGTTGGACAGGCCGACGAGGATCTTGGTCGAGGTGGGGAGCTCGCCGCCGAGGGACGAGAGCAGGGTCTGCAGGCGGGGCAGGAGGAAAACGAGAAAGAAGATGATCACGCCGCCGGCCACGACCATCATGAAGACGGGGTAGGCGAGGGCGTTCATCACTTCACGGCGCAGTTCCTTCTCTTCGTTGAGGTGGGTGATGAGGCGGTTGAGAACGTCGTTGAGGTTGCCGGTGGCCTCGCCGGCCTGGATAAGGTTGATCGTGGACGAATCGAAAACGGTCGGGAGCGAGGTCATCGCCTGCGAGAGCGTGCTGCCTTCGCCGAGCTGGTCCCACATGTGCGTGCAGACGACGCGGAGGCGGGGCTCCTTGATGCGCATGCTGAGGAGGCGCACGGCCTCGCCGGCGGAGAGTCCGCTGGAGGTGAGGTCCACAAGCGACTCAAGGAAGGGGAGGCGCTCGCGGCGGGTCAGCGAAGCCGCGGTGGGCGTCTTCGAGTTGAGGGTTGAAAATTGAGAGCTGAGAGATCCGGAGCCGGATTTGGCTTTGCCGGTTGCCGGTTTGCGGGAGGAGCCTTCCTCGACGCGGATGGGCGAGAGTCCGCGGGCGGTGAGCAGGCGCAGGGCGTCGCGGCGGCTGGGGGCGTCGAGCGAGGCTTGCACGGTCTGCCCGGAGCGGTCGCGGGCGGTGTAGGCGAAGGACGGCATCCGGACGGGTAGTTATTGTTTTTCGGTGACCGTGATCACGCGGAGGACTTCGTCGAGCGTGGTGTAGCCGGCTTTGACCTTGGCCCAGCCGGATTGCTCGAGGGTGCGCATACCGTTCTTGCGGGCGCACTGGACGAGGGTGTGGGTGCTCTCGCGTTTGAGCACGAGGTCGTGGAGCTCGTCGTTGAGCTTGAAGATTTCGAAGAGGCCGATGCGTCCGCGATAGCCGGTGCCGCGGCAGCGATCGCAACCAACCGGGTGCTGGAGGTGGGTGATGCCGGCGCCTTCGGAGGGGTCGACGCCGAGGATGGCGAGGGCATCGAGGAGCTTGAGCGCGGGGATGGGCTCGGGGCGGGTGCAGTCGGGGCAGAGGCGGCGCACGAGGCGCTGGGCGATGACGAGTTCGATGGCCGAGGCGACAAGGAACGGTTCGACGCCCATGTCGATCAAGCGGGTGATGGCGCCGGGGGCATCGTTGGTGTGGAGCGTGGAGAATACCAAGTGACCGGTGAGGGAGGCGCGGATGGCGATGTCGGCGGTATCGCGGTCGCGGATTTCGCCGACCATGATGACGTCGGGGTCCTGACGGAGAATGCTGCGGAGGGCGTTGGCGAAAGTGAGGCCGATTTCCGAGCGGATCTGGATCTGGTTAACGCCTGGGACCTCGTATTCTATGGGGTCTTCGACGGTGATGATGCGGAGATCGACGGAATTGATCTTGCGGAGAAAAGCGTTGAGCGAGGTGGACTTGCCGGAGCCGGTGGGGCCGGTGACGAGGATGATGCCGTGCGGGTAATCGAGGACGCTGTTGATCTGGGCCTGCTCTTCGGCGCTCATGCCGAGGCGGTCCATGGTGTAGGCTTCCTTCTTCTGGTTGAGGAGACGGAGGGAAACGGACTCTGCGTAAATCGTGGGGGCGGTGGCGACGCGGATGTCGAGGACGGTGCCGCCGGCGCGGAAGTTGATGCGGCCGTCCTGCGGGAGGCGCTTTTCCGAGATGTTGAGCTTCGCCATGATCTTCAGGCGCGAGATGATGGCGTCCTGGTAGCGGCGGAGATTCTCGGGAACTGGAACTTGGACGAGCAGGCCATCGACGCGGTAGCGGATGGTGAGCTGGGTTTCTTGCGGCTCGAAATGGATGTCGGTGGCCTGGTCGGCGACGGCTTGCGATATAACATCGGTGACGAAGCGCACGACGGCGGCTTCTTCGTCCACGTCGGCATCGGTCTGCTGGATGGTCTCGGGCGCGACGTAATCCTCGTCGCCGTCTTCAAGGCTGCCGGAGCCGACGCCGCAGTGCTGGAGGATGAGCTGGTGGATTTTCTCGGGGACGCCGAGGTGCCAGACGGGCGGGCGAGGGGTGAAGGTTTTGATCCAGTCGGCCATGTCCGCATCGGGCGGCCAGGCGGTGGCGAGGTGCAGCGGAAGCTGAGAGTCTAGAGCTGAGAGCTGCTGAGAGCCGGAATCGGAGTCAGAAGCGGCGGAATCGGAGGCGGCGGGTTTTTCGCCGAAGACGATGGGGACGATTTGGTAATCGTGGACGAGACGGGCGGGGAGGAGGTCGAGCGAGGGTTCGTCGGCCTCGATGTTGGTGGCGATGCCGAGGCCCGTGGCCTCGGAGAGGGCGATGAGGGCCTGGGGTTCATCGAGGGAAAGCGCGGCGGCGAGCAGGCTCAGGCGCTGGTCGCGCGGAGCCTCGACGAGGGATTGCCGATGAGCGTCGGAAATCTTCTCGGAGAGGGTCGCGGGCAGGATGGACTCGGGAGACGCGAGCATGGTCGTTGTGATCAGCGTGAGCGCTTGGGGGCCGGCTTGGCGGATTTTTCAGGAGCCGGCGCTGGCACCGGTGCGGGGGCGTTCGGATCGGTGGCCTTGAGGTAGTCGTTGACGCCCTGCTGGTCCGCCAGGCGGTTGATTTCCTTTTGCGCTTCGGCAGTGCCTTTCTCTGGAGGCAAGAGATGCGGGCGTATAAACATAAGGAGCTCGTCGCGCTCCACGCTCTTGCTGTGGCCGCCGAAGAGCCAGCTGATGACGGGCCATTCGAAGAGGAAGCCGAGTTTATTTTTATTATCCTGCTTTTTGGTGCGCTGGAGGCCGCCGAGGACGATCATCTGGCCGTCCTGAACGTTGAGGAAGGACGTCGCCTGGCGCTTGCCGATGATCGGCTGGGCATTGCCGTCGATGGTGACGGAGCCGAGGATGTCGTTCACCTGCTGATCGATCTTGAGCTGGATGTTGCCATCCTCGCCGATGAGAGGGGTGACCTTGAGGTCGATGGCGATGTCTTTATAGGTGACGGTGGAGCTGGTGGTGTTGCCGCCGCCCGCGCCGGAGTTGGGCGTGGACGTGGAGCCGGTGATGATAGGCTGGGACTGGCCCACGATGATCTCGGCTTCGTTGTTGTGGGTCGTGACGATGGTGGGGGCGGAGAGGACCTTGAATTTGTTGTTCACGCCCTGGCTTGAGATCAAAGCGTCGAAGGCGAGGGGGCTGACGACGCCGTTGGTCACGGCCCAGCTGGCGTTTCCGCTGCTCAGCTCGGTGGCGCCGGTGGCGCCGAAGCCGGTCTTCGCAATGCTGCCGCCGGTAACATGGAGGTTCAGCGCAGAGATGCCGGTCGTGTCGCTGTCGGTCAGGGTGACCTCGGCGATGACGACTTCGATGCGGACCTGGGCGAGGATGACGTCTATCTTGTCCACGAGTTCACGAATGAGGCGGATATCGTCACCCGTGCCGCTGATGACGATGGCGTTGCTGCGGTCGTCGGAGGCGACGGTGAGCAGGGAGCTGAACTCGGTGGTGGAAGTGCTGCCTGCGTTGTTGAAGCCGGTGCTGTTGGCCGGAGTGGCGGGGGCGGCAGGGGTGTTGGGGTTGGCTCCGGGTTGAACGACGGCCTGGCCGGGGCGGGTGGAGCCGCTGTTGGCCTTGGTCAGCGCGGCGTTCTGGCCGGTGATGACGGTGCCCAGCAGGGTGGCGACATCCTTGGCGGTCGCGTGTTTGAGATAGATGACCTCGTTGCGGGTGTTGGGGTCGGCCTTGACGTCGAGTTTTTCCACGAGCTTGTCGTAGAAGGCATACTGCTTGGGGTCGGCGATGAGGATGATCTGGTTGGTGCGATCATCGGGGGAGAGCGTCACGGAGTTGCCGAAGGTGACCTGGTTGGGTCCTTGCAGCATTTGTTTTATCTTGGTGACGAGGTCGCTGGCCTTGGCGAAGTGGAGCGAGTAGAACTTCGGCGTGAAGTTGGCCGAGGCGGGCCGGTCGAGCGAAAGCAGGAGCTGTTCGACGCGCTGGAGATTGGAGATCGAGTCGGTGACGAGAAACGCGTTGGTGTTGGTGAAAAACACCGCACCGCCGAGCTGGATGTTGAGGAGGGTGTTGAGCTGGGGGACGAGGTCGGACGCCTTGAGGTAGTTGAGCTCGAAGATCTTCGAAGCCACCTTGCCACTGGAGGGCAAATCGAGGGAGGAGCCGATGATCATCATGGGCGCCTCGGTGCGGGTCTTGTTGGCGAGTTCGACGACCTTGAGGAATTTGTCGCCCATTTCGACGACGCCGATGTTGTTCAGGTTGAGAACGGAAAGGAGGGCCTGGATCGCCTCGGACTTCGGCATGGGCCGAGTGATGTTGAGGGTGATCGTGGCGGTGGGCAGGGCCTGCGGACGAAGGACTGTGCGGCCGGTCAGGGATTCGAGTTGCTGGAGAGCTAGGTCGAGGGGGGCGTCGCGCATGACCATTTTATCGATCATTTCCTCGCGCGGCGCGGGGGCAACCGGTGCCGGGTTCGAGGCTGGCGGGGCGGGAGCGTCGGGAACTTGGGCGCTCAAGACGAGCGGGGCCAGCCAGAGTCCGGTGATGACAAGCGAACGGGGGAGTCGCATAAAAATGGTGTGCAGGAAGAGGGGACGAAAAAGAAAAGAAGATGCTATTACACTGGGGTTGTAAACGGAGTTGTGTGCGGTGCGCGGGCTTTCATTTGGGATGACGGATTTTGAAACTTGCGGGGAAAGGACTGCGCTTCAACGGTGACGCTTTCCATGCCCAATAGTTTCGGCCATCTTTTCAGGATCACCACTTGGGGCGAAAGCCACGGGCCCGGAATCGGCGTGGTGATCGACGGCTGTCCGCCGCTTCTTCCTATCAGCGCGGAGGAAATCCAGGCCGAGCTCGACCGCCGCCGTCCCGGCCAGAGCGAGATTACCACCCCCCGCAAGGAAGCCGACACGGTCGAAATCCTTTCCGGTGTCTACGAGGGCAAGACCACGGGGACCCCGATCGGGCTGTTCGTGCGCAACACCGACCAGCGGTCCAGCGCCTACGCTGAGATGAAGCAGGCGTTCCGGCCTTCGCATGCGGATTTCACGTATCAGTCGAAGTTTGGCGTTCGCGATCCCAATGGCGGCGGGCGCAGCTCCGCGCGCGAGACTATCGGTCGGGTGGCGGCCGGGGCCATCGCGCGAAAAATCCTCGCGCAGGCGGGCGGCGTGGAAGTGCGGGCCTTCGTCACGCGCATTCATGATATCGCCGCGCCTGCCGGAGAGCTGGGGCAATTTCCCACGTTGGCCGAGGTCGAGGCTTCGCCGGTGCGTTGTCCGCATCCGGCCACGGCCGCGGCGATGATCGAGCGTATCAAGGCGGTGCGCAGCAACGGCGATTCTGTCGGCGGCGTCATCGAGTGCCGCGTGCGCAACGTCCCCGTCGGCTTGGGTGAACCGGTTTTTGATCGCTTGGAGGCCGACCTTGCGAAGGCCATGCTTTCTCTGCCGGCGACCAAGGGCTTCGAGATCGGCAGCGGGTTCGCGGGCACGCTGCTCAAGGGTGCCGAGCACAACGACCTCTTCGAGAGCCGTGATGGCCGTATCCACACGGTCACCAATAACTCCGGTGGCGTGCAGGGCGGCATCAGCAACGGCGAGGAGATTGTCTTCCGCGTGGCTTTCAAGCCCACCGCGACGATCCTGCAGCCGCAAAAAACCGTCGATCTCGACGGCAACGCGACCGAACTCATGGGCAAGGGCCGTCACGATCCCTGCGTCGTGCCGCGCGCGGTGGTGATCGTCGAGGCGATGACCGCGCTCGTGCTGCTCGACCACTGGATGCGCCAGTCCGCGCAAAACCGCACCTTCGGATTTCCGGCCAAGTAAACAACCCGCGTGCGGCGTCCGCCCGTCTTTCCGGCGCGGATTTGCCAGCGCGGCAAAGTTGGGTTTTAATTTCACCATGTCTTCCGAAAAACCGCTCGTTTATGTGATCCTCGGCGCCGCCGGCTCGGGCCGGCGCGAGGTGTTGGCGGACCTCATCGCGAGCGGGCTGGGCGAAGGGGATCGCGCGGCGGTGCTTCTTTCTGCGGGTGAGACGGCCGGGGAACACGACGCCTCGTTTACTCAACTCACGCGCTGGACGTGGAGCGACGGAATCATCGCCGCCGGTCTGCCGGAGGGCGCGACGCATGTTTTCTTTGTGACGGACGGACGGATCAATCCCGTCGACCAGATCGAGCAGCTTCACGTGTGGATCGCCGCGGTGGGCGCCGAGCTCGGCCGCATCATCACGGTCGTCAACTGCCGCCTAGCGGAGCAACACGCCGCGCTGCTCGCGTGGTATGAGGCGTGCATCCATTTTTCGGACATCGCCCTGCTGCACCAGCGCGAGGGCGTGGCGAACAAGTGGATGTCGGAGTTCCAGACGCACTTTAAGAAGCTTTATTATCCGTGCCTGTTCGAGGTGGTTAAAGCCGGACGCGTGAAAAATCCTCTGATCGTGCTTGATCCGCAGGCGCGGCGCATGTCGCACCTGTTCGACATCGACGAATGGACGGGCCTCAACCTCGAAGGCGTCGAATTCGGCACCGAGGACGAAGATGGCAACATCGAGGAAGAAGAGGAAAAGCCCGCCAAGAAAAAGGCCAAGAAGAAGGGGCATCCGAACGAGTCTGCCGAAGACGACGAGGACGACTGGAAGCCCGAGGTCGATCCTTACTTGCTGCTGCGCATCGGCGGACGGCGCGAAAAGGAGATCCCTGACATTACGCAGTATCTCGGTTGAGGCTCGCGCGCCGATTTCGAAAAAACAAAAGGCCCGACGCGTTAACGTCGGGCCTTTGAATTTTAAGGGCTGTGCGTGCCGACCGGTTATTTGGCGGAGGCGGCGGCCGCTGCGGCGACGAAGGCCTTGGCGCGGGCGGTGATGGCGGCCCAGTTCTTTTCCTTGAGGGACTTGGCGTCCACCAGCGAGCTGCCGGCGGCGGTCGCGAAGGCACCGGCCTTGAGGAAGTCGCCGAGGTTTTCGGCGGTCACGCCGCCGGTGGGGACGAGTTCGATTTGGGGCAACGGCGCCTTGATGGCCTTGATGTAGTTGGGGCCGAAGAATTCAGCGGGGAAAACCTTGGCGGCGTCAGCGCCGGCTTCCCAGGCGGCGACGATCTCGGTGGGCGTGAAGGCGCCGGAGAAAATCGGAACGCTGTAGCGTTTGCAGAGGGTGATGACGTCGGGGCGCAGGGCCGGGGTAACGATGAAGCGCGCACCGGAGAGGATGCCCATGCGGGCGGTCTCGGCGTCGAGCACGGTGCCGAGGCCGAAGAGGAAGTTCGGCAGCTCGGCCGAGACTTTTTCGAGAACGCGGATTGCGCCCGGCGTGGTCATGGTGAGTTCGATGCTCGTGAGCCCGCCGTCGGCGAGCGCCTTTGCGCAATCGAGCAGGCCGTCCGCAGACTCGGCGCGGATGAGGGCGATGACTTTCTCGGCTTTGAACTTGGCGAGGATGGCGTCTTTTTTCATGGGGATGAAGAGGGTGACGTTACATGGATCGCGGGGATTGCGGCGAGAGAGAAAGCGGGTGCGGTGACGGCGCGGCACAGCGCGTTCGCGAATGAGGGAGCGGGGACGTTTGTCACGTATTACGTGACAAACGGTATCGGTGCCGGTCGCGGGAGGTCAGGCGAAGAAGCGGCGGAGCGCGGCCTGCAACTCAAGGTCTTCGCGCGACTGGCCGGGGTAGCCGTCGTAGTGGCCGGCGGTGAGGGCGAAGAGTTCCTTGGGGCCACCTAGCGAGTGGTAAACGGAGTATTGGCCGGCGGGAGGCACGGCGGGGTCGAAGGCGGCGGCGGCTACGATCACGGGGATGCGGGTGTGGCGAGCGGCGAGGGCGGCGTCGTGGTAGGCGAGGACTTCGCGGATTTCCGGGCGACGTTGGGCGAGCAGGCGGACGGATTCGCCGCTGCCGCTGCACGGGAGTTGGAGGCGCATCGGGTGGTTGCCGAAACTCGGCACGCAGAGGAAGGCCGAGTGGATGCGATTGTCCCAAGGCAAGGCGAGCGCGCCGGTGCCGCCGCCGAAACTGGTGCCCAGATAATCGAGGCGCGGGCACGATGCGGGCACGGCTTCGTGGAGCACGGAAGCGGCACGCCAGAGATCCATCACGCAGAAGCGGTGGACGTAAGTTTCGCGATTCCCGATGCCGTGGAGCACGTGTTCGCCGCCACCGGAAGGAATGCCGGCGTGGAGGCTGCGCGTGGGCAGGCCGGTGCAAACGGGTTGGATGGTGGCGGCGTCATCGACGGGTGGAGCGAGGTCGGGCGCTTCACGGCCACCGTAGCCGTGGCCGATGAGCAGTCCGCGAGTGACGGGGCGGTTGCGGGGTTTGGTGAGCCAGCCGCCGATGCGGTTGCCGACGAGGCCGGGGAATTCGATGTCGAAGACCTCGTAGGTTTCGTTGCCGGGATGGGCGGAGGGCTTTAGAGACCAATCGAGCGGTGCGCGCATGGCTTCGTCGAAGGTCGCGCGCCAGAAGTCGGCGAAGTCGGAGGGTTCCGCAAGGGCCGGTCGGAGCTGGCGCAGTTGTTCGGGCGAATAACCACCAGTTGGATCGAAGGTGCAGGAATGCGGAAGGGACATGGGCTGTGGTGAGAAACGGACAGCAAGAGGCATGAAAAAACCGTTATCCAAAGACGAATAACGGTTTTCAAAGATGGTGCCCGGGAGCGGACTCGAACCGCTACACCGTGAGGCACAGGCTTCTGAGACCTGCGTGTCTACCAATTCCACCACCCGGGCGGGGATGAGTCGGTGAGAACACGCTCCCGCGGGATGTGAGGCAAGCCAAGAATTGGGC
>Ga0123337_10001489_pt1 | contig 29784 bp, 27 predicted proteins | sample frozenSSSSmetaG_FD_89792 | JGI IMG/M metagenome (GOLD analysis project Ga0123337, IMG submission 89792) | Glacier valley bacterial and archeal communities from Borup Fiord, Nunavut, Canada, to study Microbial Dark Matter (Phase II) -... | ecosystem: Environmental > Aquatic > Freshwater > Ice >...
CCGGTGTGGTTGACACGCGCGAGGAAATCGACCAGTTAGCCGACAGGGATCGGCTGGCGGAACATCACCTGGTCGACGCTCAGCGTGACGACGTAGCGCGCCGCATAGCGGCTCGCGCACGCATAGGGCACCTGGTCGATCAGCTTGAGGATGCTGCCGCCGTGCACGTGGCCGCTGAAGTTCGCCATGTCGGGCGTCATCAACACCGTCATCGTCAGCTGGTGCGAAGGCCTCTGCATCGGCATTCTCGATCCGCAAACGGAGGGTGCCCGGCGGGCCGTCCCCGGCCGGGGAGGCGCGTCACCGGCCATCACCGCGTCCCGGCACGCCTGGATAAGGAGGGGTCCAAGTGCTATTCTTACGGCCTTTTCCGGGTCGCATGCGCATCCTTCATGCCTCGCGCGACCGGCAGATCTGCCGATCGACATGGTCGTGAAGCGGAGGTTGATCCCGCCCCGGGATCACCCACTCGGCACTCGGGATACCCGAGGAAAGGTGCAGCGACATGATGCAAGAATCGCGTCTCGATTCCTATCTCTTCGGCGGCAACGCCCCGTATGTCGAAGAGCTCTACGAGTCCTACCTGAACAATCCCGGCTCGGTCGCCGACCACTGGCGCGAGTACTTCGACCAGCTCGCGCACGTGCCTGCGCCCGACGGCAGCAATGCCATCGACGTCCCGCACGCGCCGATCGTCACCTCGTTCGCGCAGCGCTCGCGCGACCGCCGTCTCACGCCGCCAAACGCGGCCAACGACGTCCTGGCGACCAAGCAGGTCTACGTCCAGCAACTGATCGCCGCCTACCGCTTCCTCGGCGCGCGCTGGGCGAACCTCGATCCGCTGAAGCGCCAGGGGCGGCCGCAGATCCCCGAGCTCGAGCCCGCGTTCTACGACTTCACCGAAGCGGACATGGCGACGATCTATCCGGCGCCCAACACCTATTTCGGCTTCGAGGAGGCGTCGCTGCGCGAGATCGTCCAGGCGCTGCGCGAAACCTACTGCGGCTCGATCGGCGCGGAGTTCATGTACGTCAGCGATCCGCAGGAGAAGCGCTGGATGCAGGAGCGACTCGAGTCGATCCGCGCCAATCCCAGCTACGGCGCCGCCGAGCGCAAGCACATCCTGGACCGCCTCACCGCCGCCGAAGGCCTCGAGCGCTACCTCGCGACGCGCTATGTCGGCCAGAAGCGCTTTTCGCTCGAAGGCGGCGAGAGCTTCATCGTGTCCATCGACGAGGTCGTGCAGCGCTGCGGCAGCCAGGGCGTGCAGGAGATCGTCATCGGCATGGCCCACCGCGGCCGCCTGAACCTGCTGGTCAACGTGCTGGGCAAGATGCCGTCGGAGCTGTTCGCCGAGTTCGAAGGCAAGCACGTCGACGACCTGCCGTCGGGCGACGTCAAGTACCACAAGGGATTCTCGAGCGACGTGTCCACGCCCGGCGGTCCGGTCCACCTGTCACTCGCTTTCAATCCTTCCCACCTCGAGATCGTCAACCCGGTCGTCGAAGGTTCGTGCAAGGCACGGATGGATCGTCGCGGCGACCAGGACGGCAGCCAGGTGCTCCCGATCCTTGTCCATGGCGACGCGGCCTTCGCGGGCCAGGGCGTCGTGATGGAGACGCTGAACCTCGCGCAGACGCGCGGCTACGGCACGCATGGCACGATCCACATCGTCATCAACAACCAGATCGGCTTCACGACGTCGGACCCGCGCGACTCGCGCTCCACGCTGTACTGCACCGACGTGGTCAAGATGATCGAGGCGCCGGTGCTGCACGTGAACGGCGACGATCCCGACGCGGTCATCCTCGCGACGCAGATCGCGTGCGACTACCGCACCAAGTTCAAGCGCGACGTCGTGATCGACATCGTGTGCTTCCGCAAGCTCGGCCACAACGAGCAGGACACGCCGGCGCTCACGCAGCCGATGATGTACCGGAAGATCGCGCAGCACCCGGGCACCCGCAAGCTCTACGCCGACCGGCTGGTCGCGCAGGGCGTGATGTCCGAGGCCGAGACCGAGCAGTTCGTCGCCGACTTCCGCGCCGCGATGGACGCGGGCAAACTGACCGTCGACCCGGTGCTGTCGAACTTCAAGAGCAAGTACGCCGTCGACTGGATGCCGTTCCTGAACCGCAAGTGGACCGATTCGGCCGACACCGCGGTGCCGATGACGGAACTCAAGCGCATCGGCGCGCGCATCACCGCGCTGCCGCAGAACTTCAAGCCGCACCCGCTGGTCGAGAAGGTGATCGCCGACCGCTCCAAGATGGCCCGGGGCGACCAGCTGCTCGACTGGGGCATGGGTGAGCATCTCGCGTTCGCGTCGCTGGTCGCCTCGGGCTTCGCGGTCCGCATCACCGGGCAGGATTCGGGCCGCGGCACGTTCACGCACCGCCACGCGGTGCTGCACGACCAGAACCGCGAGCGCTTCGACGCCGGCACCTACATCCCGCTGCAGAACGTGTCCGACGGCCAGGCGCCGTTCAACGTGATCGACTCGGTGCTCTCCGAGGAGGCGGTGCTGGCATTCGAATACGGCTACTCGTCGGCGGAGCCCAACACGCTCGTCATCTGGGAGGCGCAGTTCGGCGACTTCGTCAACGGCGCGCAGGTCGTGATCGACCAGTTCATCTCGTCGGGCGAGGTCAAGTGGGGCCGCGTGTCGGGTCTCACGCTGATGCTGCCGCACGGCTACGAAGGGCAGGGCCCGGAGCACTCGTCGGCCCGTCCCGAGCGCTTCCTGCAGCTTTGTGCCGACAACAACATGCAGGTGGTCCAGCCGACCACGCCCGCGCAGGTCTTCCACCTGCTTCGCCGGCAGATGATCAGGCTGTTCCGCAAGCCTCTGGTGATCCTCACGCCGAAGTCGCTGCTGCGGCACAAGGAGGCGGTGTCCGACCTGCACGAGCTCGCGCGCGGCCAGTTCCAGACCGTCATCCCCGAGACCTCGACCGACCTCGATGCGAAAAAGATCAAGCGCGTCATCGTGTGCTCGGGCAAGGTCTACTACGAACTGCGCACCGCCCGCGGCGACCGCGAGGACACCGTGATCCTGCGGCTCGAGCAGCTCTATCCGTTCCCGCACAAGGCGTTCTCGAACGAGCTGAAGAAGTATCCGCACGCGACCGAGATCGTCTGGTGCCAGGACGAGCCGCAGAACCAGGGCGCGTGGTTCCAGATCCAGCACAACCTGCTCGAGAACCTCGATGACAACCAGAAGCTGTCGTACGCCGGCCGCCCGGCGTCCGCATCGCCGGCCGTGGGCTACTACGCGAAGCACAACGAACAGCAGAAGGCGCTGATCCAGTCGGCCTTCGGCCGCGCTCGCGGACTGGTGCTGAGCAAGTAACCGGTCGGTCGTCCCCGCGAGAGCGGGGACCGCGTGGCGCTCGCCGCCAACCTTTCACGACGCTGGGTTCCCGCACGCACGGGGACGACGAATACGGCAGCGTCGATCCATCAAACAAACACGGAGTACCGCATGGCCCTCGTCGAAGTGAAAGTCCCGCAGCTGTCCGAGTCCGTCTCGGAAGCGACCCTGCTGCAATGGAAGAAGAAGACGGGCGATGCGGTGGCGCGTGACGAGATCCTGGTCGAGATCGAGACCGACAAGGTCGTGATGGAAGTACCGGCTTCGGTGGCCGGGGTGATGGGCGAGATCGTCATGCCCGACGGCAGCACGGTCACCTCGGATCAGGTCATCGCGAAGATCGACACCGACGGCAAGGTCGGCGCCACGTCGGCGGCGCCCGCCGAGACGGCACCGGCTCCGGCGCCGGCCGCGCCGGCACCTGCTCCGCAGGCTGCCGCTGCCGCCCCGACCGCCGCCGCGCCGATCGCCATGCCGTCGGCCGCCAAGATCATGGTCGAGAACAACGTCGCTCCCGGGCAGGTCGCCGGCTCCGGCAAGGACGGGCGCATCACGAAGGGGGATGCGCTCGGTGCCGTCGCGTCGGGTGCCGCCAAGCCGGCCCCGGCCAACCTCCCGTCGACCCGTGCGCCGACTCCCACGACCAGCGTGCCGGCCAACCTCACGGACGACGCGATGCTCGACGGCCGCAGCGAGCAGCGCGTGCCGATGTCGCGCCTGCGCCAGCGCGTGGCCGAACGCCTGATCCAGTCGCAGTCCACGGCAGCCATCCTGACCACCTTCAACGAGGTCAACATGGCCCCGGTGATCGAGATGCGCACGCGTTACAAGGACAAGTTCGAGAAGGAACACGGTATCAAGCTCGGCTTCATGTCGTTCTTCGTGAAGGCCGCGCTGTACGCGTTGAAGAAGTACCCGATCGTCAACGCGTCGGTCGACGGCACCGACATCGTCTATCACGGCTACTTCGACATCGGCATCGCGGTCAGCTCGCCGCGTGGCCTCGTCGTGCCGATCCTGCGCAACGTCGACCAGATGAGCTTCGCGGACATCGAGAAGAAGATCGCGGAGTTCGGCGCCAAGGCGAAGGACGGCAAGCTGGCGATCGAGGACCTCACCGGCGGCACGTTCTCGATCTCGAACGGCGGCACCTTCGGCTCGATGCTGTCGACGCCGATCATCAACCCGCCGCAATCGGCCATCCTCGGCGTGCACGCGACCAAGGACCGTCCGTGGGTCGAGAACGGCCAGGTCGTGATCCGGCCGGTCAACTATCTCGCACTGTCGTACGACCATCGCATCATCGACGGCCGCGAGGCGGTGCTGGCGCTGGTCGCGATGAAGGAAGCGCTGGAAGACCCGGCGCGCATCCTGCTCGACCTCTGAGCGCCATGTCCCTCGCCGACGAGATCGAACGGCTGGCCGCTCAGCGCGACGCGGGTCGGCTCACCGACGCGGAGTTCGACGCCGCGAAGGCGCGGCTGTTCACGCAGCCGCCTTCCGCTGGCCTGGGTCCCGACGCCACCGCGATCAACAGCTTGCGGCGCTCGCTGTCCGACCGCTGGGTCGGCGGCGTGTGCGGCGGTCTGGCGCAGCTGACGGGGATCGAGAGCTGGATCGTCCGGCTGCTGTTCGTGATCGGCATCCTCTTCGCCGGTTTCGGCTTCATCCCGTACGTGCTGCTGTGGATCTTCGTCCCGCCCGAGCGGTAGCCGCTTGCATCCTGCGCGTCCGGTCGCACATTGACAGTCCCGACGCGTCGCCCGCGCGTGGCGACGCCCACTTCCTGAAGACAAACACACCATGAGCAAGAACTTCGACGTCGTCGTGATCGGGGGCGGACCCGGTGGCTACATCGCGGCCATCCGCGCAGCGCAGCTCGGCCTGTCGGTCGCCTGCATCGACGCCTGGCAGAACGCCAAGGGCGGCTCCGCGCTCGGCGGCACCTGCACGAACGTCGGCTGCATCCCGTCGAAGGCGCTGCTGCAGTCGTCCGAGAACTACGAGGAAGTGGGTCACGAGTTCAAGGACCACGGCATCAACGTCACCGGGCTGACGCTCGACCTCGGACAGATGCAGAAGCGCAAGGAGAAGGTCGTCCAGCAGAACAACGACGGCATCACCTACCTGTTCAAGAAGAACAAGGTCGCGTCGTTCCTCGGGCTCGGTGCGTTCGTCGGCAAGGTCGACGGCGGCTACGAGATCAACGTGACGCGCGCAGGCGCCGCCGACGAGTCGATCGTGGGCAAGCACGTCGTCGTCGCCACCGGCTCGAACCCGCGCGCGTTGCCGGACGCGCCGTTCGACGAGAAGCTCGTGCTGTCCAATACCGGGGCCCTTGCGATCGGTGAAGTCCCGAAGAAGCTCTGCCTGATCGGCGCCGGCGTCATCGGCCTCGAGATGGGCAGCGTGTGGCGCCGGCTCGGCGCCGAGGTCACCGTGCTCGAGGCGCTGCCGGCGTTCCTCGGCGCGGTCGACGAGCAGGTCGCCAAGGAGGCGCGCAAGGCCTTCGACAAGCAGGGCCTGTCCATCACGCTGGGCGTCAAGATCACCAAGGTCACGACGGGCAAGACCAACGTCACCGTCGAGTACGACGACGCCGATGGCAAGTCGCACAAGGGCGTGTTCGACCGACTGGTCGTGTCGATCGGCCGCGTGCCGAACACCGATGGCCTCAACGTCGAGGCGGTCGGCCTCGCGCGGGACGAGCGAGGCTTCGTGACCGTCGACGGTGACTGCAGGACCAGCCTCGAGAACGTCTGGGCGATCGGCGACGTCGTGCGCGGCCCGATGCTCGCGCACAAGGCCGAGGAAGAGGGCGTGGCCGTGGCCGAGCGCATCGTCGGCCAGAAGCCGCATATCGACTTCAACACCGTGCCGTGGGTGATCTACACGCACCCCGAGATCGCGTGGGTCGGCCAGACCGAGCAGGCGCTCAAGGCCGAAGGCCGCGCCTACAAGGCCGGCAGCTTCCCGTTCATGGCCAACGGCCGGGCGCGGGCGATGGGGGACACCACCGGGCTCGTCAAGGTGATCGCGGATGCCAAGACCGACGAGATCCTCGGCGTGCACATGGTCGGACCGAACGTCTCGGAGCTGATCGCCGAGGCGGTCGTCGCGATGGAGTTCAAGGCGTCGGCCGAGGACATCGCGCGCATCTGCCACGCACACCCGTCGCTGTCCGAGGCGACCAAGGAAGCCGCGCTCGCCGTCGACAAGCGCACGCTCAATTTCTGAAGCGCGGTGTCCGGCATGATCGCGTCCCGCTGCGCGCCTGACCGCGCGCAGTCCGTCGGCGTGACCGCGCGGTGAACGTTCGCGAGTGCTACGAAGACGCCGTCACGCGACGCGGCTTCCAGCCCGACGACGCGCAGCGTCGCGCGGTCGATCGCCTGCAGCAGCTCTACGACGACTTCGTCGCGTTCAAGAAGAATCGCTCCAACGCCTTCATGAAGGCATTGAGCCGTAGCCCCGCGCCGCGTGGCGTGTATTTGTGGGGCGGGGTGGGGCGCGGCAAGAGCTTCCTGATGGACAGCTTCTACTCGGTGGTCGACGTGCGCCGCAAGACGCGCATCCACTTCCACGAGTTCATGCGCGGCGTGCATCACGAGCTCGATACGCTCAAGGGCATGAGCGATCCGCTCGACGAGGTCGCGCGGCGCATCGCGAAGAAGTATCGGCTGGTGTGCTTCGACGAGTTCCACGTCAGCGACATCGCCGACGCGATGATCCTGCATCGGCTGCTGTCGGCGCTGTTCGATCTCGGCGTGGTGTTCGTGATGACGTCGAACTACCGGCCCGACACGCTCTATCCGGACGGCCTGCATCGCGACCGCATCCTGGCGGCGATCGCGTTGCTCGAGGAGAGGCTCGACATCCTCAACGTCGACGGCGGGACCGACTACCGCACCCGCACGCTCGAGCAGACACGGATGTATCTCACGCCGCTCGGCGCCGACGCCGACCGTGCCTTGCGGACGGCCTTCGAAGCCATTGCCGAGGTCGGCGACGAGGATGCGCGCCTGACGATCGAGACGCGCGTCATCAAGGCGCTGCGGCGCGCGGGCGGTGTGGTGTGGTTCGACTTCGCGACGCTGTGCGGCGGTCCGCGCTCGCAGAACGACTACCTCGAACTCGCCAACCGCTTCCACACCGTGATCCTGTCCGAGGTGCCGGAGATGAGCGCGGCGCTGTCGTCGGAGGCGCGGCGCTTCACCTGGCTGGTCGACGTCTGCTACGACCGGCGCGTGAAGCTGATCATCTCGGCGGCCGTGCCGGCCGAGGAGCTGTACACCGCCGGCACGCTCGCCAACGAATTCCAGCGCACCGTGAGCCGCATCCACGAGATGCAGTCGGTCGAGTACCTGCGCTCCGAGCGGCGCGCGGCCCGGGTCGACCTGTGATGCTCGATAATCCGTTCATGCGTCCTCCGATTCGTGGTCTCCGATGGGTCCGGTCCGTTTGCGCCTTCCTGGCGTTCGCGGGTTCTCTTTCCACAGCGGCCACTGCAGGCCCGGGGCCCGAGCTGGGCTCTTTGCGGGCGCAGTTCCCCACGGCGTCGATCGACTCGGTCGAGCGTGCCGATGCCGCGCTCGCGGCCACGGCCGGCGCCAAGGGCAAGGTCGAGAAGGACTACAAGTCGGATGCGCAGGGCTGCGCGAAGACGTTTCTCGTCAACGACTGCCTGGACCGGGCGCGCGAACTGCAGCGCAAGCGGCTCGACGAGATCACGGCGGTCGAACTCGAAGCCAACCGCTTCAAGCGGAAGGACCGGGCCGATCGTACCGAGGCCGATCGCGCGCGACGGGAAGCCGAACGCACGGGCAACCAGAAGACCGACGACGCACAGCGTGCCCGCAATCGCGAGAATTTCGACAGCAAGCAGGCGCAGGCCAAGCGCGACGAGGCGGCGAAGACCAAGTCGACCCAGGACCGCAAGCCGGCGGCCAAGCGGACGCCGCCGCCGGTGCCCGGCAACGATGCCGCGCAGCGTGCGAAGAACGCGGCCGCCCACGCATCGAAGGTCGGCGAGGCCAAGACCCACCGGACGGAGATCGACCGACGCGTGGCGGCGAAGGCGGCGGACCGCAAGCGGCGCGCCGAGGAAAAGGCGGCGAAGGACGCGAAGACCGCAGTGCCCGTCAAGCCTTGACGCGGTTCGGTCGCGGCCGCGCTGGGCGCGCCGGGTTCAGAAGCGCGGTGCGCGAGCCGGCTGGACGTCAGGGATTGCGCGGGGACCGCCTTCCGTCGACTCCAGCGGTTCCATGCGGACGATGGCGAGCGTGCAATTGTCGCCGCCGCCATCGGCGCGTTCGCGCGCGATGTGGATCAGCCGCTCCGACGCCTTGCGGGGCGGATAGGTCTCCAGCAGCATCGCGAGTTCGATTTCCGTGAAGTAGTGCCACAGACCGTCGCTGCAAAGCAGGAACGTGTCGCCCGCGGTGAGCGCGTCGACGCTGCCGAAGTCGATCGACGGCTGCTTGTTGGTGCCTAGCGCGTGCGTGAGCAGGTTCGACAGCCGATGCGAACTCGCGCCCTTGCGATCGAGCTTGCCTTCGGTCACCAGCTGCTCGACGTAGGAATGATCGGTGGTGCGGCCCGCCAGCTTGCCGTCCCGGAAGCGGTAGATGCGACTGTCGCCGACGTGCGCCCAGTCTGCGCGGTGCGGCTGCACGACCAGCGCCGCGAGGGTGCTGTGCGGCTCCTTCTCGGTCGACAGCGCGGACAGGCGGATGACGAGGTGGGCCTCGTTGACGATCTCGGTCAGCAGGGACTGGATCGAGTCGCCGAGCGAGTACTCGGCGAACAGGTTCTTCGCGGTGCTCATGACCTGCTGCGCGGCCATCGCCCCGCCGGTCTTGCCGCCCATGCCGTCGGCCAGGATGAACAGGGCGGAATCGGGTAGCCGGCGCGACGTGAAGATGCCGACGCGGTCCTGCTGCTCGGCGCGATCGCCGATGTGCTGGCCCGTGCAGGCGGTGATGCGGAGCGATCCGGTCGCCGCGTTGTTCGCGGCCTGGACTACGGCTTTTGGACGCTCGGACATCGCGGATGCGGCTTTACAATGGTTAACGTCACATTATGGCACGCACCGCACGGCGATCTCAGGCATGGAAGATCAAGTCACGCATTACCGCATCATCGCGCTTCAGGTCGAACATCGCGACCTGGACGACGTGATCGCACGACTGGTCGCGCTGCCCGGCCACGACGAACTGCAGTTGCGCCGGCTCAAGAAGAAGAAGCTGCAGATCAAGGACCAGATCCTGCAACTGCAGATCCAGCTCATTCCGGACATTCCGGCCTGAGACGTTCGCGCAGGGCCCGTCCTCGTCCCTTTCCAATCCGCCGTCAAGGCGGCGCGTCAACCCCCACTTCTCCTCGCGTTGGCTTCCCTCCCTCCCGACCGGCACGCCGCCCTCGCCCAGATCTTCTCCGCCCACGGCGCGCTCGCGACGCACGTGCAGGGCTACCGTGCGCGCGAGGGCCAGATCGAGATGGCGCAGGCGGTCGCCGCGGCGATCGACGGCTGCGGGACGCTGATCGCGGAAGCCGGCACCGGAACCGGCAAGACTTTCGCGTACCTGGTGCCCGCGCTGCTGTGGGGCGGCAAGGTGATCGTGTCGACCGGGACCAAGACGCTGCAGGACCAGCTCTTCCGCAAGGATGTTCCGATGGTGCGCGGCGCATTGCAGGCCCCGGTCACGGTCGCGCTGCTGAAGGGCCGGTCGAACTACGTGTGCCACGAGTACCTGCAGCGCACGCAGGAGAACGGCCGCCTGACGTCGCGCCAGGACGCGATCCACCTGCGGGCGATCGTCCGCTTCGCGCAGTCGACCGGCAGCGGTGACCGCGCCGAGCTGGCCGAAGTGCCCGAACAGGCGCCGATCTGGAATCTCGTCACGTCGACGCGCGACAACTGTCTCGGCATGGAGTGCGCGCACTACCGCGAATGCTTCGTCATGAAGGCGCGTCGCGCGGCCCAGGAAGCCGACGTGGTGGTGGTCAACCACCACCTGTTCTTCGCCGACCTGGTCCTGCGCGACGAAGGCATCACCGACCTGCTGCCGACCGCGAACACCGTGATCTTCGACGAAGCGCACCAGTTGCCCGAGACGGCGACGCTGTTCTTCGGCGAGGTGGTGTCGACCGCGCAACTGATGGAACTCGCCCGCGACGTGCTCGCCGAGGGCCACACCCATGCGCGCGACGCGATGACGTGGGTCGATGCGATCGCGCCGCTCGAGAAGGCGACCCGCGACCTGCGGCTGTCGCTCGGCACCGACGTCCAGCGGCTGAACATCAAGCAGTTGCCGCCGAGCGCGCCCTTCCACGCGGCGCTCGAGACCGTCGATCGCACGCTGAAGGACCTGTCGGTCGTGCTCGAGCGCCAGGCCGAACGTGCGGAGACGCTCGAGCAATGCTGGCGGCGAGCGCTGCTGCTGTCGGAGCGCATCGCACGCTGGCGAAGCGGCGCGGAAGACGACGCGACGCCCACGATCCGCTGGCTCGAGGCCTTCACGCAGACGCTGCAGATGCATCGCACGCCGCTGTCGGTCGCCGAGGTCTTCCATCGCGAGCGCGAAGGCACGCCACGCGCCTGGATCTTCACGTCGGCGACGCTGGCGGTGAAGAACGACTTCGAGCACTTCACGGCGCAGCTCGGCCTGTCGACCAGCGATGCGCGCAGCTGGCCGAGCCCCTTCGACTACGCGACGCAGGGGCTGCTGTACCTCCCGGAAGGACTGCCCGACCCGCTGTCGTCGCAATACACCGCGGCCGTGGTCGAGGCGGCGTGGCCGCTGATCCGCGCCGCGGGCGGACGCACCTTCGTCCTCTGCACGACGCTGCGCGCGGTGCGCGCTGCGGGCGAATTGCTGCGGGCACGGATCGCGGCGGAGGGCGTGGACTTCCCGCTGCTGCTGCAGGGAGAGGGAAGCCGCAGCGAGCTGCTGGAGCGATTCCGGCGCACCGGCAACGCGGTGCTGGTCGGCAGCCAGAGTTTCTGGGAAGGGATCGACGTACGGGGGCGTGCGCTGTCGCTGGTCGTCATCGACAAGCTGCCGTTCGCGCCGCCGGACGATCCGGTGCTCGCCGCACGCCTCGACGCGCTGGCCAAGCGCGGGGGCAATCCGTTCATGGACTACCAGCTACCGACTGCGGTGATCAGCCTCAAGCAGGGGGCCGGCCGGCTGATCCGCGACGAGACCGATCGCGGGGTGCTGATGATCTGCGATCAGCGGCTGGTCACCAAGCCCTACGGCCGGCGGATCTGGCAGAGCCTGCCGCCGTTCACGCGCACGCGCGACGAAGCGGTGGCCACCGCATTCTTCGACCACCCGGAAACCATCCCCGACGCGGTCGCCGCCGTCACCACACCTTCCACCACGGCTTCTTTTCCCTGACGGCGTCCTGGCTGGTCGGGAAGTTCGTGTCGAGCACACGCTTCGCATCGTCGCGCAGCTGTGCGAGCTGCAGCCCGTCGTAGGCCGCGACCATGATTTGCAGCGCATCGCGAACGGCCGGCGCCTGCTGGTACTGCTGGACGACGATCTCGGCGCGGTTGGCGGCCGCGACATAGGCGCCGCGACGCAGGTAGTAGCGGGCCACGTGGACCTCGTGCGCCGCCATCGCGTTGACGAGGTACTTGAGGCGGATCACCGCGTCGGGCGTGTACTTGCTTTCCGGATAGCGCACCGCCAGTTCGCGGAACGCGTCGAACGCGTCGCGCAGGGCCTTCGGATCGCGCTCGGTCAGATCCTGCTGCGTGACCGATCCAAGCAGGCCGAGGTTGTCGTTGAAGTTGACGAGGCCCTTGAGGTACCAGAGGTAGTCGGCGTTGGGGCTGTTGGGATACTGTTTGAGGAAGCGGTCGGCCGCCGCCAGCGAGAGGTCCTTCTCGCCGTCCTTGTACTGGGCGTAGGCGATTTCCATCTGCGCCTGCTGCGCGTAGCGGCCGAACGGGAAGCGCGACTGCAGCTGCTCGAAATACTTGATGGCCTGCGTGTAGCCGCCGGCGGACATCTCGTCCTCGGCCTCCGAATACAATCGCTGGGCACTCCAGTTGACCGTCTTGTCACTGGCATCGCCGCTGAAGATGCCGCAACCGCCCAGCAGCAGCGCCATCGCCAGCGATGCGATGGACCCACGGACCAGACCGCGTGTGCGAGCTGCGGGTCGCGCCTTGCCGGACGCCCGCCCCATCGACGCATCACTCTGAAAATCAACGTTATTCATGCATCAACCCGCCTCGATCGAAGCCGACGAGTATAGCCGATGGGATGACGACGACCCGGTCGCGCAACCGCCCGAAACGGTTGTCGACGGTCGCGAGGTCCTGACCTTCGTCGCCGGGGCCGAAGCCGATGGCGGCCGCCTCGACAAGTGGCTGGCCGCGCGGCTGCCGGCCTACTCGCGCAGCCGCATCCAGCGCTGGATCGGCGACGGACGCGTGACCATCGGCGAGCGGGTGGCCGCGACCCGCGACGCGGTCTGGAAGGGCGACGCGGTCCGCGTCGAGCCGCAGCCCAGCGACGACGAGAGCGCCTTCCTGCCCGAGGACGTGCCGCTGGCCATCGTCCACGAGGATGCCGCGATCCTGGTGCTCGACAAGCGGGCGGGTCTCGTGGTCCATCCGGCCAGCGGCAACTGGAGCGGCACGATCCTCAACGGACTGCTGCATCACGATCCGGCGCTCGCGCAGGTCCCGCGCGCCGGCATCGTCCATCGTCTCGACAAGGACACCAGCGGGCTGATGGTGGTGGCCAGGACGATCGTCGCGCAGACCGACCTGGTGCGCCAGTTGCAGGCGCGCAGCGTGGGCCGCACCTACCTCGCGATCGTGCATGGCGTGCCGCCTGCGAGTGGACGCGTCGACTGGCCGATCGGCCGCGATCCGCGCGAGCGCACGCGGATGACGGCGTTCAGGCCGGTGGCGCACGAGGTCGAGTCGCGGGCCGTCGCCAAGCCTGCCGCCACGCGCTACGAGACGCTGGCCTCGGTCGAACTCGCAAGAGGACACAGCGCTTCGCTCGTCGTGTGTCGACTGGAGACCGGGCGCACGCACCAGATCCGCGTGCATCTGCAGGCGCTCGGGTATCCGCTGATCGGCGACGCCACGTACGGCGGCGCGCGTGCGCACGTCGCGTTCGGTCGCCAGGCCCTGCACGCGTGGCGCCTGCGACTGATCCATCCGCAGACGCACGAGACCGTGGCCTGGCGTGCCGATCCGCCCGACGACTTCGCGCAGCTTGCGGACACGCTGGGGTTCGATCTCGCTGCGCTTCTCGACGCGGTGGTCGACGATGCGTGACCCGCTTGCCGACTGGATCGTGCCGGAATGGCCCGCACCGCCGCGCATCAAGGCGCTGATGACGACGCGCCACGGCGGCGTCAGCACGGGCGTCTGGGGCGGTGCGCATGGCGGCGGCATGAACCTCGGGCTCGGCTCGGGAGACGATCTCGACGTCGTCGCACGCAATCGCGCACTGCTCGCCGAAGCACTGCCGTCGCAGCCCGCGTGGCTGCGGCAGGTCCACGGGGCGCGGGTCGTCGATGCGGCATCCGCGTCCGCGCTCACCGAGGCCGACGCGTCGTTCACGGCTTCGGCGGGCGTGGTCTGCGCGATCCTCGTGGCCGACTGCATGCCGGTCCTGTTCACCGATCGCGAGGGGTCGCGCGTCGCAGCAGCCCACGCGGGATGGCGCGGACTTGCGGGCGGTGTGCTCGAGGCCACGCTCGCCGCGAGCGGCCTGGATCCGGCGCGGACGCTCGCTTGGATCGGCCCGGCGATCGGGCCGACGCGCTTCGAGGTGGGTGACGACGTGCGAGAGGCCTTCCGCTCGGTCGACGGCGCGGACGTCGCTGCCGTCGACGGGTGCTTTCGTCCGCATGCGCCGGGCAAGTGGCTGGCGGACCTGCCGGCGCTGGCGCGCATGCGTCTCGCGTCTTGCCGCGTCGACACCGTCGTGGCTAGCGGCCTGTGCACCGCGACCGACGACCAGCGCTTCTATTCGTATCGTCGCGACGGCATCACCGGACGCATGGCGGCGCTGATCTGGATCGATCAGTGATCGTCGTCCTCTGCCTGCGGCGGCTGGCCGCGGCGCGTGAAGCTCGCGCCCGACGCCTGCTGTGACGTCCTGTCACGATTGCGTCGTCGTTGCGGCGTGCCGAAGAGCCACAGGAACAATCCGAGGGGCAGCAACCCGTAGAACAGCAGGGTGCCGAGGCCGCCGAGCAGCGAGCTCGTCGTCGCCTCGACGACGGTCATGCAGACGACGACGAACATCCAGCCGATGGCGACGATGTACATGCGCGTGGGACCATGAAAGGGTTGCCGGTGCCCCGTCTTGCTGGGGTTCGACCGGTTTGACACTCGCGAAGACGGGCGCGCAGAATCAGCCGCCAGTCCGCATCACAACACACATAAGAAAAGTCAGGAGACCCGCATGGAAGGCCTGCCGTTTGCGTGGCCGGTTCCCGGCCTCGGCCCGCAGAACACCGGCCTGCCGGACCCGATGCAATGGATGAAGTCCTTGGGCGGCATGTCCCTGCCGGGCTTCCCGGCATCGGCCCCTGGTCTCGATCCGGCGCAGCTGAAGATCGATCCGGCGAAGCTGCTCGAACTGCAGAACGACTACACGCGCGACCTTGGCGCACTGTGGTCGTCGTGGGCCACCGGCCGCCAGGCCAAGCTGGCCGACAAACGCTTCGGCGCCGAGTCGTGGACCGGGCCTCACGCGTTCTTCGCCGACCTCTATCTGCTCAACGCGCGCTTCATCTACGGGATGGCGGATGCGGTCGATGCCGACGCCAAGACGCGCGCCAGGATCCGCTTCGCGGTCCAGCAATGGGTCGATGCGATGGCGCCGTCGAACTATCTCGCCCTCAATCCCGAGGCCCTGAAGAAGCTCGTCGACACGCAGGGCGAGAGCCTGCGGTCGGGGCTGTCGATGCTGATGGCCGACGCGCTCAAGGGGCGCATCTCGATGACCGACGAATCGGCCTTCGAGATCGGGCGCAACGTCGCGACCAGCGAAGGGCAGGTGGTCTTCGAGAACGAGATCTTCCAGCTGATCCAGTACAAGGCGCTGACCGACACGGTGTTCGAGAAGCCGCTGCTGATCGTGCCGCCGTGCATCAACAAGTTCTACATCCTCGACCTGCAGCCCGAGAACTCGCTGGTGCGCAACGCGGTGTCGCAGGGGCACACGGTGTTCCTGGTGTCGTGGCGCAACCCGATGGCCGAGCAGGCCGCGCTGACCTGGGACGACTACATCGAGGACGGCATCATCAAGGCCATCGACGTGGCCCGCGAGATCGGCAAGCAGAAGACCATCGACATGCTCGGCTTCTGCGTCGGGGGGACGATGCTGACCACGGGCCTGGCCGTCCTGGCCGCGCGCGAGACCGGCGTCGACGCGCAGCCCGCTGCGTCGCTGACGCTGCTGACCACGCTGCTCGACTTCTCCGACACCGGCATCCTCGACGTCTTCATCGACGAGCAGGCGGTCCACCAGCGCGAGACAACGCTGGGCGGCGTCGATGGCGGCGCCGTCGGCCTCATGCCGGCCCGCGATCTCGCGTCGTCCTTCTCCTTCCTGCGGCCCAACGACCTCGTGTGGAACTACGTCGTGAGCAACTACCTGAAGGGAGAGCCGCCGCCGCCGTTCGACCTGCTGTACTGGAATTCCGACAGCACGAACCTGCCCGGTCCGTTCTTCGTCTGGTACCTGCGCAACACGTATCTCGAGAACCGCCTGATGAAGCCGGGCGCGCTCAAGGTCTGCGGGGTGTCGATCGACCTCGGCAAGATCAAGTCGCCGGTGTTCATCTACGGCTCGCGCGAGGACCACATCGTTCCGTGGCCCGCGGCCTACGCGAGCACGCAGCTTCTCACCGGGCCGAAGCGCTTCGTGCTCGGCGCCTCGGGACACATCGCCGGCGTCGTCAATCCGCCATCGAAGAAGAAGCGCAGCCACTGGACGTTCGATCCGCCGCGGGGCCGCTTCCCGGCCGACCCGGACGCATGGATGGCCTCGGCCACCGAGACACCCGGTAGCTGGTGGACCGAATGGAACGACTGGCTCGCCGGCTTCGCCGGCAAGAAGGTCAAGGCCAGGGGATACGGCAACACGAAGTACCACGCGATCGAGCCTGCACCCGGCCGCTACGTCGCGGTCCGCGCGACCTGAGCGCACGGCGCGACACCCACCACAACTAGAGAGGAATCCATGGACGACATCGTCATCGTCGCGGCTGGCCGCACGGGCGTCGGCAAGTTCGGCGGCTCGCTGGGCAAGATCCCCGCCCCCGAACTCGGCGCGCACGTCATCAAGGGCGTGCTCGAGCGCGCCAAGCTGTCGCCCGACCAGGTCTCCGAAGTGATCATGGGCCAGGTGCTCACGGCCGGTTCGGGACAGAACCCGGCGCGCCAGGCGCTGATCAAGTCGGGCATCCCGGTCGCGGTGCCCGCGATGACGATCAACGTCGTCTGCGGTTCGGGGCTCAAGGCCGTCATGCTGGCCGCGCAGGCCATCGCGCACGGCGACTCGGAGATCGTGGTGGCGGGTGGCCAGGAGAACATGACCGCGTCGCCGCACGTGCTGCCCGGTTCGCGCGACGGGCAACGCATGGGCGACTGGAAGCTGGTCGATTCGATGATCGTCGACGGACTGTGGGACGTCTACAACCAGTACCACATGGGCACCACCGCCGAGAACGTCGCGAAGGAGTTCTCGATCACGCGCGAGATGCAGGACGAGTTCGCCGTCGCGTCGCAGAACAAGGCCGAGGCCGCGCAGAAAGCCGGTCGCTTCAAGGACGAGATCCTGGCGTTGTCGATCCCGCAGCGAAAGGGCGATCCGGTGTCGTTCGACACGGACGAGTTCGTCCGTCACGGCGTGAAGATCGACGCGCTGAGCGGCCTGCGTGGTGCCTTCTCGAAGGACGGGACCGTGACCGCTGCCAACGCGTCGGGCCTCAACGACGGTGCGGCTGCGGTGGTGGTGATGAGCGCTGCCAAGGCGAAGTCGCTCGGCCTCGTGCCGCTCGCGAAGATCGCGTCGTTCGCGACCACCGGCCTCGAGCCCCGCATCATGGGCATGGGCCCGGTCAGCGCGTCGAAGCGCGCGCTCGCGAAGGCGGGCTGGACCGCGGACCAGCTCGACCTGATGGAGATCAACGAGGCGTTCGCGGCACAGGCCTGCGCCGTCAATCAGCAGATGGGCTGGGACACGTCGAAGATCAACGTCAACGGCGGCGCGATCGCGATCGGGCACCCGATCGGCGCGTCCGGTTGCCGCATCCTCGTGTCGCTGCTCTATGAAATGCAGCGTCGCGACGCGAAGAAGGGCATCGCTTCGCTGTGCATCGGCGGTGGCATGGGCGTGGCGCTGTGCGTGGAGCGCGCATAGACGTTCGCCGCGACGACAAGATCAATCACCAGGAGACAACATGACACAACGCGTGGCGTACGTGACGGGCGGCATGGGGGGGATCGGCACGTCGATCTGCCAGCGACTGTGCACGGACGGCTACACGGTCGTCGCCGGCTGCGGGCCGAGCCGCGACTTCACGAAGTGGCTCGACGAGCAGAAGGCGCTGGGCTTCACGTGCTACGCGTCGGTCGGCAATGTCGGCAACTGGGATTCGACGGTCGAGGCCTTCAAGAAGGTCAGGGCCGACCACGGGCCGGTCGACGTGCTGGTCAACAACGCCGGCATCACGCGGGACGGGATGTTCCGCAAGATGAGCTACGAGGACTGGCACGCCGTCATCGAGACCAACCTCAACTCGCTGTTCAACGTCACCAAGCAGGTGATCGAGGACATGGTCGACCGCGGCTTCGGACGCATCGTCAACATCAGCTCGATCAACGGGCAGAAGGGCCAGTTCGGGCAGACCAACTACTCGACCGCCAAGGCCGGCATCCACGGTTTCACGATGGCGCTGGCGCAGGAAGTCGCGTCCAAGGGGGTCACGGTCAACACCGTGTCGCCCGGTTATGTCGGCACCGACATGGTCCGCGCGATCCGCCAGGACGTGCTCGACAAGATCGTGTCCGGGATCCCGGTCAAGCGCCTCGGCCTGCCCGAGGAGATCGGCTCGATCGTCGCGTGGCTCGCGTCCGACGAGGGCGGTTATGCCACCGGCGCGGACTTCTCGCTCAACGGCGGTCTGCACATGGGCTGACGCGTTCGCGGCGTCTTCCCGAAACCGCGACGTCTTCGGGTCTCGCGGTTTTTTTACGCGTGCGGCGCGTGCTTCACGAGCAGGTCGTCGAAGAAGCGGCGCGCCTTCGGTGAGACGGCCAGTGCCCGCGAGTCGCCGATGCGCGTGAGCCAGTGGTTCGCGACGAAGTGGTCCAGCAGCGCGACGGCGAGCGGTCCCGCGAAGTGGTCGCGACGCTCGGACCAGTCCACGCACGGATAGACCACGCCGCGCGACGTGGCCGTCACGCGGGTGGCGTCGAAGCCGACCGCCTCCAGCCAGGGCCGCCCCGCATCGGCCATTTCATAGCAATCTCCGGTCTGGACCAGGACCTCGCGTTCCATCAGCGCGTCGTGCAGGCAGACGCCGAGATGTCCCGCGAGATGTCCGTAGCAGGTCCGCGCGTGGCGCAGCGGCTTCATCGCGTCGCGCGACCACGCCCGCCGACCCGGCTGCCGGTCGACGTCCTTGTCGGCGACGACCGACAACGCCTCGAGCGCATGCGCGACGTCGCCGTCGGCCAGCCGGAAATACCGATGGCGTCCCTGCACGCGCAGCACGACCAGCTCGGCGTCGAGCAGCTTGGCCAGGTGGGCGCTGGCGGTCTGCGGCGTGACGTCGGCGGACTGGGCGATCTCGCCGGCCGTCAGCATCGCGCCGTCGAGCAGCGCGGCCAGCATGCGGCCGCGGGTGGGGTCGCCGATCATCGCGGCGATGCGGGTGAAGCGGGGTTCCGGTGCGGACTTCATCGACGGGCGTCTCTGGCTGCGGAAGACCGAGAGCTTGAACCAGATGCGTCGTCGATGCTTCGTCCCGCAACGAAGCATCGAAGGAACGAACCACGGGCGCCTCGTACAATTCGACCGTGACCGACCTCTCGCATTTCCACAACCGCCTCGCGAAGAATGCGCGCCACCTGCGCAAGTGGGCCCGCCGCGCCGACATCCACGCGTACCGCGTCTACGACCGCGACATCCCGGAGTTCCCGCTCGTCATCGATTTCTTCGACGCCGAGGCGACGAAGGCGACCGAGGCCAGCGGTACCTTCCTGCAACTGCAGGAGGTCGACACCGGCTGGCAGCAGAGCGAGGACGAGCATCGCGAATGGATCGACCACCTGATCGAGGTGGCGGCGGCGACCTTCGAGGTGCCGGTCGACCGCATCGCGGTCAAGCGGCGCGGTCGTCAGCGCGTGGGCGGCGACAAGACCGCGCAGCATCTCGCGACCGGCATGGACGAGGACGACCTGGTCGTGCGCGAAGGCGGGCATCGCTTCATCGTCAACCTGCACGCCTATCTCGACACCGGGCTGTTCCTCGACCATCGCGTGACGCGCGGGCTCGTCGGCGAGCGTGCGCAGGGCAAGCGCTTCATGAACCTGTTCGCGTACACGGCGAGCTTCAGCGTCTACGCGGCGCGCGGCGGCGCGGTCTCGTCGGAGAGCGTCGACCTGTCGAACACCTATTCGAACTGGGCCGAGCGCAACCTGCGGCTGAATGCGATCGACCTCGCGCGCCATCGCGTCATCCGTGCCGACGTCTTCACGTGGCTGCGCGACGCGGTCGCGGCCTACGAGGCGGGCGATCGCGACGGGGTCGACCTGATCGTGCTCGATCCGCCGACCTTCTCGAACTCGAAGTCGATGCAGGGCGTGCTGGATGTGCAGCGCGACCATCCATGGCTGATCCGGCAATGCCTCGCGCTGCTGGCGCCCGGCGGCGACCTGTTCTTCTCGACCAACCTTCGCAGCTTCGAGCTCGATGTGCTGGTGCAGGAGAAGGCGCATTTCGAAGAGATCAGCGGCAGGACGGTGCCCGACGACTTCCGCGACGGGCGCATCCATCGCTGCTGGCATATCCGTCATCGCGAGGGCGGGCGATGAGCCACGTCTTCACGTACGGATCGCTGATGTTCGACGCGGTCTGGTCGCGCGTCGTGCAGGGGCGCTACACGTCGATCGAAGGAAGCATCGAAGGCCACGGACGCTTCGCGATCGACGGCGAGGACTATCCGGGCATGGTGCCGCACGCCGATGCGCGTGTCGCCGGCGTGCTGTATCTCGACGTCGACGACGTCGACCTCGCGCGCCTCGACCAGTTCGAGGGCGACGACTACCGGCGCGACGTCGTCACGGTCACGGCGAGCGACGGCGTGGCGCGCGAGGCTCAGACCTACGTCTACCTGCGCGCCGAGCGCCTGCTCGCCTCGGCTTGGGAGCCGGACGCGTTCGCGATGCAGCGCTTCCTCGAGACCTACTGCCGCGATCGCCTGGACTCGTGACCGAACGCTTCGACGTCGCCGTGATCGGCGCCGGCGCGGCCGGGATGATGTGTGCCGCGGTGGCCGGGCAGCGCGGCCGGTCGGTCGTCCTGCTCGACCACGCGCAGAAGCTGGCCGAGAAGATCCGCATCTCCGGCGGCGGCCGCTGCAACTTCACGAACCGCGAGGTCGGTCCCGCCCACTTCATCTCGCGCAATCCGCACTTCGCGCGCTCGGCGCTGGAGCGCTACACGTCCCGCGACTTCATCGACCTCGTGATGCGCTATCGCATCGGATTCCACGAGAAGCATCGCGGCCAACTGTTCTGCGACGAGTCGAGCGAGCAGATCATCGCGATGCTGGTGGCCGAGTGCGACGCGGGTCGCGTGCAGTGGCGCCGGCCGGTGCGCATCGTCGACGTCGCCCCGGAACCGTCGCAGGGTTTCCGCGTGGAGACCGATGCGGGAGCGATCGTCGCGCAGCGCGTCGTGGTCGCCACCGGGGGCCTGTCGATCCCCAAGATCGGCGCGACCGACTTCGCGTATCGCACCGCCAGGCGCTTCGGCCTGCGCATCGTCGAACCCCGTCCCGCACTCGTGCCGCTGACCTTCGCGGCCGACGTCTGGGCGCCGTTCTCCGCGCTGAGCGGTGTCGCGGTCGAGGTCGACATCGCGTCGGCGGGAAACGAGACTCGCTTTCGCGAGGACCTGCTGTTCACGCACCGCGGGCTGTCCGGCCCGGCGGTGCTGCAGATCTCGAGCTACTGGAAACCGGGCACGCCGCTCGAGGTCGATCTCGCGCCCGGGATCGACCTCGGCGCCGAACTGCTCGCACGCAAGGGGACGTCGAAGCAGAACCTGTCGCAGGTCCTGGCAACCTGGCTGCCGAAACGCCTGGCGAGCCAGTGGCAGCAGGACGCCGGCCTCGACGATCGACGCATCGCGGAGCTGTCGAACGGCGCGCTGGCGGCGCTGGCGAAAGGCATGGCGCAATGGCGCCTCGTGCCGAGCGGGACCGAGGGCTTCCGCAAGGCCGAGGTGACGGCCGGCGGGGTGGACACCGACGAGCTGTCGCAGAAGACGCTCGAGGCGCGGCGGATCCCGGGGCTCCACTTCATCGGCGAGGCGGTCGACGTCACCGGCTGGCTCGGCGGCTACAACTTCCAGTGGGCGTGGTCGTCCGGCTTCGCTGCCGGGCAGGCCGTGTGACCGCACACGGACCCGCAGAACATTCCTTTCTTCGCAAAAGTCCGCTACAATCGCGGGCTTCGCTTTTGTGCAACCGGGTTTTTGCCCCCCAATTCAATGCCGACAGTACGCCTCAAGGAAAACGAGCCTTTCGAAGTCGCTCTCCGCCGCTTCAAGCGCACGATCGAAAAGACCGGCCTGCTCACCGAACTGCGCGCCCGCGAGTTCTACGAGAAGCCCACCGCCGAGCGCAAGCGCAAGCTCGCCGCCGCGGTGAAGCGTCATTACAAGCGCCTTCGCAGCCAGCAGCTCCCGAAAAAGATGTACTGAACGCCGCGGGCCGCAAGGCTCCGGCGGTTGCAGACATGTCGAGCCCGCTCCGGCTTTTCGCCGCGGCGGGCTTTTGTATTTGAATGCCGGAACCTCCGGCCTCATCCGTGGAGACGACTCATGACTCTTCAGCAGCAGATCACCGAAGACATGAAGAACGCGATGCGCGCGAAGGACAGCGTGCGCCTGACGACGATCCGCATGCTGACCGCGGCGCTCAAGCAGAAGGAAGTCGACGAACGGGTCACGCTGACCGACGCCGACGTGCTGGCGATCGTCGACAAGCTGGTCAAGCAGCGGCGCGACTCGGTCGCCGCGTTCGAGAAGGCGGCACGGACCGACCTCGTCGAGAAGGAGCAGGCCGAGATCGGGATCCTGTCGGCCTACCTGCCGAAGGCGCTGACCGACGCGGAGATCGCCGACGAGATCGCGCGCACGATCGCCGCGCTCGGCGTCGCAGGGCCGCAGGGCATGGGCAAGGTGATGGCCGAACTCAAGCCGCGCTTCGCCGGCCGCGCCGACATGACGCGCGTGTCCGGGATGGTCAAGGCGGCGCTGACGTCCTGATCTTCCGCCGAGCCCCAGGTCCTTCGGCGAGCCCGGACCGATGATCCCCCAGGCGTTCATCGACGACCTGCTGCAACGGGTCGACGTCGTCGAGGTCGTCGGTCGTCACGTCAAGCTGCGCAAGGGCGGCGCGAACTTCATGGGGCTGTGCCCCTTCCACAACGAGAAGTCGCCGTCGTTCTCGGTCAGCCCGACGAAGCAGTTCTATCACTGCTTCGGCTGCGGCGCTCACGGCACGGCGCTCACGTTCCTCATCGAGTACAGCGGCTTCACGTTTCCCGACGCGGTGCGCGATCTCGCGCAGTCGGTCGGGATGACGGTCCCCGACACGCGCGCGCAGGCGCACGAAACCGGCGCAGCAGGGGAGGCGGGTGGCGGCGTCCCGTTCGACGAGTCGCGCTCGCGCTCGACGGCGATCATCGAGGCCCTCGAGGTCGCCGCCGGCTTCTACCGCAACACGCTGCGCGGATCGCCGCGCGCGATCGACTACCTGAAGGGTCGCGGCCTGACCGGCGAAGTCGCCGGCCGCTTCGGCCTCGGCTATGCGCCCGACGGCTGGAACGGCCTGCAGGCCGCGTTCGAGGACTACCGCAGCCCGGTGCTGGGCGACGCGGGTCTGGTGATCGCGAAGCAGGACACGAGCGACGAGGAGTCCGGGCCCACGCGCGTCTACGACCGCTTCCGCGACCGGGTGATGTTCCCCATCCGCAACACGCGCGGTCGCGTGATCGGCTTCGGCGGGCGGATCATCGACGACGGCGAGCCGAAGTACCTCAATTCGCCCGAGACCCCGGTGTTCCAGAAGGGGCAGGAGCTGTACGGCCTCTTCGAGGCGCGCCAGGCGATCCGCGAGGAAGGCTTCGCGCTGGTCGTCGAAGGCTACATGGACGTCGTCGCGCTCGCGCAGCTCGGCGTCGCCAACGCGGTCGCCACGCTCGGCACGGCGTGCACGCCCAACCATGTGCAGAAGCTGCTTCGCCAGATCGACCGCGTGACTTTCAGCTTCGACGGGGACGCCGCAGGGCGCAAGGCGGCGTGGCGCGCGCTCGAGGCGTCGCTGCCTTTCGCCACCGACGAGAAGGCGCTGTCGTTCCTCTTCCTGCCGCCGGAGCACGACCCGGACAGCTTCATCCGCGCGCACGGACGCGAGGCCTTCCTCGACGCCGTGAAGGCCGCGGTCCCGTTGTCGGAGTACGTGCTGCGCGAGATCGCGCGCACCAACGACCTGCGCACCGCCGAAGGCCGGGCGAAGGCGTTGTTCGACGCGCGGCCTCTGGTCAAGGCGCTGCCGACGGGGGCGCTGCGGATGCAGATCGTCCGGGCCCTGGCCGCGACCACGCAGTCGACCGTCGAGGAGATCCTCGATTCGTTCCAGATCGTGCAGGTCGCCGCGAACCGGCGGGCGCGTCCGCGGCGCATCGACCGCAAGCCGCCGCAGGGGCTCGCGCAGCGGGCGCTGACGGCGCTGATCATGTATCCGGTGCACGCACACGCCCTCACGGCGTCGGACATCGCGACGCTCGAGGAAGCGGCCGGGGACGCGCGCGACCTGATCACCGAGACCATCGAGGCGGCCAAGGCCCAGGGTCCCGACGTGGACTTCATCGCGATGTCCGACGCGCTGCGCGAATCGCCGAACCGCGAGACCTACGAGGCACTGATGCAGGACATCCTGGCGGTCGAGGAGTACAAGCGCGACCTGCTGCTGCGGGCGTCGGGCGACGAGGCGAAGGACGCCGCGGACGCGACCCGCCGCACCGAGCGCCGCGATGCATCGGCCCACGAACTGCGCGATACGGTCCGCAGGATGCGGGATCTTGCGATCCGCGCGGAACTCGAGCGCATCGCGCGTGCCGGACTGAACGACCCGGACAACATGGAGGCCTACCGTCGCCTCGTCGACGAGCAGGGCCGACTGCAGCGGGAAGCCTGAGCGCGCGGTCATTCGGGGGACCGACTCCGGAAGGACTGGAATTTGAGCGAGGTGCCTGCTAGAATGCGCGGTTTCCCGACGGGTGCGCAGCAGAGGTCAGTCGCTCGTCCGGTGTCGTGCCGGAATCACCCGATCTGCAGCCGATTCGAATCAATCCGCGCCCGCCGACCCGACCGTCGGCAATCGCGCGAAAACCTACAGTCTTCGAATACGGTGCGATCTTTCTGATGATTCGGTTCAATTTTCGTCGTTCTCCTCGGTTTTCCCCATTTTCGCCCGCCCGCCCGGGTGGAAACGCGGCGACGCGACCCCATGTGCAATGCCTCTTCGCGCGTGCTGGTCGTCCACCAGTCGGCGTGTAGCAAAACAGCCAGGAAATTTCATGTCGCAACCGTCCAAAAAGATCCAGTCTCCCGCTGCCAAGGGTGCCGCTTCGACGGGCAAGGCCGCTCCGCGTGGCGCCACGCGTGCCGCTGCCGCCCCGGCCGCCGTCGCCAGCAGCAGCGCCAAGATCAAGCCCGCGTTGAAGACAGCGGCTCCCGCCGCTGCCGTCCAGGCCGACGCCGCCAAGCCGAACGGTGCCGCTGCGCCGGCCGTCGCCAAGCCGGCGGTCAAGGTTTCCGCGCCCAACGAGAAGCTGAAGGCGCGTGAGCGCAAGGCCAAGGAGAAGGCGTTCCTGCGCGAGGCGCTCGCCGCCCGCCAGCCGGGCACCGAAGAAGAACTCGAGGCCCGCCGCAGCAAGCTCAAGACGCTCATCAAGCTCGGCAAGGAGCGCGGTTTCCTGACGTACGCCGAGATCAACGATCACCTGCCCGACGACGTCGTCGACGCGGAGGCGATCGAAGGCATCATCGGCACGTTCAACGACATGGGGATCGCGGTCTACGACCAGGCGCCCGATGCCGAGACGCTGCTGATCAACGACAACGCGCCGGTGGCGACCAGCGACGACGACGCCGAGGAAGAGGCCGAAGCGGCCCTGTCGACCGTCGACTCCGAGTTCGGCCGCACGACCGATCCGGTGCGCATGTACATGCGCGAGATGGGTTCGGTCGAACTTCTGACGCGCGAAGGCGAGATCGCGATCGCCAAGCGCATCGAGGACGGCCTCAAGCACATGGTCATGTCGATCGCGGCGTGCCCGACGACGATCGCCGAGATCCTCGCGATGGCCAACAAGGTCAAGCTCGACGAGATGCGCATCGACGAGGTCGTCGACGGGCTGATCGATCCGAACGCGCCGGAGCCCACCACCTACGGCAAGCCGGTCCCGCCGCCGGTTGTGGTTGCCCCGGCCGCCGAGGGCGACGACGAGGCTTCCGACGAGGCAGGCGAGGACGAGGAGGACGTCGAGGACGTCGCCGCGATCAACGCGAAGGCACTCGCCGAGCTGAAGGCGAATGCACTCGTCAAGTTCGACGTCGTCGCGCAGCAGTTCGACAAGATGCGCAAGGCGTTCGAGAAGGAACGCGACATCGGCACGCGTCCGTACACCAAGGCCCAGGAAGCGATCTCCGCCGAGCTGATGACGATCCGCTTCACCGCGAAGATCGTCGAGAAGCTGTGCGACACGCTGCGTTCGCAGGTCGACGAGGCGCGCAGCATCGAGCGCCAGATCCTCGACATCTCGGTCAACAAGGCCGGCATGCCGCGCCAGCACTTCATCCGGTCGTGGCCCGGCCACGAGACGAACCTGAAGTGGGTCGTCAACGAAGTGAACGCCGGTCACAACTACAGCGTCACGCTGGCCCGCAACGTGCCCGCGATCCAGGAGCTGCAGACCAAGCTCGCCGACCTCGAGCTGCGCGTGCTGCTGCCGCTCAAGGTGCTGCGCGACATCAACAAGCAGATGGCCACCGGCGAGGCGAAGGCGCGCAAGGCCAAGCGCGAGATGACCGAGGCCAACCTGCGTCTCGTGATCTCGATCGCCAAGAAGTACACCAACCGCGGCCTGCAGTTCCTCGACCTGATCCAGGAAGGCAACATCGGCCTGATGAAGGCGGTGGACAAGTTCGAATACCGTCGCGGCTACAAGTTTTCCACGTACGCCACGTGGTGGATCCGCCAGGCCATCACGCGTTCGATCGCCGACCAGGCGCGCACGATCCGCATCCCGGTCCACATGATCGAGACGATCAACAAGATGAACCGCATCAGCCGGCAGATCCTGCAGGAGACCGGCGCCGAGCCGGATCCGGCGACGCTGGCCGAGAAGATGGAGATGCCGGAGGACAAGATCCGCAAGATCATGAAGATCTCGAAGGAACCGATCTCCATGGAAACTCCGATCGGCGACGACGACGATTCGCACCTGGGCGACTTCATCGAGGACCAGAACACGCTGGCCCCGGCCGATGCCGCCCTGTACGCCAGCCTGCGCGACGTAACCAAGGACGTGCTCGACAGCCTGACGCCGCGCGAGGCCAAGGTGCTGCGCATGCGCTTCGGCATCGAGATGAGCACCGACCACACGCTCGAAGAAGTCGGCAAGCAGTTCGACGTGACGCGCGAGCGCATCCGGCAGATCGAGGCGAAGGCGCTGCGCAAGCTGCGGCACCCGAGCCGCAGCGACAAGCTCAAGTCCTTCCTGGAAGGAAGCTGAACGCGTCTCGAACGAAAGCGCACGTTGCGACGTACGCTTTTTTTGCGCCGCGCCGTCGTCGCCGCGGCGGTCTCCCGTCGCCGCGTGACCCTTTTCGGCGATGATCCCGGTGATCCCTCGCGGGCCGTTAGCTCAGTTGGTTAGAGCAGAGGACTCATAATCCTTTGGTCGCTGGTTCGAGCCCAGCACGGCCCACCATTCCTCGACAGCCGACCGGTCTCGCGCCGGAAAGTCGGATCGCCGAGTTCAGCCCCCGAGCGAGAGGCCGCCGAGGCCGAAGAAGATCTTCAGGTCCTTGAAGTCCTTCCGGAAGGTCTTCGGCATGCGGTCGAATGCCGTCGCGAGGCGTGCCTTCAACGCCGGGTCCCGGTCCCGCCGCGGCGCACTCTTGATAGCCACCATGAACGGCATCATGAACGTCGAATGGATCCTCGCGCGCCCGCCGAAGTGTCGTGCGTGCAGGCGCTTGAAATCATCGAGGCCGAAAGCGGCCTTCAGCGAGTACAGGTAGTCGAGCGTGAACAGTTCGGGCTGCTGCGCCTCGTACTGATAGGCGAAGTATTCGATCGACTTCTCCGACTTGAGGTGACCGAAGTCAACCAGGTAGAGGCCGCCCCCCGGCTTCAGGATGCGCGCCGCCTCGGAAAAGGCTGAATCGAGGTGGCCCAGTGTCGGGAGGTGGTGCAATGCAACCGTCGACATGACGACGTCGGCGCTGGCGTCCGCCAACTGGTCGATGGCGGTGATGTCGCTGACAACGAACGTGACGTTCGTCAGGCCCTTGGTCTCGATGTGCCGGCGCGCCTTGTCGAGCATCTCGGCGGACAGGTCGACGCCGATGAAGCGGCTTTCCGGATTCAGCTCCGCGACCATCGCCAGTTGCGTCGCCGGACCGCATCCCAGGTCGACCACCGTGTCGCCGGGCCGGATCACGTCGCAGATCTGCTCGCAGTGGAACAGGTAGACCGGCGCCATCACGCCGTCGACCATCCCGGCGGCGGTATAGGCCGCCACCTTGTCGGGATCGTCCATCACGAGATCGGGTTCGGTCACCCGCTCGCTGGACTCGCGGGTGATCAGTTCCCTGACGAAGGTTCGAACCAGTGCGGCGGTCGGCATGAGCCCGCCTCCCTATCGCGATGAAGAAGCGCCGCAGTATAGGACAGTGCTTGGGCGGGCCAGCCGCCGATCAGCGCGTCATTTTCGACGCTGATCGCCTGGCGGCCCGACGGTCCGGGTCCGGTTTTCCGGGCCAGTGCGCCTGGCCGGAAGCAAAAAAAAGGAGGCCGAAGCCTCCTTTTCTCTTTCCACCTGTTCGACCGCTCAGTCCTTCTTGGCAGCCTTGCGACGTGCCAGACCCAGTGCGACCAGACCCAGGCCGATCAGGGCAGCAGGCAGCGGCTCGGGAACGCCGGTCACGAAGCTCTGGCTGGCGTCCGCCTGGAAGATCGTGCTGCGGCCGTTGATGCCGTTCACGGTACCGACTTCTGCGACCGATGCGCCCGTGATGTTGCCGTTGGCGATGCCGTTCGAGCTCATCAGAGCGGACGGATCGACCTGCTGGAACTGCAGGCTCTGCGTCGTCTGGATGAAGCTCGACGTCGCGCCCAGGACCAGGTTCGGGAAATAGGCCGCGTTGAAGCCGTCGATGACCAGCGTGGCGTTCGTCGAACCGCTGCCGGTGATGGTCGAAATGCCGGCGTAGTCGTTGGTGCCGGCTGCGTCCAGCGGCTGGCCTGCGCCACCGCCGTTGGCGTTGAACGTGCTCGAATAGCCGCTCGCGATGAAGTGACCCGACAGGATCTGGATGCCCGACGCGAAGCCCGTGCCGGCCAGGTTGTTACCCGAAGCACCCGTGGCGTACATGTAGAAGAAGTTCGTCGCGGTGGGGGCGTTGGATGCCGGCGATGCGAAGCCGAAGGTCAGGACCGTGTTGCTGCCGCCGACGACGGTGTTGCCCGTGATCGTCTCGGCGAAACCCGCGGTGAACGTGAAGTTGCGCGCTGCGCCACCGATGACGGTACCGTTGTTGAACACGGCGTTGCCGTTGCCGTCCAGGGCGGACCCGAGGTTCGACTGGTACACCAGGTTGAACGTCGTGCCGACCGGGCTCGACGCGCTCGCGCCGATCGCCAGGGCATTGCCCGGACGCTGGTCGAGTGTCGTGAACGCGACATCGTTGGCCGGGCCGACAGTACCGGTCGGGTCGAAGATCACGGTGCTGGACGCCTGGGCGCCGAAGGCACTGACCAAGCCTGCGGCAAGGACCAGAGCCTTGAAATGGGTGTTGAAAGAAGCCTTCATGTTTTCCTCGCTAAGA
>Ga0123337_10001494_pt1 | contig 29732 bp, 33 predicted proteins | sample frozenSSSSmetaG_FD_89792 | JGI IMG/M metagenome (GOLD analysis project Ga0123337, IMG submission 89792) | Glacier valley bacterial and archeal communities from Borup Fiord, Nunavut, Canada, to study Microbial Dark Matter (Phase II) -... | ecosystem: Environmental > Aquatic > Freshwater > Ice >...
CGTGAGGATGGAACCGTGGTAGAAGAAGGCGCATATTGGCTAGCTTGGGCGCAAATTTCTGGGATTGGCCCGGTATTACTGCGACGGCTGCAACAGCATTTTGGGACGCTGGCAACAGCTTGGAACGCTACCAAGGTACAGTTAGGAGAGGTGGAGGGTTTTGGTTTTCAGACACTAGAAAAAGTAGTACAACAGCGATCGCGCCTACACCCTGAACAACTATTTACCAAGCACCAGCAGGAAAACTCCCATTTCTGGACACCAGCAGATGCCGATTATCCCCGCTTACTGCTGGAAACTCCGAGTCCACCGCCAATTTTATACTATCGCGGTGAAGTCGAACTCCAAGAAAATCTCGGACAAAAACCGATGGTTGGGATTGTTGGAACCCGCCAACCTTCAGAATATGGTATCCGTTGGACTCGCCAAATTAGTACAGCTTTGGCTAAAAATGGCTTTACAGTTGTTTCTGGTATGGCAGAGGGAATTGACACAGAAAGCCACATCGCCGCCATGAAAGCAGGTGGACGCACGATCGCAGTTTTGGGAACTGGTGTAGATGTCATTTATCCACATAAAAATCGGGATTTGTACAAGCAAATTTTGACGGCTGGGTTAGTCGTGAGTGAGTACCCCACAAAAACCCCACCCGATCGCACGCACTTTCCCCGTCGCAACCGAATTATTGCCGGATTAAGTCGCGCCATCCTGGTAATGGAAGCGCCGTTAAAATCTGGTGCTTTAATAACAGCTACCTACGCGAATGAATTTGGTAGAGATGTCTATGCATTACCTGGGAGACTAGACGATCATCCATCCCAAGGGTGCTTAAAGTTACTGAATCAAGGAGCTTCTTTTATCCTCAAAGAACTAGACGAACTGTTAACCATGCTAGGAGCAATACCACAAATTGATGGAGTCGAGGCTTCCACAGCACCAGAACAGTTAATGCCAACTTTATCGCCAGAATTGCAAACAGTAATGAATGCGTTTTCTTGTGATGCTTTACCCTTCGATTTGATTGTCCAACAAACTGGCATGGCTGCTGGCTTAGTTTCCGGTGCCTTGTTACAGTTGGAACTTATGGATTTAGTTTCGCAACTGCCAGGAATGCGGTATCAAAAAAGTTAACAGTTAAAAGACAACAAGACTTTACTGCTGTATACAAGCACCTATACAGCAGTAAAGTCTTGTCTACATTATGTCTGTTCTTTGACTTTGTATGCTATGTCTGCTGCTCTAAGCTTTAACAGGGTTCTGTCTTGCTCACGAGTCAGGAATACCCTTGCGCCCATATTTTAGTTACCTCGGTAGATTCTTTCTCCGTATTTATCTTCACATAGCTTAGTTTTTTCATGCCTACCTACTTACCACCGTTATTCTACATAAGAAGAATATAATAACTACACAATAAGTACATATATCTAAGCAAATACTCGGAGAAGATAAAAATAAGAATAAATACATATATTAAATTTGTATTTTATACCAACTTATCTTTCATCAAAATTATCAAGCTACCTTTAAAACAATCATGCCATTCGTAGAACTGACTAATACTCCAACTCACGAGATTAAAGAGAATCTTCAGCAATTTTGTTTCTGTACTCTAGTAGTCTGTCAGCTTTGAATTGATGGGTAAGCAAGTTCGTAGTGAGGACTTTAGTCTTTATTCTCTAAGCACTAAAGTGCTGACTACAAACCCTCAAAACTATCTTGACAAAGCACTAGCTATAGGTGCAAAGTATCGTCAACTCGCTCTTGATTTAGCAGCAGATTTAGAAAAATTTTCATCCCAACCACTGCTTATTCTGACTGACAAACCACAAGATTTCAATCAGTCTTCCCAGCTACTAGTTTTTAAGCACTCCCAACAAAGTGTAGGATGTTACCACGATAAACGCTACGTTATTGCGAAAGCTCTATCTCTTTACGATGCTTGTGTGTTTGTTGATGCTGATATGCGAATTTTAAAAGATGTGGCACAGATGCAGTGGCAACCTGGTATCTCAGCTCGCAGTTGTGCAAACATTCTGCAACACTATCAACCAGTCGAGGATAGACCAGATCGCATCAAACGTATAGAGATGATTAAAAAATGTTCTCAAAAATTCAATCTGGACTTAGAGCAAGTCAACTTTGTAAGTGAGTTTATGTTTGCTGTTGCTAAAGATTCAGGCAAGGAGATCAAGTTCTTAGAACTGTGGGAAAAAAGTGGTAACTACTTTGAGCTAAATGGAATATATGACAGTGAGGGTAGTGTAATCGGACTGGCGGCAGCTGCTCAAGAATTTCCCCTCCGACATCAGTAAATGCCAGAAATTGAATATCCTGGGTGTTAATTCCACAGATATTCACTTTCTCGATAAACATGATGGTGGACTGCGCTGGATGACCCAAGCGGAGCGACAGCAAACCATTGAGGAAATAGCTTTGTTGTTGCGTACCTTTGATCCCAAAGAAGTGTACGTGACTCACAATCAGGATCGGAGTGTTGATCATGAGATTACTTATGAACTCGTTGTTAATGCAATCGCTGTGGCTGACGTGAAGGTGGAATTGTGGCAGTACGCCATTTGGGTACTCTGGAAATCTTTGCTATTTCGCAATCTGAAATTTGAAGAATTAGCAGGCGCTCATCGACAAGCTATCCACAAGGTACAATCCAAGAAAAAGCAAGCAATTGAAACTTACCGCTCCCAATATTTACCCATAGATGCTGAATCCAGTGCTGTGCTACCACCTGGGTTTCTCTGGAGATTTTTCTTACCTTATGAGATTTTTTTCAAATCAGAATTATCAACCTATTTAAGAAAGGATAACGCCATTCATCCAAAGGACTAAATTTATCGTTCACGAGATGAATGATTTTGCTTTTTACCATCAGTTAACTTCCTTAATAAATTGAAAACCACTAGTTAAATTTACTTGGATCTAAGAGTTTTTATCTATAAGCAATTTAGGAAAAGTATTTCTCTGACAAAATTACCAGAACATTTATAATTTAACTAGAAAATAAATTCTGCTTTTGTATTTTAGCATTAGGTAAAAAATATCGCGTTCTCACCTCTTTATTAGCCAATTATCTTGGGGGGTAATACTGGGGATTCATAACTGGAGATTGATAACCGTTTGCGGGTACAGTTCCTGCCATACTGTTGGGTGCAGGATTCACAACAGGGGGCTGATAACCACTCATGGGTACAGTGCCTGTCGTACCGTTGGGTGCAGGATTCACAACAGGGGGCTGATAACCATTTGCGGGGATAGTGCTTGGTGTAACAGCATTTTGGCTAAATTCTTGATAGGCAGCACGAGAAATTGAGCTAATCAGTTTTTCGGCGCGAGGGTCATTATTAGGGCGTTGTACCATCACAGCTGCTATGTAGCGTTTACCAGTTGGAACAACAATTAAACCTGTATCTGCCAACATTGTGCCAATATCGCCCGTTTTGTGGTATATTCTAGCGCCTGTTCCCAACCCTGATGGTAGCAAAGTGTCTCTTTGGGTGCGACGCAAAATATCGAGCATAAGATCGCGTGATGGCATACTCACTAAATTTCCCTGACTCACAATCGCCATCAAATTCCCTAATTCCTTCGGACTTGTGGTGTTTGTTCCTTGCAAATCTGGGAGTTGATTACGAATTGTTGTATTTGTCAATCCCCAAGTGCGGAAACGTTGGTTTAAAGCATCCATTCCTCCCAATCGCGCAATCAACATATTTGTCGCTGTATTGTCGCTGATTGTAATCATTTTAGTGGCGACTTCCAGAGCGGCGTATTGGGTTCCGGCTGGTTTGTATTGCAGAGTTCCCGAACCGCCAGCTATGATATCCTGTTGCATGGTCAACATTTCATCCAGGTGAATTTTCCCGGCATCCACATCCTGGAAAAAGGCAATTAGAACCGGCAGTTTAATTGTGCTAGCCGCCGGAAAACTGGCAGAGCCATTGACATCTACATAATTACCAGTATCTAAATCTATTAAGAAAACTCCGGGTGTAAGATTTGGGTTAGTATTCGCCAAATTTTGCACGGCATTTTTCAAAGGGATAATTTCCTGGGATAGGTAGAGACTGGAAACTGCGCCTGAGGGAGTTTGAGTAGGTTGTGGCTGCGACGATCGCACCACATTACTATTGGATTGGGGCGCAGAAGTTGTGATAATCCGATTAGCTGGGTCTAATACTGATAACACCGTGCCCACAATTGCACCCATCCCAACACCCACAATTAATAACCGCACAATATACAATATGGTTTTGGCCATTGGCTTTAACCGCGTTTTCCGCGATGCTCGCCGGCCGCTTTTTGGCTTTTCCATCCGTACTGATTTGACCATCACAGCACCTGGTCGGAAGGGAGGTTTTCCTTTGACACTAGGTATTGATTTTACTGCCGATGGCATGACTAATCCTGATTTTACCCTACGTGTAGCACCAGGGATTGTTTGAGGACTGATTTGATTTTTTGGGCGTGTTAGCGCCGCTTGTCGTCCATTGGCACCTTGCTGCTGGCTGTTAGCTTTAACTTTCTTCTGTGCCACTTTTTGAACTTTTTGTGGCTGCTGGCGGCGATTTAGGGGTTGACGCCGCGATAAAGCTTTTAGTTCGTCACTTGATTCTGACACCGTTACTCCTTGTGACCCACTTGGCTTTTTTCTTACAGACTCCTGACCCAAAACTTGATCTTTTAGCAATATTAATACTCAAATTTGACTTTGCCACTCGGTAGCATTTTTGTGTTTAGTTTAAGCCATATTAATTATTTTAGGGGAATCATTGCGTACATATTAAACGAATAATTACAAGTTTTCACCATCCCTCTGGTTTTTAAGCGCCCATTCTACCTGCTGCAAAATCCCTCGCAGCATCGCTACTTCCCCTGTTTTCAGGTGAGCGCGATTATACATCTGGCGAAATTTTTCCATGCGACTAGCTGCCGTATGCTGATATACATAACCAATTTTCAGTAATAGTGATTCTAATTGCTGATAGTATCCTTCGAGAACATCTATTGGTGCAAGTTCAGTTTGGGGTAAGGTCTTAGTTTCAGGTTGTTCTGCACATTGTGACAATTCATAACAACAGATTGCCACAGCAGTAGCCAAATTTAGGATTAGATAATCTTGACTTGTGGGAATGCAAATAAACCTCTGTGCATAATTTAATTCTTCATTGCTTAATCCCCGGTCTTCTCTGCCAAAAATTAGTGCTGTGGGTTTTTCTGGTTCCTCCAGTAACCAGGGTAGTGCAGTGCGGGGGTTTTCTAAGGGTGTTTGCAAACTCCGAAAGCGACCAGTAGTAGCGATCGCTCTGACACATCCATGCAATGCTTCTGGTAATGTTGTCACTAACACCGCAGATTCTAAAATATCCTGACCATGAACAGCCATCATCAAAGCTTCCGATGATAGCGGATCGCATTGGGGATTTACTAATACTAAATTATATAGCCCGAAATTTTTCATGACTCTGGCGATCGCGCCGATATTTATCGGACCAGCTGGTTCTACCAACACAATTCTTAATCCACCCAAGCCCATTTTTTGCCTCCTGCGATCGCACCAGATAATACTTACAGCCTAATTCTCAGCGTTGTATGTTCTGCTGAAAAGTAACATAACATCACTCGATAGCAAGTATATGTCCACGCCGAGATCGACAAGCCAAACTTCTCCACGATTAGGGCTACTCATCGGAAGCTTCTTGCCGATCTAATTCCAAAAAAAGTTCTTCTGCATTCCAAACAAAATCTTCATTTGACAAATATGGAAAGTCCAAATGTCTGACCCTTTTTAAAATCTTCAGAGCTATTTCCAGTCTCTCTGACTCTGACAGACGATCAAACGTGCTTAATAATTCTTTTACTGGAGCAGTCATGACTCTTTTCATTAGACACCCCAATAGCATAGCACGACCCTATATAAACGTTCTGTGAGATGAGATTGGTCTATAGAGAAGTCTTCAAATTATTCAAAGATTGCAAAAGACGAGCGCACCACAGACAACCCCAAAACTACGCCAAGTATAAGCGATCGCATCTTGTTCAACATTTGGTAAATTAATATGTTACATTTACTATTTATCTTATTAGTTTCATGAATTCTGCCCTACCCTGATTATTCGAGGTCTTTCTAATCCTATAAAGCGTTTGTCCGTCCAGCCAGTGCCAAAATTTTATCCTTGGAAATTCCTTTATCTAATTCTCCAAAAAACTCATTTTCAAAAGTATTTACTGCTCTCATAATTAATTCATCTGAAGAAGCAGATTTTGAATACTTATAAACAAGCTCCAATAACTCAGCCCATTGTTTACGGAATGTCAGTTAATAGATTTGCTCATAATCAATGTTTTCTGCCATATAATCTACTCTTAACAGAAGCATAACTTAATTATCCGTCATAACACATACCTGAAAAGCTGAGTACCTGCTTTCAGCATAAAACATACGATCATTTACAATACACTCAGATAAGTTTGTTCAGAATTCATCGGTAAAACTCGCAACTTCCGATTTTTAAGGTCTGGTTCTAAGCCTAAAACTTCCATTGGCGTTACACCCAAAAGGGCATAGGGTACTTCTGTGAGTTCCAGACAATCAAAAGTTCCTCGACGCTCTGCAATACTAAGTTCAACATCTCGGAAAATTCGCCCCTGCTGCACTCCAGCAGCAGTCTCTACCTGGGCTTCTCCACCTTGGACTAAACCTAGTTGACTAATAATGCTAGCAGGTAAACACAGCAAAGTTGCACCCGTATCAACTAAAACATCATTCAGAGTATAAGAGCGAACTTCCTCCAGAGAAATAAAGCCTCGCTGTGCCAAAACTTGATCAATTCGATTGGTGACAGTGAGGGTAACTATTACTTGTTCCATTTGCTTACCCTGAAGATTTGGCAGTACCAGCTTACCCATTTCAGCAAACTCCTGAAAATACAGTATTTTTAAGCGATGTACCAAGATACAAAAACGCTAAGAAAACTTCCGTCCCGCCCTCTCCAAGAGACTACTCAACTAATTCTCCTGTCTGCTGTAAGACTTGTTTATAGAGTGTAGCATTGACCCAATATTGGGCAATATCAATCATGGCATCAAGTAGTGGTTGTACTTGAGGAATAATTTTTCTATTTTTTGCTAACAAAAGAATGCCAAGAGTACCAATTACCTGTAATCTCAAACTTTTAGCTACTTGGCAGGCCTCCCGTTCATCTAACAAAATGTTTAGCTCACCAGTTTCGAGAGCTAAAGCAATGGCTTCTCACTCCCCATGATCTAGCTCTGGGGAAATGCTAAGTGCTATGTTTGAGACAGGACGAACCTGTAGCCATCCAGAAGCAATCGCTTGCAATATAGATTGTGAACCTGGGAAGCCTGAACCCGTAGTTTCATTATAGATAGCTTGGGGTATAACAATTGTCCCAAACACTGCCTGTAAAATATCAACACGATTGATAGCAGCGGAGTTAATCAAAGGCGTAGCGTTGCAAATAACTGTCACAACTACCAAGAACCTGTTTTAATTGACTCAATATCATCTGCTAAATCCATTTCAGTATAATGGCGTAGAATTTTTTGTTGCCCTAAAAGTTGCTGAAATTTCCATACAGATAGATTAGCCAAGCGGCGTGCTTGACCAAAAGTAAAAATATTTTGGTCGTATAACTGCAAGGCAATTTCCTGACGAATAGCCTGCTCACCTTGATTTATGGAATCTGGAGATAATTGTAGGTTAATTGAACTCACAAATTGACTCATAACCAAAAACAACGTTTTACTTATAGTATAAAACATACGACTTTTTACAATACACTTCAAAGAAGTTTGATCATAATTCATCGACAAAACCCGCAACTTCCGATTTTTAAGGTCTGGTTCTAACCCTAAAAGTTCCATTGGTGTTACACCCAAAAGGGCATAGGGTACTTCTGTGAATTTCAGACAATCAAAGGTTCCTTGACGCTCTGCAATACTGAGTTCAACATCTAGGAAAAATAAAATTACAGTATTATGGTTGAATATTCTCCCATAAGCTAACCTTAATATGCTCGTCTTCTTTATTCACGGTGTCAGTACAAAGAAGTCCACCTATGCCGATGCACTTATCAAAAATATCAAAAAGGAACTTCGTAGAACAAAAGTTGAAACTTCAACATATTTCTATTCAAGTTATTGGGGAAATTTATTCAACCATAAGAAACATCAACTTATTGATTATATAGATAAAGATTATTCAAGAGCTTGTCAGCAACATCCAGAATATAAATCTTTTCATAATGATATCTACAGATATAGATCAAGAAGAAAGGAATTAATTAGTAACTTTTTAGGAGATTTCTTAATTTATCAAAATCCTAAACGTGGTCAACTTATTCGTAAACGGGTTTTTGAAGAATTTAACCAATTTATCCAAGACAACCCTAAAGAAACTCAAATTCATTTCATTGCCCATTCTCTGGGTAGTTTGATTTTGTGGGATATTCTCTTCTCAGATATCATTTCTAATGATGACTCAGTTTTACTGTTTCGAGATAAAGTTAAAAAACTAGATTTAGTCAGTATTACTACGTTAGGATCTCCTTTATTGTTTCTCAAAGAGATGCTAGATATTGATTTTTCTATTGTTAATAATGTTTTAAATCACAAGAATTCTGAAATTCCTCTTTTAACAACCCCTTAAGTTTTTGATCCTCAGCCACAGAAAGCACAACTACAAAATGTTGATCGTGATGTTGAATAGTTATTAGTTCTGTGTGAGGTTGATCTAAAAATTTTGCAAAATTCTATTTTACTTCTGTAGCAGAAAGGTAAATCATAATATACCTTCTTCCCTCTTATCTTAACTCAAAGGGACTAATTGTATAAAACAAAGACGCAAAAACGCCTGTGCGCCTCTGCGTCTCTGCATGAGATATTCTCTACACCATTTCAGACGAAGCTTGCATCATCTGCTGCGGCTGCGGCTGGAACATGAACAACGAGTACACCACATCTCGGCGAATGTTAACCATCATATCCAAGAAGAGTTCGTAACCCTCGCTCTTATACTCAATCAACGGGTCTTTTTGCCCATAACCGCGTAATCCTACCGATTCGCGCAAGGCATCCATTTGTTGCAGATGTTCCCGCCACAGTGTATCAATGCGTTGCAAGATAAAAAAGCGTTCAGCTTGGCGCATGAGTCCGGGTTGAACTTGGTCAATCTGCGCTTCTTTGAGGTCGTAAGCAATTCGCACCTGTTCATGGAGGAAGGCTTTAATCTCAGTAACAGACATATCCTCTAATTGATTTGGCTGCAAATCCGCTAGCAGATAGACGAATTCTTTGACTTTCTCAACCAACTTTTCTAACTCCCACTCTTCCGAAGGCAAGTCTACGTTGATATAGTAGTCAACGATGTCATCCATCGTTTTTTCAGCGTACTTGATTACCTGTTCTTTCAAATCTTGACCTTCTAACACCCGGCGGCGTTCGGCATAAATAGCACGACGTTGATTGTTCATCACCTCGTCATACTCAAACACCTGCTTCCGAATGTCGTAGTAGTAGGTTTCAACTTTTTTCTGTGCGCCTTCTAAACTGCGGGTAAGCATCCCAGATTCGATGGGCATATCTTCTTCCACTTGGAAAGCATTCATTAACCCAGCAACCCGCTCACCACCAAAAATCCGCAGTAGGTTATCCTCTAAACTGAGGAAGAATCTCGTGGTTCCAGGGTCGCCTTGTCGTCCTGCACGTCCGCGCAACTGGTTGTCAATCCGCCGCGATTCATGGCGTTCTGTACCAATTACGTGCAAACCGCCGATTTCCACTACCTCATTATGTTCGCGGGTGGTAAATTGTTCGTATTCCTGCTTAATGCGGTTGTAAGCTGACCGCAATTTCTGAATCACAGGGTCGTCGATGGGAGCTTTTTCTGCGGCTACAGCTACCTTGTCTTCTGCTTCCAATTCCGGTAAACTGCGATCGCCATATTCACGCACCGCAATATCTACTACTTCTTTAAGTAGTTTTTCTGTTTCTTTTGTCAACTGGGTGGGGAAAATTTCTGGTGAAGCCCGCCAACTTTTGACTTTTATACCAGGGGCAAAACCTTGACCACTGCCGTGTCCTGTTGGTAATCCGGCTGCTCTTTGCACGCCAAAGCTGTCTTCTGACTCTGGCATGACGATTCGGGGCATGAAGTATTCCCGCAGCTTCAGACGCGCCATATATTCGGAGTTACCACCGAGGATAATGTCTGTACCTCTACCAGCCATGTTAGTAGCAATGGTAACAGCACCTTTGCGTCCGGCTTGGGCGACGATTTCCGCTTCACGTTCCACGTTTTCCGGTCGGGCGTTGAGTAATTCGTGGGGAATCTCCAGCTGCTTCAGCAGTCTGCTGAGAAGTTCCGATTTTTCTACACTAGTGGTTCCTACTAATACAGGTCTGCCGAGTTCGTGCATTTCGGCACATTCTTTAGCGATCGCACCCCACTTGCCCGGTTCTGTCTTGAAGACCATATCAGACAAGTCTTCGCGTCTTCTGGCTTGATTGGTGGGAATTACCGCGACTTCCAGTTTGTAAATTTTTTCAAATTCTGGTTCTTCTGTTTTTGCTGTTCCGGTCATTCCACCGAGTTTTGGATACAGCAAAAACATATTTTGATAAGTAATTGTCGCTAGAGTTTGAGTTTCTGGCTGAATTTCTTCGTGTTCTTTAGCTTCAATAGCTTGGTGTAATCCATCACTCCAACGCCGTCCGGGTAGCACCCGACCGGTAAATTCATCCACAATTACCACTTCCCCATTGCGGACGATGTAATTTACGTCCTTGAGAAAAAGTTCTTTGGCTTTAATCGCATTGAAAACGAAGTGCGCCCAAGGATCTTCCGGGTCAAATAAATCTGTAACTCCCAAAAGATTTTCCGATTCAGCAAAACCTTCATCTGTCAATAGCACGTTACGAGCTTTTTCATCTACATCGTAATGCTCGTCTTTTTTGAGTGTGAATGCAATTTCAGCCGCTTGCAGATACTTTTCTGTCGGTCTTTCCACCTGTCCAGAAATAATCAGTGGTGTCCGCGCTTCATCAATTAAAATCGAGTCTACCTCGTCAATCACACAATAATTGAACGGGCGTTGCACCACATCTGCCATTGATGTCGCCATGTTATCGCGCAGGTAGTCAAACCCGATCTCACTGTTGGTGACATAAGTAATATCGCAGTCGTAATTTTTCTGGCGTTCGCTGGGAGTCATGCTTGCCTGGATTAGTCCCACACTCAGCCCCAAGAATCGATGCACCTGTCCCATCCATTCCGCATCCCGACGAGCCAGGTAATCGTTCACGGTGATCACGTGTACACCTTTACCAGTAAGGGCATTCAGATAACTCGGCAAAGTGGCGACCAATGTTTTACCCTCGCCGGTTTTCATTTCGGCAATTTGCCCTATATGCAAAATGATCCCGCCAAGGAGTTGGACATCAAAGTGCCGCAAGCCTAAAACTCGTCGTCCTGCTTCCCGGACAACGGCGTAAGCTTCTGGCAATAGGTCATCCAGAGTTTCGCCTTTGGCAACCCGTTGTTTAAATTCGGCGGTTTTACCTTTTAACTCATCATCGGAAAGAACCTTAATGTCTTCCTCTAAAAGGTTAATTTCAGTAACAGAAGGTTGGTATTTTTTAAGCTTACGAGCGTTGGGGTCGCCCAACAAAAGTTTTAGCATGGCAGATTATAGAACTGAATCAAGGGGGATGGGAATTAAAGGTTCGGCATTGATTATAAACATTTAACCCAACCCAACCGTTTCGGTCGTGGATGGGTGTGAAATGAGAATTACCTCAAAAACAGGAGAAAAACTAGCCAATCACTTCCTTAAATGATTGGTTTTAACTCTTATCTTATATTTACTCTTTCTTCATAGTATCATTTTGCCCCCAGATGAGGCCAGAGAAGGAGTGGGAGAATAAATAGAGTTAAGAATTAGGAGTTATGAATTTTTTAACTCCTAACCCTTCTCTACGAGACCCTTCGGCAAGCTCAGGGCATCGCGCTGCGCGTAGCTTGCTTCCACGAAGTGGTACGGCAGGTGTTACAGTGAGCCCTTCGGCAAGCTCAGGGTAAGACTTGCCGAACTGCTCAGGGCATCGCTTCTCACTCCTAAGTCTTCACTTCTACTCTGCTGTCAGGCGGCGGAAATTGTAATCACTAACACTGGGATGACAGCTGACACAGCTGCCAATCTGGACGGGACGTGGTAACTTAACTCCTGGATGCAAAGCTTTGAAATAACGCGAGTTGTTGACGCGATAGGGTGTTTCTTCGTCGTCTAGCTGGACACGGGAGAAAGTCGAAAGATATTTCCACACTAAGATGCGCTGCGGATCGACTAAAGGCTTTAGTTGTGCGCCGTAGTGCTGGGAGTCTTGCAGGAGATTTTTCCAAGTTTGAGTCGGCAAAACGGCTGGTGGTAAGCCGATGTGGCATGTGGAGCAGTTTTCTAAATACAGTTCTTGCCCTAATTGGTACTGTGCAGGCACTACGTCAACAGTGCCAATTTCGGCGGAGGGAGTAGCACTTTGGGCGTTAGTTGCTAAGGCTAGAAGCCAGCCCATAGCTAGGCTCCACGTTATAATTACCATAAGTAAACTGAAAAATTGGCGTTTGAATTCATATTCGGCGCTTTGCTGTAGCGATCGCATTTGGCGATCGCGGGTTTTGCGCTTAACAAAAATTGACATTCCTCACATTCCCAGATATTCAGAAGTGGCGCTTGTGCTAATCATAAGACTTACGCAGTATTGGCAGTGCTTGGTGATTTGGCGTAAGTGCTTTTGGCAAGCAACGCATCTCCCATATCTTTTTTACCTTAAGGAATAGAAACCGATCGCAATAATCGCTCAACAACAGTTCTAGCATTGCGTCCTCCTCTAGCAATCAGGCGATGGCAAAGAACGTGAGGGACGAGAAATTTCACATCATCGGGAATAGCATAATCACGCCCTGATAGAAAAGCTAGCGCTTTGGCAGCCCGTTGTAATGCTAATGTGCCACGCGGACTGACGCCAAGGGCAATTTCCTCATCTTGCCGTGTTGCCCGCACCAATTCGAGGATGTACTGTTGCAAGGAAGTAGCCACTTTTACTTGAGAGCAGAGGTAACGCAATTCTTGTACTTCTGCCAAGGTAATACAAGGCTGTAAATCAGCAACTTTCACACCATTTTGGAGATTTTGCAGCATTTGGAGTTCTTCTGCCTCGGAAGGATAGCCCAAACTCAATGACAACATAAACCGATCCATTTGCGCTTCTGGCAGGGGAAAAGTACCTTGGTACTCGATTGGGTTTTGAGTGGCAATCACAAAGAAGGGCTGGGGAACTGGACGAGAGACACCATCGACTGTTACTTGATGTTCTTCCATAACTTCCAGTAAAGCTGACTGAGTGCGGGGTGTAGCGCGGTTAATTTCGTCAGTTAACAGCACAGTAGCAAAGACTGGCCCAGGAAGAAAAGTAAATTCGCCGCTTTTAGGGTTCCAAATGTTCGTGCCAGTAATATCAGTTGGCAGTAAATCTGGGGTGCATTGTAGCCGTTGAAACTTGCCATCTACTGAACGAGCTAGAGATTTAGCGAGCAGGGTTTTACCAACACCAGGGACATCTTCTAGGAGGGCATGACCACCACCTAGCAGCGCGACTAGCACTAAGCGTATTGCCTCAGTTTTGCCAACGATGGTAAGAGCTAGATTTTGTGTTAAGGCGTCAATTTTTTCTCTCATGCGGTGCGGGGAGTGGGGAGTAGGGAGTGGGGATTGGGGACTGGATTCTTCCCAATGCCCAATTTGCCTAAATATATTGTTCCCACTTAGAACTCCTAACTCTTAACTCAGAGAAAACCAATGAACACTAAGGGCTGTATAGTCCTCATTCTAAGACTTTCAGGCAATTAAACTCTCTCGTTTCATCTCAACCAACCCGACAATTTAGTCTAGACTCCAATAAGCCAAGCGATCGCATTCTATCTTTATGCACAAATATACTGACTCACTAGGACGTAATTGATCTGCGATCTGCGCTTCTCTGCGAGACGCTACGCGAACGCAGCAGCGCTTCGCTATCGCATTGTGCCAATTTTCACACAAAGCGATGACTACGACGGGCTGTTTGGTGAGGCAATGCAGTAAATCATATAAGGAGCGATCGAAAACAAATCAATTATTTTCAAAGCGTATAATAGTCATGCTGACAAAGAGTATGTCACAATTTGGGCAGGGATTGCTAGAGGTGAACGCGATGCTCCCACTACTCGACCGAACTACCGACCAACGCATTGTCCATTATGGGACGTGGGAACAGTTCAAGTTAATTCAAAAGGGTTTTGACGGTTCTCCTGGTGTACGACTATTTTACTATGACGATACAATCGAGATTCTCATGCCGGGACGCGAACATGAAATTTTTGCCAGTGTCATCGGTTATTTAGTGACAACCTTTCTCGTCGAAAAAGGCATTTTCTTTCAGCCAACCCGATCAATGACCCAGGAAAAAGAAGGGGTTGTCTCGGTTCAAGCGGACGAGTCCTACTGCATTGGCAGCGCTAAACCGATTCCAGATTTGTCCATCGAAGTCGTTTTTACCAGTGGTGGTATCAGCAAGTTAGAGCGCTATAAAGCTCTGGGAGTATTGGAAGTCTGGTTTTGGGAAGATGGGCTGTTAACGCTCTATCATCTGCATGACGGCAGCTATGAACGCGTTGATCGCAGCCAACTGCCAGGACTCAATGACCTCAATTTGGATTTACTGAGGCGCTACATTTTGATGGCTGAGACTGATGCTGGAGAAGCTATTAGAGCATTTCGTCGGGAGATTTAACGCGTAGGCGAGCTTTTCGTAGACATCGCAATAATTGCAGCAACTTTCCGAACCACTCCTACAACAAGTGACCGATTTCATTGATTTTGTTATCCACAAATATCAAGTTAAAATTGCTGACAGTCAGCCTGATGAAACGCTTGTGGAAGCATGGTTACAATGGTTTGAGGTTGTAGATTTCTTAAGACCTCTTGCAAAAGTCCCTAACACCCCACCCCCAGCCCCTAAGAGCTTGCGGGGAGGGGAGACAAAGCGTAGCTTTGGCGGGGTGGGGTTCTTATTTTTGATTTATGCAAGAGGTCTTTAGACGTAGCTCCATCTGAACCAGTTAGCAACTATCAGCAACTCCTACTCAATAAGTATCGGCAACAAGGGCTAGAGCTATGATCCTCTGTGATGCAGGAGTTCTGATCGTAGCTCGGATTTCTCACAAGTGAGAAATCCGAGCTAACTCCTAACTTTGCGCTCCAGCACTCAAAACTTCTCTAGCAACAACGCAGTCAAGTTGAATTTGTGTTTTCAGAGCTTCTAGAGAAGGAAATTTTTGTTCAGGGCGCAAAAATTTAACTAGCTGCACAACTAGTTTTTTGCCATACAAATCCCCAGACCAATCGAATAAATGTACTTCCGCAGATGAATAAGTACCGTTTACAGTTGGACGATTACCAATATTCATTACGCCCAAGCTCTCGACATCTGATGTTTCACTGAGAGTGAAAACACGGACAGCGTAAACTCCTTGGCGGGGCAAAAACTTTTCTTTTGGTAGTTGGAGGTTGGCGGTGGGAAAGCCAATTGTTCTGCCCAGTTGTTGACCTTGAACGACTTCACCAAGGAGGGTGTAAGGGCGTCCTAGTAGGAGATTTGCGTTTTCGATGTCGCCGTACTCAAGGGTTTGGCGGATTAATGAAGTGCTAATGCGGGCATCCTGAGGCGGAGGAGTATTGACGCAACTGCTTTCGATGGGCGAGTTACCTGTATAAGTTTGTAAGGGAACGATCGCAACCGGGATATTGTACTTGGCGGCGATTAATTGCAAATCTTTAGCAGTACCACTGCGCTTTTCGCCAAAACAAAAATCCTGCCCGATGCTAATTCGCCGGCATCGCAGTTGTTGCACAAGAATTTTTTCGACGAATTCTTCGGGGGTCAAAGCAGATAGTTCTTTGTCAAAGGATAGTAGTACTAGTTGTTCTACCCCAAGCGATCGCAATTGTTGGACTTTTTCATCCAGTGGCGTTAACAAAGTCCGGGGTTGCCCCGTAAAAAACTCGTGTGGATGGGGGTCAAAGGTGACAACTGTTGAATAGGTATATTCTCTATTTGTTAGTTGTTGATTTTCGTTTGACTGGGGACTACTAGCTCCTGACAAGTGACTACCAGCGTGCAAGACTGGTTGAATTACCCTTTGATGACCAAGATGAACACCATCAAACTTGCCAAGGGCAACAGCAGTCGGCGTTAGCAGCTCTTCGCTTGAAGAAGCAACCCACACAGAACACCCATTTTGAGACAAATTTCGCACGTGGATTCTGAGAGTTTAGGTTTATTTTAGCTATCAGCAGAAAGCTACCTGATGGTAAACCGCTTTCAGGAGAACAGCTTTTATAGATGGCCTGAACTTTCACCAACTGCCCATGAGGTCTTGTGCAATCAGCCAGGGTGTTGATGACACCCTTTTAGCTATCAGCCAAAAGCCCAACCCACGGGAAGTTTCCCAAGATGGAATCTTGGGCATCAGCTTGACAAGCTTTTTACTAAGTCCAGATAACCCCAAATACCAGAGCTAAAAAGCTCTAGTTTAGTGTTAAGACTGCAACGAGGTTTTACCCTTCGATCAGCCGCAAGAGAGGGCATCTGTAGGTGTCTGGGCTGTGTTGGTGAATCTATAAAGTATGTCCTCCTATTATCGCCCTGAACCCGTGGTCGGCGTGACAACTCTGGGCAGGGCTGTCTCACCGTGCAGCCAACAGGTACGCTCTCGTGCTGAAAGCTTCTGATCACCAATCTAATCTAAAATCTCCAATTACTGCGATCGCAATCTTTAGACAGAAGACTTTCTAACAGGAAAAGATTCTGATAAGGAAACTGAGGTGGGAACCTCAAGTACCATTCCTTCCCGCGCCATAATCGCCCCAGGAAATTTTGCAGCAGCTTGTACCCCTACGCTATCTAAAAAGTCGTCATCGTGTGCGGGATCGTGGTGATAAATCACTAGAGTTTTGACATTAGCAGCTTGCGCCACCTTTACAGCTTCTTGCCAAGTCGAATGTCCCCAGCCAATTTTCGGGGATGTTGGGGAGTGGTATTCTTCGTTAGTGTAGGTAGAATCGTAAATCAGAATGTCGGCATTACGAGCTAGCCACAGCACATTCTCATCGAGTCGGTCGGGAAAATGTTCGGTATCAGTAACATAGGCAGCAGCACCACCATGCCAGTTGACGCGGTATCCTACGGCTTCACCTGGATGGTTTAAAGGTGCTGTTTCCAGGGTAAGGTCATCGATGTGTATTGGTTGCCCCGGTCGAATGTCGTAGAAATTTAAATTGGCTTGCATAATCTGCAAGGGTACGGGAAAGTTGGGGTGCAACATTTGGTCATTCAGGCGCTGTTCTATGGTAGAACCATCAGGTGCGATCGCGCCGTAAATATGAAAGTCATTCCCCTTCACAAACCCTGGAGTAAAGAAGGGAAAACCCTGCATATGATCCCAGTGAGAGTGGGTAAAAAATATATGAGCTTCTAACGGCATTTGGCGCAACAAAGATTGCCCCAAAACGTGTAGTCCCGTGCCAGCATCGAAAATTAAGCGTTTATCGCCCGCTTGCATTGATATGCAAGGGGTATTACCGCCGTAACGAACGGTGTGTGGACCTGGACTGGGGATGCTGCCGCGAACGCCCCAAAATTGTACGGTAAATTGGTTCTCTATCCTAGACATGGGTGTTGCTTGCTGGACTGAGCGGGCGATAAGAGGAAAAATTGTTACTTATTTTGTCTAAGTTTATGCTGTCTCACCGATTTAGTAAGAGGGAGGATTTCTTGGTAAAACAGCATATCCTGTTTCTGGCTGATTGTGTAAATGTGGATGAGATCCTCTCAGGCAGAATTTTCCCGTTTTTGGGGTGGATGTGTATCGTTTATTTCAAGAGTGTCCCTACGTTATAGCCTACATTTTTCTGTGATGCATTCAAATAACCCCAATTTTGTGTTGATAAATCAAATGATTCACGGAAACTTGAATTCCCAGTCAGACAATTTATCTAACCCATCTGCGTAGGTTAGATTATATTGTAACGGCGTTATGCTGATGTAGTTTTTACGTATAACGTCCACGTCTGTAGGTACATTTTGAGGCAGATTTAATCCGGTTAGGGGTTCCACATCCTCAATTATCTCTCCGGTTAACCAGTAGTACGTTTTTCCACGAGGATCAACTCGTTTATCAAACACATCAACGTAACGCCGCACTCCTTGACGGGTGAGAGTAACTCCGGCAATTTCTTCCCACTTGAGGGCAGGAATATTGACGTTGAGCAACATTAAATCTGGCAGAGGTTTTTGGGCTAACTGATCTACGAGAATTTTGGCAAACTTAGCAGCAGGTTTAAAGTCTTTAGATGTGTGACTAGTAAGACTTAAGGCTACACTGGGAATGCCTTCAATTAGACCTTCCATTGCCGCAGAAACAGTGCCGGAATACAAAATTTCAGTTCCCAAATTCGCACCTTGATTAATGCCAGAGAGAACCAAATCGGGGGGAGTCGAGAGCAAAGCCCACAGCGCCAATTTGACGCAATCTGAAGGCGTACCATCGCAAGCCCAAGCTTTGACAGCAGGATGAAAAATCTCTTCAACAATTTCGGCGCGAATTGGTTGGTGTAAAGTTAACCCATGTCCAGTTGCCGATCGCTCTCGATCTGGGCAAACTACACTCACATCATGACCTGCATCTGCCAAGTAGTTGGCTAGGGTACGAATCCCCAAGGCAGAAATGCCGTCATCGTTGCTAATTAGTAATTTCATAGTCATTAATCGTTGGTCATTAGTTATTTGTTATTTGTTATTAGCCATTTGTCAATGTCGCAGGTCACAAACAGCAAAAAAACATATATACTCACTAGTACACTTCCTCATATTTTTGTAGCAGTCAAAGTGTCACCCAGACAGGCAATCCCGCCTAGAACTTAAGTTCTAGGCTAATAGCTCAAGTCCACTTAAGTGGACTGAAATTTTCCCTTTCACTCAGTTTAGCCATGTACATCGCTTCAAGTTTTGTATTTAGTCGTCTTAAAAGGACTTTAGCTATTAGCCTGAGAATTTATTCCCAGGCTAGTAGGCAACGAAGCAGAAGATTTATAAAGATGTTGGGAATCACAAGACCTTTAACAAGGGGCTTAAGCCGTAAGTCTTGTTAATTGAGATGTTAGCTGGATTTATGCCAAGCTGTATTAGCTCAATCGTCTAACTGATAAACAGAGGTTTGGTTTCGACCCTCAGCTTTGCTGATGTTAATGGCATAGCTGCAAGTTTATTTATCGAGCAGTTCACAGCTTTTGACTATAAACTAATGACTAATGACTAATGACCAATGACTAATAACTAATGACTAGCAATTTAGAAGCTCAACTTTTAGCACTGCGGCAATCAGGAGAAAAAGCGATCGCAGCCGCCGACACCCTAGAACGTCTGGAAGAACTCAGAGTTAACTATCTGGGTAAGAAAGGGGAACTGGGGGCACTGTTGCGAAGTATGGGGCAAATGAGCGCAGAGGAACGACCGAAAATTGGTGCGATCGCTAATACAGTCAAAGAATCCCTGCAAACTAGTCTAGACCAGCAACGCACCGCCCTGGAATCTGCACAAATTCAAGCTTTGCTAGAGGCGGAAACTCTGGATGTAACTATGCCAGGAATTTATAGCCCCCAAGGTCGGATTCATCCCCTCAATGGTATTATTGACCGGGCGCTGGATATCTTTGTCGGTATGGGCTACACGGTGGCTCAAGGGCCAGAGATGGAAACAGATTACTATAATTTCGAGGCTCTTAATACCCCACCTGACCACCCCGCCCGTGATATGCAGGATACCTTCTACCTGCCAGACGGTAATCTTCTCCGCACTCATACCTCATCAGTACAAATTCGTTACATGGAAAGAGAGGAACCACCGATTCGGGTTGTGGCTCCAGGGCGAGTTTATCGGCGAGATAATGTAGACGCGACTCACTCGGCTGTTTTCCATCAAATAGAACTTTTAGCCATTGATGAGGGACTAACTTTTACAGACCTCAAAGGCACAATTAAGGTATTTTTACAAGCAATATTTGGTGATTTGCCAATTCGCTTCCGCGCCAGTTATTTCCCATTTACCGAACCCTCAGCAGAGGTGGATTTGCAGTGGAATGGTCGCTGGCTGGAGGTGATGGGCTGCGGTATGGTAGATCCAAATGTACTTAAGTCTGTGGGTTATGACCCAGAAATTTATACAGGCTTTGCTGCCGGTTTTGGTGTAGAACGCTTTGCAATGGTGTTACATCAAATCGATGATATTCGTCGTTTGTATGCTAGTGATTTGCGGTTTTTGCAGCAATTTTAGGTATACGTAATAGTTATGTACTGCAAGCAAGGTAAGAATAAATAATGACCTCAGTTTCCAGGTTAGATCAAGTTCTAGAAAGCATCGAAGACTTATCAGTAGATGAACAAGAAACATTAATTGATCTGATACGTCATCGATTGGCAGAACGGCGGCGTTCTGAAATTGCTGCTAATATCGCTCAAGCACAAGTAGAATACCAGACGGGGAAAGTGTTCCGTGGTACAGTTACTCAAATAATGGATGAGTTAAGCAAGTGAAAACTGTAGTTCTGGCATCATCGTTTAAACGAGCATTTAAGCGATTGGTAAGACGACAGCCAGAATTACAAGAGCGAATTGAAGAGCGGTTAGCATTACTAACCGCCGATCCATAGAGCAAGTACTCAACGCTGGAGAAAGCAATGTGGGTGATGCCATTTCTTAGTTTAAATTTAAAAGGTGCGATCGCCGTCAAAACTTTCATCATCTCGAACAGGGAAACAACCAGTGTCCTAAAGTAAAATGGAGCCAACTGATGAAAGTACAGCACCTCCTATTCTCCCAAATTGCCTTAGCGCAGGACTTACCAGAATACAACCTGAAGCGAGGGAATGTTGCAACAATTGTGGAACATTACCCCATGCCTGAAGGGGAAGAGGACGGGTATAGTTTGGAAGGGTTTGATCTGCCCAATGTAACGATCGAAGTACCAGCATCTCAAATTATCCCCATTGCCCAGTGGCAGCAAGAAGAAATGATTTTAGCCAAGTTACGCCAGCTATCTGGAGCGAGGCTGTTGCAATTACAAGACTATCTTGATTTTCTCTTGCAAAAAGAAGAGTCTGAGCATCAGAGTAGGTTCAAATCTCCCACCTAAGTATTTGGCGAGAAAGTTTTTTGCGTAGGTGTAGCCCGTCGTAGACATCGCTTCTAATATTTTCCCAGAATTACAGCTAACCATAGAGCGAGTACTCAACGCTACAGGTACAAAGGATATCTTAGAGACAGCGATCGCAGAATCAACTTATCTCTCAAAAGAAAGTAGTAATCAACGTCCGCTTCAAATTCGATGGGACTTAGCTTCTCAGATTGATTTAGCTATTATCAAAACTTCCTGTCCTGATGGATATGCAGCTTTTACAAAATATTTAATTGCAGCAACAAAAGTGGTTGCTGAACTTAATAGTTAGGTTGCATTCCACTTTTAGGTCTACGTTTGCTTGATTAAAAATTCAAGATGGTCGGTAAATAACACTAACCACCATTTTAAATTCCCGGCGTGACTTATTAACGGCAATTGTCGCAATGTCCGCAATGCCAGTTAGCTGCATCTTTATCAAAACCAAAGGCATTTAATAAAAACTGCCAACGACACTGCTTGGTAGTTAGATATTGATGCATTTGTTTGGCGGCCTGTAATTGCGTTGGTGGCTGATTTGCCGCTTTTTGCCCTATGGTGTAATGAAAAGGATCAACCCAGTTTAGCTGACCATTGCCGTGGAGTAATGCTAAAGCGATCGCACCATCAGGAAATTGTCGGGTTACTGCATTCACTTCTCCCTGTTTTGGTAATTTTTTCACAAGTTGCTGCGCTATTTGTTGTTGCGATCGCATTTGTTCTTGAAAAAACTCCTGTCTTTGCTTATCCTCTGGATCTAACCACCCCGTAGGTTCACTCACCAATGTCAACGCTTCGGCCGGTTTCCCATCCCTTCCAGCCCGGCCAATTTCTTGCACATATTCAGACAACAGATGTGGCGCGTGAAAATGTATTACCCAACGCACATCAGATTTATTTATCCCCATACCAAAGGCGCAGGTACACACAACAAAGGGGATTTTGCCACCTAACCAACTTGCTTCTACTGCACGGCGTTCTGTCGCACCCAATCCCGCGTGATAGCTAGCTGTAGCATAACCCATGTCTGCTAACCATTCAGCTAAATCTTCGCTATCTCTTCTAGTGCGAACATAAACTAATCCCGATTGTTGCGGTCTATTTTGAATAAACTTTAATAATTGTTGTTTCCTACCTCGTGGTGTCCAAGCAATGCGAACGCTGGGATGCAAATTAGGACGGTAGGGATTCAAGCGGAAAATCTCTGGTTGCTGTAATTGTAAAACTGTTTGAATAATCTTTTGGGCTAATGGGTCAGCAGTAGCGGTAAAAGCAGCAATACTAATTTTTGTTCCTGGTGGTTTTGATTTTAGTAGTGCAGGACGCACCGCCCCTAATCTGCGATAAGCTGGGCGAAAACTATCACCCCACTGTACTAAACAATGGGCTTCATCCAAAATTAAGCCATTAATTTGCAATTGTGGCTGACATAATCTTTCCCAAACTGGCGCACTTAGCAAAGTTTCTGGCGATAAATAAAGTAATCTTAGCTGTTGATGTTCTAAAGCTTGCAGAGTTGCACGGCGTTGAGATGGCGACAATTCACTATGTAAAAGTGCTGCTTTTTGATGGCTTTGTAGTAGTTCCTGTACTTGATTTTCCATCAGCGCCACCAAGGGCGAAACTACTAAAGTTAATCCTGTTTGTAGGAGTGCCGGAAGTTGAAAACAAATCGACTTACCTCCACCTGTGGGCATAATAATCAGCGCATCTTTTTGTGATAATAAACTGCTGACAATTTCTCCTTGTGGCGGACGAAAATCTTCATAACCCCAGATTTTTTGAAAAGCTGCACGAACTTCTTGCCAAGATTTTGTTGTAGGCTGATTCATAATCAATAGTAGATGCACCCATATCCTTGAATACTGAATATAGCCTCTAATTTCCAAGTAATGGTTCAGTAATTTCATCATCTTAGGTTGCAACGCACTGACTACAAGAAGGGAGCATCTCAGTTTTGCCAATGTACTATAAATCGACCTCCCTTAATCCTTCCTTGATAACTAAGGGGGGAAACAATATTTCTGCCCCCTCTCCTTACACCATTTCTTTTTGAAGATGCGCCTAAAATACTTAGGCAAACTACGACTCTAGGGGCAATTCATGTAGCTTTAGCTGACCGCAGAGTATTGCCCTTACTTATTTAAAGGCGATGCCTGCGGCGCGTATCGCCTACGCCTTTAAAGAAAAACTTTTTAGTTTGCTGAAAATCCCAACCCGTTTTATCTCCTGCTTAAGAACACGCTTACGATCAACAGATTCTTGTGGTGGGAATTCCCAAATATCACGTATCTCATCTTCTTGCTGATCTGTTAATTGGAGATGATGTGGTAATTGAGACTGTTGTTCAAATAACCAAGGTACCCCATTTAATAATTCTCTTTCTATTCCATGAAACATATTTTTACCCTTATTAAAAATAAGGTGATTTTGACTATTTAGCTTTTTACTTCTTGCTGCAATTATTGGCATTTAGCGATATCTTCGTTAAAACTGCTGTCCCAAAGTTGTTTCACATCAACTTTTGTGGGAATTACACCCGCTTGAAAAAAGGTATCAGCAACTTTTTGCTGAGAAGCAATAGCTCTTTAACTAAAAAATCTGATGCAGCATTAGTGTGTTGATTTAACCATTCACCATCCTCACTCAAAGCAGTAAGAGCAGCTTTCACGGCTACAGGATTTTCTTTAGCTGCATCAGTACGAACAACCATAAGGCTGTAAGTAGGGGCAGGGTGTGTAGTGGTGATTCTTCGCGCCTTATGTTCTAATTGGGCAATGGAAATATAAGGTTCCTAAACTGCCCACGCATCAACAGAACCTTGATATAGAGCAGGTGCAGCGTCATTCGGTGATAAGTAAACTCGCTGGACTTTATATGAAGGAATATTTTCTTTTTCCAAAACTTTTAATAACAGATATTCGCCTGCACCACCTTGATTAACTGCAACTTTTTTACCTACTAAATCAGCCGGTTTCCGAATGGGAGAATCACCACGAACTAAGATGCCATTAGCCAAAGAACCTGGATTAGGGCGCTGTAAAGAGCCAATAGAAAGAGGTTGTCCAGCAGCAATTCCAGAAATGGAAGGAATATCACCACAGCCGCCAATATCCGCCCGATTCCCATTGAGAACATTTAAAAGCGTAGCGCAACGGTCAAATGGACCACTCCATTCAACTTTAATATTTTGCGTTGCTAACTGACGTTCTAGCTCACCTCGTTGACGCGCAATGGGAATAATCCCGCCTTTTTGGTAGCCCAAGCGAATTACATTGTTTTTCTCTGTAGTTTTGGTGGTGAGAGTTTTTGAGGAGGAATCTGAGTTAGCTACGGCATTGATAGCTGTTTGTTGACTGCAACCAGAAGCTATCAAACCAAGAAAAGACGTTGCGATCGCAAAGATTATACTGGCAGAAAATTTTTGTTTGTACTTAAAACAGTGTTCTTTTAAATAATTCACCACAATTGACTCCTTGATATCAATTTTTAGGAGTTTAAGCAGCCATATCTATGATAATATCGAATAACTACAATAAGTCGATAGCTTTACCGTAGTTAATAGAAATAAGCATAACACCTTTTGATAAGCTGCCTCTTTTTCAGTAGTACGCGGGAGGTTAGAAGAACTCCAACCACCATGATGAATCGGTAAGAATAGCCCTAGCAGTACTGGCTGCCGGAGAGCTTGGGATAATGGGCTTTGGGGATAGTCTGTTGGAGAGGCGATCGCCTCTTTACTTGCTCTCAAAAAAGTAGTGTCAATTGTACTCATAGTTCCTCTCAACGGTTTCGGTTGGCTGTCAGATCCCCGACTTCTGATAAATACTCATAAAGTGGTTCCCGGATGTTAGAAGTCAGGGTTCTGAACAAAATTAGAAAAATCCTCGTTGCGGCAATGGTGTACCGTTGATCTCGTAGTCGCCGATCGCACGAGCCTTAAAGTGATTTGGATTGTGTGAGGATAAGGTACGGGCGTTGCGCCAATGACGATCAAAGTTGGAGCTTTTCTTTGTTGTGGAAGCCCCACCCACTTCAAACAGCAAGGTGGCCGAACGTAGAGCCAAATCATCGACAATCAATTTGGCTTTGGCTGCACTCAGAGAAGTTGCCAGTGCCGCAGCCGTCTCTGCCTCTTCACCCTGAGCTTGGGCAACAGGGAGGCGATCAAGACCATCAGCGGCTGCTAAAACAATCGCTTCGGCCGCAAAGGCATTGGCGGCAATCTGCCCGACAGTCTGTTGCAAGATTGGGTCTTCTGAGGCTTGCTCGGATACAGCATGGTAGAAAGTCCGGGGTCTGTTACGGATGAGGGCTGTAGCATCACGCAGAACGCTGCGAATAATACCAGCGTTGATGGCAGTCAGGAATAATTGCGGGACGATGTTGTATGGCAGGTTATCTTTGTCTTTATCTGTCTCAAAAATTACTTCATCCGCCTCTACACGGACATTCGTGAATGTTGTTGTTCCGGTGCCTGTAAGTCTTTGACCGAAGCCGTCCCAGTCATCCACAAGGTCAATTCCCTCGCGGTTAGTAGGAATGAGTACAAATGCTTTCGTGTCATCGGGTACTAACACACGCACGAAAATCAAGTCTGCATAAAGGCTGCCAGTGCTGTAATACTTCGTCCCATTTAGACGATAGCCATCGCCATCGGGTGTTAATTTTGTATTCACGACTTGGCCGCCACCTGATCGCTTGGTTTCTAGTTCGGTCGAAGCGAGTCCAATAATCGCGCCATCGACGACTGCCTTGAGCCAGCGACGATTCCTTTGGGTGCGCTCAGAACGCAAAATCCGCTCCGTTACAGAGAAATGATTCCGTACAATGTGAGCGACATTTGAATCAGCATCCCCCAGCCGAATCACGACCTCGAATAGTTCGCGTGCGGTGCTACCACCACCACCTTCAGCAACGGGAATTCGCAATGCACCCAACCTGGAACGCCGGATCAATTCAACCACATTATAAGGAAGGATGCGATCGCGATCGCGCTCACTTGCTCCCAGAGCAATGAAATCGAACAAAGCTTGTAACTCCGGCGAGTTAGCTGTGACAGGAGCGGAGAATTGGATTGTCCTATCTGCAAATTTCTCTGGACTCTTAATCATGGTTGTTGTCTCCAAATTTCCTAATTTCGGGGAAAATCTATGTTAGCGAGTAGTGGGGTGATCTCTGTCGAGAAGCAGCTAGCCTTTCCTTTAAGATGCTGCACTTCATGGTAAGACAACTTTGGCATGACAAAGTTGACGAATACTTGCAGTCCTGAAGCGATTATTTCTGGTAACACATTTAACCGATCGAGCTTTAAAAATATCAGAGCTACTGAGCCTGACTACTAAAAACTACTAAAAGTCAATCAACTTATCGTAGATTTATCAAATTTTTCATAAGTTGTCAATATTATTGATTAGACGGTTGTTAAAAAACTAGGATTTTTGGGCGATCGCATCTCGATACCAGAAAGTTTTGATATTCAGTTGGTGTAATTAAATTTCCTTGGGAATCAAAATATCCCCAGATGACACCATCTTCTGCATGAGCCAGCAGGTACTTTAAGTTATATGCTGAACATTGAACTTGTTCTTGTATCCATTTGCGTAAGTCACTAGTGTTAGAGATTTTTTTAATATCCTTAAGGCTCTGACAATCTGGTTTACTCATACTGTTTCACCTGATTTACAAGCTCCGTTACGAAATTATTAAATTCTTCTTGGATTTTTTTGAAGGAAGATTTTTTATTAACCATATCTTCAACTTACAATTTGTTATCCTTAAGTTTAAATTTCCACTTTTTATGGTGACTCTCTGTATACCAATTAATATTTGCGCCTGTATGTATGCTTACCGGGCGCATAAAAGCACCTAGTTTTAATTGCTTCGATCTGCTCATTAGTCCTCCGTATCAAGTTTAAAATACAGGTGCGATCGTCCCCTTGAAGTAGTTATTGATATAGTCCTTCAATTTGGGATCGACAACCAATTGATTTAGTTTTTGAATGTTGGGATCATTTGCTTTTGATTGTACAGTTTTAAATTTGTAGTGTTCTTGGCGACTAAATTTAAAATTTTTGTATGTCAATCGAAAAATAACTAATATTATAGCTAGCCAGTCTAAATGAAAGCTTAAACTAATAAATTAATTTGGTTGGTAAGCATAAATATTACTAATTTATTAATCAATTAGTAATATTTAAAATTAGATAAAATCTAGAATTTTGTAAGTAATAGAGTTACAAAATGTAGAATTCAAAACCAGATATTAAAGAATTTCTCTCTTCTGTCTCCTTCAACATAAATCATTCACACTCACAAGTTTGGGTAGTCTAGATATAGGGATATCTAAAAAGTAAGAAAGAACCTCTCGCCGCCAAGCATCATAAAGTACTGGCAAATGATTAATTTCAATACCAATAGCTTTTTGACTCAACTGCCAATGATCCCGAAGGTAAGGATTGCGTCGGCGTTGACCTTCTTCATCTGCTTCTATGACTTGTGCGATTAAATCCTCTTTCTCGGCGGGTGAAGCTTGATCAAATTTACGTTGCCACCAATCCACAACTCCCAGGCGGTGAACTGCTTCATCTGGCAGGATTGTTTCTGCCGCAAACTTGGCTGAGTCTGGGTCGTTGATTTTGCTGGTACGGCTATTGATGAATAACAAAGCCACAATATGAAGTTCGTAATGCAACTCAAATGCTAAAAAGCCTTGCCAATCCCCGTAGTCTAGATTTAGAACAGTTGGAAACTTGGACAGCTTGTGCGGCCTTGGCTGAAGCTACAGAAAGTATAGAAATTATCGCCGCGATTAAACCTTTATTATTTCATCCAGCCGTTCTAGCCAAAATGGCTTTGGGAATTGATGCAATAAGTGGTGGACGTTTTGCCATAAACCTAATTAGTGCTTGGTTTCGCCCAGAAATGGAGCGTATTAATATCCCCTTCCCTCCCCATGATGAACGTTATCGATATTCTGGTGAATGGTTGCAGGTTGTTAGAGATTTGTGGAGCGGTGAGAGGGTGAACTTTGAGGGTGAATATTTCAAAATCCAAGATTTGAGCTTTCGACCTTTCTCTGTTGCTCAACCCTATCCTCGTATTTACCTGGGAGGAGCATCAGACCCAGCACAAATTTTAGCAGCCCAACAAGCCGATGTTTATTTTATCAACGGTCAGCCGATTGAAGATGTCCGCAAAGTATGGCGATGATTTCAGGAGGAACGTTCAAAATGGGGTCTGATAATTCCAGTTTTGTGGAAGAGCGATCGCCTGGAGATGTAACGGTGACTAACTTCTGTATTGATAAATATGAGGTAACAAACGCACAATTTGGTGAATTTGTCAAAGCTACAGGATATATGACAGTTGCAGAGCGTCCCTTATCTCAAGAACAGTTTCCCAATTTATCCGATGAGCAGCGATTACCGGGTTCCCTAGTGTTTGAGATGGCAAAAGCAGGTGTCAAGCAAATTTCCTTTCTGAGTTTGTGGCATTGGACTACTGGCGCGAATTGGCAACATCCCTTTGGGCCAGACAGTGCGATCGCACAGCCTGTCGCCGGCATCGCTAACAAATCCAACAATCCAGTTGTTCACATAGCTTACGAAGATGCCCTAGCCTACGCCAAATGGTCAGGAAAATCCCTACCCACCGAAGCCCAATGGGAATATGCTGCCCGTGGTGGCTTGGATAGTGCAACATACACTTGGGGCAATGAATATTCTGAACATAGAGCCAACACTTGGCAAGGAATTTTTCCCTTTTTCAACACCAAAGCCGATGGTCACTTGGGCATTGCTCCCGTCGGTTCTTTTGCACCCAATGGTTATGGACTCTATGATATGGCCGGCAATGTTTGGGAATGGACTACTAATTTCTTTCAAGTTGGACGCGATCGCAAATCCCATCAAATTAATCCTATTGCCTTCAATCAAAGCTTTGATCCCAAAAAGCCCGATGAATCAGAGTTACACGTAATCAAAGGGGGATCATATCTCTGCGCTCCCAATTACTGTAGCCGCTTCCGTCCGGCGGCGCGGGAGTCCGAATCACCGGATACGGGAACTACTCATATCGGGTTTCGGCTAGTTAAAAATTTGGCTTCCAGCACACTACCTATAAATCCAAAATCGTTCGACTGAGCGTTCGTGTAGCGTCTCGTAGAGAAGTCGAAGTCCAAAATCTAAAATCCAAAATTGTATGACTGATCCTCACAAGAAAGATTCTTTGTATGTATCTCTGAAGTTAAGTTCTCAAGCGATCGCGTTTTTGACAGCCCTGACGCTAATATTTTCTAGTCTCTTACCTCTACCTGCTTGGGCGGACTATGGCGACAAATTGCCATTACCCCAACCATCTTTTAAAGGCAAAATTGGCATTACTTATAAAGAATC